>Ga0114951_10003631_pt1 | contig 15803 bp, 15 predicted proteins | sample AM7aDNAmetaG_FD_88677 | JGI IMG/M metagenome (GOLD analysis project Ga0114951, IMG submission 88677) | Freshwater microbial communities from Finland to study Microbial Dark Matter (Phase II) - AM7a DNA metaG | ecosystem: Environmental > Aquatic > Freshwater > Lake | place: Finland: Lake Alinen...
AAAGATGCTTTGAAAAGTGTTGCATTCATCATGCCCAGATTTTTCTGAATGTCATGCTGAACCTTCGGTGTAGCTGTGGCTGTTAAAGCAACAACCGGAACATCTAACCCGATGGCTTTAACCGTAGGCCTGATATTTCTGTATTCAGGACGGAAATCATGTCCCCACTCCGATATACAGTGTGCCTCATCAATAGCATAAAAAGAAATCTTGAATTGTTTAAAAAACTCAATATTATCTTTCTTGGTTAAAGTTTCCGGTGCAACGTATAATAATTTTGTCTTTCCTTTCAGCAAATCCGCTTTAACATCGGCCATTTCCTGTTTCGACAAAGAAGAATTCAGAAAATTAGCAATGCCTTTATCCACACCAAAATTTCGAATATTATCAACCTGATTTTTCATCAAAGAAATTAAAGGTGAAATAATAATCGCTGTTCCCTCACTTATAAGTGCTGGTAATTGATAGGTAAGAGATTTTCCACCCCCCGTGGGCATAATCACAAAAGTGTCTTTACCATCTAAAATATTTTTTATAACAGCTTCCTGATTTCCCTTAAAATTATCGAATCCAAAAAATTCTTTTAAGACCTTGTGTAAAGAAACATCCTCTTTGACTTTCATTTCTAGCGCTTTTGTAACTGTAAATATACGTTTTTACGTTTATTTTATTGTTCTTCTTTTTTCAATTCTTATACGAAATTATAAAAAATTAGAAACAAAGTGATTTTTTTTTCTTTCTCTTTTTTCGATATTTTTTTAATTTTATACAATTAACAAAAAAATAGTAATAAATACCTAATTTTACGGTGCGTCTTTGCTTTATTACCACTACCATCTTATGAACGAACTTATTAATTTTGTCGTGCATGAAAAAGGAATATAAATATACAACAATAATTTCGGTTATCCTATTATTCGGGATTATTTTAACCTATTCGAACCACTTTTATAATGGGTTTCACTTTGACGACACGCATACGATAAGTAATAACGTGTATATCCGTAGCATGGGCAATTTTACAAAATTCTTTACTGATATGCGAACGTTTGGGTCGATGCCCGACAATCTGGGTTATCGTCCGGTGGTTACGGCCAGCACGGCCATTGATTATTGGCTGGGAGGCGGCTACAATCCTTTTTATTTTCATTTGTCGATGTTCCTGATCTTTCTGTTGCAGGGTGTTTGCATGTTCTTTATGTTTCTTAAGATTTTCAATATTTCATATAAGCACGAATGGACAAAGTATTTGGTATTGTTTACGGTTGGATGGTATATGTTGCATCCGGGTAATGCCGAAACGATAAATTATATTATTGCCCGCTCCGATTCGTATTCGACTTTTTTTATTGTTCTGGCATTTTTATGTTACATCGGATCCAAGTTATGTAAAAAAAATTATATTTACCTTATTCCTGTTGGGCTTGGGGTTCTGTGTAAAGAACCTGCAACCATGTTCCCGCTGTTGTTGTTTGTTTATATTGTATTGTTCGAAAATAAAGTATCGCTTACACTCATATTTACTAAACAACGAAAGCAGTTTTTCAATGCTATCAAAAAAACGATACCCGCATTGCTGTTCACTCTTTTCATGACATTTATCGTTCAATATATCAGTTATAAACAAACGTCCAATTCAGGAGTGTTGCATACTGTTGTGGATGGTTATCACGTTAAATATCTTTTAACCCAACCCTATGTTCTGTTCACCTATTTCTATTCGTTCTTTATGCCTATATCATTAAGTTCAGACCCCGATATTGCTGTTTTTAGCAGTTATACAGATCCAAAAATGTATTTGGGATTTGCTTTTGTTGCTGTCATGTTCGCTTTGGCGTTCATCACATCACGTAAAGAAAAATATCGTCCTATCAGTTTTGGTATACTTTGGTTCTTTATTGCCGCTATTCCAACTTCTATTTTAGCTGCACTCACTCAGGTTTCGAACAGTCATCGGCTGTTTTATTTATATGTAGGTTTGAGTATTGCAGTTGGATGGGCTATTTTTTTATTCCTGTTGAAAATCAAACCTGTATTTAAGGAATCAACTTTTATTAAAAGTATTATTGCCCTTGCATTATTGGTTTTATGTTCTTACGGGTATGCCACTTATCAACGAAACAAAGTTTGGAAAAATGATGAAACCTTGTGGAGCGATATTGTACAGAAAGGACCCGAAAACCCACGTGCACTTATGAACTTCGGATTGACTTTGATGGCAAAAGGACAATTTTTTGAAGCGGAATTCTATTATCGTAAGGCACTCACAATATGGCCACGATGGTCGTATCTTTATATCAATATGGGCATCCTGAAGGAAGCAACTAATCAAAATGCAGAAGCAGAACGTTATTTTTTGAATGCGGTGAGCTATAGTAATAACAATCCCGATGCAAGCTACTATTATTCTAAGTTTTTGTTTGCTCAAAAGCGGAGCAAGGAAGCCATACCTTATTTACAGAATGCAATCACCATATCGCCAGGGCATTTGCAATCGCGCTATTTGCTGATGAGCATTTATTCGGAGTTGGGCTATTGGGAGCAATTGCAGCAATTGGCAACCGAGACACTAACAATAATTCCGGGCGATACTCCCACTCTTTCGTTTATCGAAATGTCAAAAGGAAAAAAATCGCAAGCTGCTGCAAATGCAGAACAAGTTAAAAGCAACCCGACTCCCGAAAGTTATCTGACCTTAAGCATACAATATTATAATCAGGGAGAATATCAGAAATGCATTGATGCCTGCTACGAAGCACTGAAACTACGACCCACCTATTCGGAAGCTTATAATAATATCTGTACGGCATACAATTCGATGAAGATGTGGGATAAAGCAGCCGAAGCATGTCAAAAGTCGTTGCAGTGCAACCCAAATAACGAATATGCAAAAAACAATTTAAAAATAGCTCAAACAGCTAAGGCAAAAGGAAAGTAAATGGCAGTTGGCACATATTATTGGTGTATGGGTAATTCAAAATTTATAACGAAAAAATAATGGATATTAAACTTAAAGAAAATTTTATTCAACTTTGGAAAAAGTATTTTGGCAAAGCCGAATTACCCATAGTTTTTTATTATCATCATGAAGCTGGGAATGTGCCCCTTGCACAGCGACCCAAAGGCCATAGCTGCCTGATATGTGAACTGGCCAAAGTGCGCAATGGCAACTCACTGGCCTACGATACCGACGCCGTTTCGTGCGGAGGTGCCAAACGCTATTTGGGTTATACCGATACTATACGCCCTAATTTCGAGTATTTTTTATCGTGCGGCATACCCGGTAAAATGGAAGGCGAACGCTATATCAGAACTCCAGAAATGGTTGTGGAACTGCAAAAACATCAGAAAAGCATCCCCGAAGCCAAAGGAAATTATATTATTTTCAAACGTTGGGATAAATTGGAAGAACCCGACGAACCCGCTGTGGTGATTTTTTTTGCCAAACCCGATGTGCTCTCGGGGCTTTTCACACTGGCAAATTTCGACCAAACTGAACCCAACAGCACTTTCGCTCCTTTTGGAGCAGGGTGTGGCTCAATTGTGCATTATCCTTTCCTTGAAATAGATAGTCCGCGTCCGCGTGCTGTTATCGGGATGTTCGACCCTTCGGCGCGTCCTTGTGTGCCAAAAGATACCCTATCCTTTGTTGTACCTATGATAAAGTTCGAAAAAATGATAGGCTATATGGAAGAGAGTTTTTTAATTACAGACACTTGGAAAACCGTGAGAAAAAGAATCGTCGGATGATACAGGCGACAATATTATTTTAATATAATCCGTATTTCGAACCAATCATCAAAAGTTGATGGTTAATCAAAATATTTGCAAAGCTCTACTTTAAAAGTTTTATCGATTCCTGTGCGCTTTTTTTGTCAATGGAGACCAGACAAAATTCTTTACAATAGTTTTGCCCGATACCGAGCGTCCATTTCACAAAATCTTTCAAAACTTCGTTAGCAGGTTGCGATTTAATAACCAAATAGAGTTTGCGGGTGGGTGGCGAAGGATATTTGCCTTCTGCAATTATAGTTTTTAAGTCGTCGAGCTTATCGAACACTAATTCATCATCGTCTGCCTGACCGTTTGCATTCAGGTCTGTAGGCACCACCATCAAATTGTGCCTTATAAAATTGGTATTAATATCATAACATACCGAACTGCTGCAATAGCCCAATCCAAACTTTTTAGTGATTATGTAATCGGCCATGCTCTTATTAGCGTACATCACTGTACCGACCACATGAGCGGATTTCACTCCTAAAAAATTTGCCCAGGTTTCAGATGTTCCTGTAGTGTCGGCGAGTTTATATATTTCGATGGGGTCGGTAGATTTGGTTTTCAGAAGTTGTCCCCAAGTCTTTATCTTCCCTGTGAAAGCATCGGCAAGTTTTTGTTTCGAAACTCCGGTCATCACAATCTTCTGAATGTTTTTGTTATCAAAGCAAATCACGGGCACTACCATATCCATTGCTATCGGAAAAGCTATCAAGCCGGCGGTTTTTTCTTCATCTGTCAGTTCGCGCGAAACCATAGCTAGGCTTATTTTTCCTGCTTTCAGGTTGCGAAGTGCATTTTCACTACCTGTTGATCTTATCATTATGGCCACTCCGGGGTTATCAACTTTATAGGCCTGAGCCCATTTCATTGCTATCGGATACAGAACATCCGAGCCGTTCACAATAATATTCCCTTTCAGATCAGAAGCATTTGGATTAATATTTTTGTTTTTATTGTTCGTACCACAGCCATATATCATAACAGCCAAAAGAATAAAAGAATAAACGACTTTTTTCATTGTTGATAATTTGAGGTCAAAATTAGATGATTTTTTATTTTCACACACTTAAGTTGCTAAATTTATATTCTAATTGCTTATTTTTGATGATTGATGTAGCAAAGTTAAAACATAAAAAAGCATGATAACATATAGAAGAGCAAACGAACAAGATATAGATTTTATTATTGAAGCGGTTATCGCAGCAGAAAAAAGCGGAACCGACCGTTTAAGCTATGCCAGCATGTTCGGACTGGAACTTCAGCAGGTTACAGAACTACTAAAGAATGCAATACTCGAAGATATTCCCGGTCAGGAATTAGCTTTGTCGGGATTTATTATTGCCTGTGTCGATAATGAACTTGCCGGAACCGTATGCGCATGGATTGAAGCTGCCGAAGGTGTATCGTCGGCAGTGCTTAAAGCTAATGTGCTGTTTTATTTTTTAGGAGCCGAAACCATTGCCAAAGCAGCTGAAAAATCAAAACTAATCGAACCATTAAATATTCCTCGGGAAGCAGGAACTTTACAAATAGAATCTGTATATGTCCGCAATAAATTCAGAGGATTGGGCGTTTCTAACAAACTGATATCAGAACATATAAAAGATGTACTACATTTGGGTGATCCTGTCACAAAAGTACAGATACATATTGCTGCATCCAATGAAACAGCCTTACGGTCGTATGAGAAACTCGGGTTTGTTACAAAGATCAGCAAAACATGTCCTGACAATAAAGTATTGAAATTTTTGCCTTCTGACACGCGCATTATGATGGAACTTGATATCAGTGACCTATATAAAAAAGGATTCATTATGAGTAACTAAGGTGCCATGAACATTTATATACAGAAACGCAGGTGGAAAATACTACTTCTAGTATCCGCAGCAATAATTTTCTCGCTGTCATTGTGGTATATCAACCGTATTGCCAAACAAATAGAAACAGACCAAAGGAATAAAATAAAACTTTGGGTCGATGCTATCACCAAAAAGGCCAGTCTGGTGAACGCTACTGATACCTTTTATACTTTACTGCAAGACGAAGAACGTAAAAAGGTTAAACTTTGGGCAAACGCCTATCTTTACGCATTAAATGCACCTCCGACAGAAAACCTCACCTTTTATCTTGAAATAATTGCCGATAACAACACCATACCGGTAATACTTACTGATGAAAATAACAATATCGTTTCAACCAAAAATATCGATTTCGGAAAAGATTCCGTAAAAAAACTAAAAGGGAAATTGTTAAAGGAGTTTACATCCTATCCTCCAATTGAAGTACGCTATTTCGGCAAGAAGAAAAACCTGTTATATTTCAAAGATTCCAAAGTGTTCACGGGGTTAAAAGAAGTTCTCGACAAACAGGTCAAGGCATTTCTATCGGAAATAGTAACCGATGCACCTTCGGTTCCTGTAATTGTTACCGATTCTTCACGAAAACACCTTATTGCTTTCGGCAACATCGATTCGGTGAAAATTAAAGACCCAAACTATGTTCAATCTGCTATACAATCGATGGAAGCAGATAATAACACCATTAAAGTGAACCTGCCCGGAGAGGAAGACTGCATGGTATTCTATTACGATTCTCCATTGCTGGTACAACTGAAATATTTTCCTTACGTGCAGTTTCTCATCATCGGAGTGTTTTTGTTTATTGCTTATTTGTTATTCAGCACTTCGCGCCGGTCAGAACAGAATCAGGTATGGGTAGGTATGGCACGCGAAACAGCTCATCAGTTGGGCACACCTTTATCATCGCTTATTGCATGGGTTGAATTGCTTCGCTTAAAAGGAATAGATGAGGAAAATTTGGTAGAAGTAACAAAAGATATCAAACGACTCGAGACCATAACCGAACGCTTTTCGAAGATCGGTTCGGAACCAAAACTTGAACTTCAAAATGTGGTCGACCTTGTTAATAATTCTATCGAATACCTGAAAAAAAGAACTTCTAAAAAGATCAATTATAATATCACTTCCACTTCCCAAGATATTATTGTGCCATTAAACCGCTATTTGTTTGAATGGGTTATCGAAAATGTGTGTAAAAACGCTATCGACGCCATGGGAGGAAACGGATCGATAGATATTGCCATTTATGATGACGAGCAACATGTGCACATCGAAATATCAGATACTGGTAAAGGAATCCAAAAGTCAAAATTCAGAACCATTTTCAGTCCGGGTTATACCAGTAAAAAAACAGGGTGGGGACTTGGACTGAGTTTGTCAGAAAGAATTATTCATAATTATCACACCGGAAAAATATTCGTAAAATCATCAACCATAAACAAAGGCACTACTTTTGGAATTTTGTTGAAAAAGGAAATTCAAAAATGAAAATGCTGAAATAGTTTGACAAAAAATTGTATTTTCGCATAAAAATAACTCTATGCCTGTTTTCGGATCTATAATAAAAAGTGCAATTGAACTGAGAGGTAAGGTCCCAACCCGCATAACAAAATTTAATCCTTACAGGGCACAAAAACGTACCCTGAAAAAACTGCTTCGCAAAGCACAACTCACAGCTTTTGGGGAACAATATAACTTCTCTGATCTGCTCCGGGAAAAAGATCCTGTTAAAGCTTTTCAGAAAATAGTTCCGGTTCACGATTACAACTCTATCTTTAAGAATTGGTGGTACAGAACCCTTAATGGCGAACCTTATGTTTGCTGGCCAGGTCATATTAAATATTTTGCACTGAGCTCAGGTACTTCCGAAGCCTCGAGCAAATATATTCCTGTTACCAACGACATGTTGAAAGCCATTCAGAAGACCAGCGTACGACAGATATTTTCATTAGGGCAGTACGACTTTCCAAACGAGTTTTTTGAGAAAGGTATTTTAATGCTTGGAGGGTCTACTCACCTGCAATATAACGGCACATATTATGAGGGCGATCTATCGGGTATTACTGCAGGTGGACTGCCATTTTGGTTTCAACATTATTATAAGCCCGGCAAACGTATTTCAAAAGAACGCGACTGGCAAACCAAATTAGACGAAATCGTTAAAAAAGCACCTGAATGGGATATCGGAATTATTGTAGGAGTTCCAGCCTGGTTGCAAATATTATTAGAAAAGATTATTGAAACCTATCATCTAAAAACCATTCACGATATTTGGCCCAATTTATCCATTTTCGTGCATGGGGGCGTAGCGTTCACACCCTATATTAAAGGATTTGAAAGACTATTGGCACATCCGCTCACGTATCTCGAAACCTATCTGGCTTCCGAAGGTTTTATTGCGTATCAGAGCCGGCCAAATACTTCTTCGATGCAATTGGTGCTGAACAATGGTATTTTTTTTGAATTTTTACCTTTTAACGAATCAAATTTCGATGATTCGGGAAACATGCTTGCAAATCCACAGGTGCTTTCCATCAAAGACATTGAAGAAAACAAAGAATATGCGCTTCTGTTATCAAATTGTTCGGGAGCCTGGCGCTATCAAATAGGCGATACCATCAAATTTACTTCGAAAGAACATTACGAGATAATTATCACGGGCCGAACCAAGCATTTTTTAAGTATTTGCGGCGAACATCTTTCGGTTGAAAATCTGAACCGTGCCGTTCATATGCTTGAAGAAGAATATAACATCGAAGTACGCGAATTTGCTGTTGCCGGAATCCGACATAAATCGATGTTCGCTCATAAATGGTATTTTGGTATCGACAATGGTTTCGACCCGCAACTGGCTGCACGAAAAATTGATGAATATTTGAAACTTCTCAACGATGATTATCGGGTTGAACGTTTGGAAGCCATACGTGATGTCTTTGCTGAAGTGTTGCCATCGTCATATTTTTATAACTGGATGCGCCAGCAAGGTAAAGAAGGCGGATCTTTTAAATTTCCCAGAGTTTTAAAACACGCAATGTTCAAACAATGGGAAGAGTTTCTGAAAAACAATGTCCCCAACCGTGAAAATTCTATAATATGATTCAGGTAATTATCAGCGGATTTGTTTTAGGTTTAACGTTAGCTGTTCTCATCGGCCCTTCTTTCTTTTCACTTTTGCAGACCAGCGTTCACAGAGGATTTAAGGTGGGTATGTATGTTGCTTTTGGAATATTTTTGAGCGATTTCACTTTGGTGTCGTTAAGTTTTTTGGGCGTTTCGCAAATAATTAGCGGTGATAAATATCGTATATTGTTTGGTTTGATCGGCGGATTGATATTGATAGGATACGGTGCTTATACATTCAGGAAAAAGATTACGTATGATGAAGCAATAGAAGAAACCAAAGAAGAAGAAGAAGATGTTAAATTCTCGAAAAAAATAAAAGCTCCAAAGCCTATATTATACATCATCAAAGGTTATTTTTTAAATCTTATCAATCCGTTTTTATTAATCTTTTGGGTAGGAGTTATGAGCTTTGTTACTGCTGAATATAACAATAGTAAAAATAAATTTCTCGACATTCTTCTTTTTTTCGGTACTGCTCTTGCTACCGTTTTCTCAACCGATCTATTAAAATGTTTTGTGGCAAATCAGATCAAACGTTTTTTAAAACCTAAAATACTATCTGTATTAACTCACGGTCTTGGAATTGCTTTATGTATATTCGGAGTGTATCTGATCGTAAAGACACTGTATATATTTTATTTCTAAGCTAAATTATCCTATTCCATAAAACTTTTCAACTCAAAATCGCTTCCATCGAGCACAGCATAAGTGAAATTGTATATCCAATCGCCAAGATTAATATATCGCGAATGCTCCCCTACCTTAATATCAAGAGGCATATGACGATGCCCGAAAACAAATAGGTCGATATGCTCCTGTTGTATTTTTTCTTTGGTAAAAATCAGTAAGCGTTCTTTTTCGTCGCCTTTATAGATCTGATCTGTGTTTCCACGTGCCAATCTGCTGCGTCGCGAAAAATACAATCCCAAACCAATAGCAAAATTGGGATGGAAACGTGCATAAAGCCATTGACAGAATTTATCAGCAAATATTTTTTTTATAAACTTGTAGCCATGATCACCGGGGCCCATGCCATCGCCATGGCCTATCATCATTTTCAATCCGTTGATCTCACGTATAACCGGTTTCTTGAATAATTCTATACCCAATTCTTTCGGAAAATAATCGAACATCCACATATCGTGGTTGCCTGTGAATAATTGTATTTTTATGCCTGCATCGGTAAGTTCGGCAAGCTTGCCCAACAAACGGACATAACCTCTTGGGATTACAGTTTTGTATTCGAACCAGAAATCGAACAGATCGCCCAGAATATAGATTTCCGAAGCATCGGCTTTTATAATATCAAACCAGCGAATTAGTTTCTTTTCGCGTTCGAAACTGCTTTCGCGATCGGGAATGCCGAAGTGGCAGTCCGACACAAAATATATTTTTTTATTCCCGTTGCTCAATGTTGTGTTTTAAAATTTATAAATCTTGTTGAGCATAACCGAAAGTTGCACATCGGTAATGCCTCTTTTGATGATGCGTCCGTCGCGATCGATCAGAATTGCTTGCGGAATACTTTCAATGGCATAGGTCTTCACCACGGGCGAATCCCAGTCCATCAGATCGCTCACGTTGATCCAGCTAAGTTTATATTCTCTGATTGCATCTTCCCACTGCTGACGATATTTATCGAGCGACACCGCATAAACCGTGAAGCCTTTCGGGGCATATTTCTTTTGTATCCACTTGAACTGATTCAACACTTTTAAACTCGGCTGGCTCGATGCCGCCCAAAACAACACCAGTGTTACCCTGCCTTTTAATGACGACAATGGCTGCGGAAAACCTCCCGGATTTTTAAGCGTTATTTCGGGAGCCATCCTGCCTGAATCGAGTTTGGCTGCAGCATGTTGCAGATCGCTTTTGTATTTTTCTATATCCGACACACGGGCGTGCAGTTCCATCACGAAATCGTTTTTAGGATAAAGCGAAACCAAGGTGCTGTCGAGTATTCTATAGTAAGTGAAATCATCACGCTCGTCCAGAACTTTTTGCCGGCCGAACACCTGATACAAAGCAAATAAAGAAGCCAGTGAAGTTGGGTTCTTTTTGATGAATTGCTGTACATATTTTTGCTGGCTTGTATAAAGAACATCGTATAACGAATCGCCCGCTTTTTTTATCTGACTAAACTTAGGACTATCCTGATTGAGCGTTTGTATTTTCAGCAACGAATCGGCTTTTTTATAATTCTTGCGGGTAAATTTGTTCAGTTCGCTCAGGAGTTCTGAACCGGCCGAACCTTTCACCTCGTATTCGTTGGCAAGCTGACGGCTGTTGCCCGTTATTTCTGCCTTTTCGCCTTTATCCATCAACAAAGTAATGAAATTGTCTGCACCGAGTTTCAGCATATAAAAACAAATGCCGTCGGGTTTGTACGTGAAACGAAATTCGCCGTTATCGTCTATTTTCGTTGAGTCGATGGGTTTCAGACTATCGATTTTCATTCGAACCAACACTATTTTTTCGCCGTTGGTGTTTTTCAACTTTCCGTGAACTATAAACTTATCGCCAGGTTTTTTGGCATTGTTTCCACAGCCTGCCACAAAGCACAGTGCTATGATGAAAGTGAATAGTAAAAAATAGATACGTTTGTTCAACATGGCCTTATCATTCATTGTTGCCGAAAGTGTAGACTGTGGGTTTATACGTTATGACGATGGTTCCCAATCGGCTGTCGAGGCCCATGATGGGGCAAATTATCATAACAGAAGCGTCGTTGCCCGTTTGCGAAACCACCTCGTTGATAGTGCTGAGTTGCGATGCCACAGGGCCGGGATAGGTATTGCCTTCATACTTTTTGTTGGTCGAAAGCGCTACTATGCCATCGGTTTTGATGGCCGAAATATCGTTCAGGTCGGCAGCTTTAACCAATTCTGTCATATAGGTACTCACCTGATCCATATTGTTGCGCAGCATTTCGGAACGAATAGCCCAACTGAAAACCCGCGCCAATGTTTCCATATTCTTTTTATTGACGTCTTTCATGGTAGTGCTTGCATTGGTTCTGAGGGCGCTCATTTCGGTGTCATGTTTTTTGTTCAGATGAATTATTTCGATCTGTTTCCATAAAAATACGCACGAAGGAATGATGACAACTAGGCATAATAAGATGATAATTATAATAGTCTGCGGGCTCAGGCCTTTCTTTTTGGGGGTGACGGGTTTTTCTTTTTCGCTCATAACTTTATGTATTAAAGTACAAACCTACGTATTTTTTCAAAAACTTTTTCAAAAACAATGCAGTAGTTATGATAATTTTTTTACTTTTGCACGCTCAAAGGTACTATGGCCGAGTGGCTAGGCAGAGGTCTGCAAAACCTCCTACAGCGGTTCGAATCCGCTTGGTACCTCCGGAAAAAGGCTCCTGATGAAGGCAGTCTTTTTTTGCTAACAGCCCCTGAAGGGGCGACAATATATATAAAATTGAAAAAAATAGTAGTACAGTTTATTCTTGTACTACTATTTTTGTTTTTGGGGTATTTACAGGAACTTGATTTCGCTATTGAATACTTCTATTAAAAAAAACTTCCGGTTAGCTGAAAATCTAACCGAAAGTTACGGTGTCTGCGCGTGACACTTTTTTTTCTCAGCCAACAATCACACTGATGGGGGCACACCAGGGTGTCATGCCTTCGGGCAAAACGGCACAGCAACGTACCCACACTTTACTACCGCTGTCGAGATCGGTAACATAAATGTGAGCTTGTGTTGATGCGCCTGCCCAGGTCCATCCGGAGTCGGCGGTAGGAGGAGCTGCGCCAATGGCATATTGCCAAACGTAGGCACCTGCTCTGCGAATTGATTTGCATCCTGCCTTGAACTCGCCCGGACGTGAGCCGCGCTGTACCCAGAAATCGGGGCGTTTTGAAGGTGAATGATCTTTTGTTAAAATAAATCCGCTGCTTGCCATAACTGTTTCATCTCCTGCTGATATTTTTTCAACGTATAAAGCCAGACTGCGCAAAGTTTCGACGAGTAAATTATAAGCATCCATCATTTCACGATGTTCCAGTAGTCCTCTGTTGCGCGCTTTTGTCTGCTTTTTCTCCAGATCGTCGATCTGTGCCGCAACAACGGTGAGCGACGGATCCGGAGTAGGAAAACTCGTGTTACCGGTCATGTCAAGAACAACTGCCCTGCCAAGATTGATAACATCATCGACAGAAAGTCGATAAAGACTATAAACTAAAGATTTACGTCTCATTGTTTTGAGTTTTTTGGTGAATAATTCGGTTAATTAAAATAGGATGCAGTTTTGTTGCCGAAATATTAAAGTTTGAATGCGGCTGAGGTCTGCATATATATGTTAGAGGGTTTTCATATCTCAAAAATCCTGAAAATGGATGACCGAAAGCACGATTTGCCGCCATGTTTACATACATAGAATCCATGTATGCTGGCATGGGTGCATTGTATGTCTTCATGGTGCTTATGCATGTTTTCATTGCGCTCATGTAAGTTACTTTTGCAGTAATGTAAGTTTGCATTGCAGTAATGTAAGTTACTTTTGCCGCAATGTAAGCTTTCATTGCAGCATTGCTAGTTGCATTTATCGTAATGTAAGTTTGCAATGCAGCTGTGTTTGTAGTTTGTGTCCGGAAATGTGCTGATCTAGCCGAAACACTGTGGTCGTTTGAGTTGTGAGCGTTATATATGATGAGATATGAACGGGAAGAGGTGCAATTTATGATTTGGTGCTTGCCGGAATCTATCGATCGCGATCTTTGATGATATGTTTTGATGAATTGCGACATGATGCCTGTTTTTAACTTTGAGTTTTCAATTATCAAATCCGACATAAAATTACAATCAAAGTCAAGTTGAAACAAGAGGAAAAAAGTTAACGGTAGGTTTCATCAAGTTAACGGTCAACAAAAAAGTTAACGGTATGTTTTATCAAGTTAACGGTAAAATTTTTTCTTGGAATTTGATGGATGTTAACAGAAATTATCTGAAAGTTGCGTTACATACTATGCAAATTCTTTAACAAAAATCGGAATTTTCAGATTTTCTACCCGAACAAATACGTAAAAAGCTCTTCAACTTTGCGTATTGCTATAATTTTGATGTTGAAACTTTTTACATCAAGACTTAATGAGTTGTATTTCGAAATAACGATCTCTTCGAAGCCCAGTTTTTCGGCTTCAGAAATACGTTGTTCAATGCGGTTCACCGAGCGTATCTCGCCCGAAAGACCTACCTCTGCCGAAAAGCATGTTTTCATGCTCACGGGAATATCTTCGTTTGACGATAACACCGAAGCCAACACAGCCAGATCGATAGCAGGATCGTCGACACGGATGCCACCGGCAATATTCAGAAAAACATCTTTAGTGCCCAACCGAAAACCACAACGTTTTTCCAACACGGCCAGCAACATGTTCATGCGTCTCAGGTCGAAACCCGTGGCCGACCGTTGTGGATTGCCGTATGCGGCGCTGCTCACTATCGATTGAACTTCTATCAATAACGGTCTCAACCCTTCGATGGTTGAAGAAACCGCAATTCCGCTCAGGTTTTCGTCGCGCTGCGACAATAATACTTCCGAAGGATTCGAAACTTCGCGCAAACCGCTGTTCTGCATTTCGTAGATACCCATTTCGGAAGTAGAACCAAAACGGTTTTTAACCGAACGCAAAATACGATACATATAATGCCGGTCGCCTTCGAATTGCAAAACCGTATCAACCATGTGTTCCAGTATCTTTGGTCCGGCAATAGTGCCGTCTTTGGTGATATGACCTATCAAAAAAACAGGTGTTGAAGTAAGTTTCGAATACTTTTGAAACTCCGACGCACATTCCCTGATCTGCGATATACTACCTGCCGACGACTCTATCAGCGATGTTTGCAAAGTTTGAATCGAATCGATAACCAGCATTTCGGGTTTGAGTTCTTCAATATGCTGAAAAATATTTTGAGTATTGGTTTCATTCAAAACATAACAATTCTCACTATCGGCATTTATACGTTCGCTCCGCATTTTTATCTGCTGTTCACTTTCTTCACCGGTGATATATAGCACTTTTGTTTTTTTAATACTCAAGGCTACTTGCAACATCAGCGTCGATTTTCCAATGCCGGGCTCTCCTCCTATCAAAACCAGCGAACCGGGAACTATTCCACCGCCCAAAACACGGTTCAACTCGTTATTGCCCGAATCAATACGTTTAATAGTATCGATATCTATATCGTGGATGAGTTTAGGTGTAGATTGATTATTGATTCGTAAACCGGCTTTACCGGCCGAATTTTCTCTTTGAACCACCTCTTCCACATAGGTATTCCATTCTCCACACGATGGACAATGCCCAATCCATTTCGATGATTGCGCACCGCAATTCTGGCAAAAGAAAACCGTTTTGATTTTTGACATTAAAGAAAATTCAGGGATATTTATTGTTTTTCGAAGTCGTAAATGGTCAATCCGCCGTCTCTCCTATCTATCCTCATCATACTTTTGTTCAGCTTAACAATAGTCCATGTAGCATAATATTGTGGCAACTTATCGGTGCCTGCACTTGAAATAACAAATTTTTCGTACGAATTAACTGAATATTTCAGTTTCATAGTATCAAGTGGCCCCGAACTTCCCGAAGACCTGTAATAAACAAACAAATTATCACCGGTTTGAAAATCCCAATATTCAACCTGTGTGGAATCGCTGATATTTGCAAGATTAATCTTTTTCCAACTACCCTGAAGTTTTCCGTTTAAACTGTCTTTAGTGCACGATGCAATGACCAGTATGCCTGCCAAAGCCACTAATAAAATGCTGATTTTAAAAGAAAATTTCATACTTGTTTGTATTTCAGAAGCAAATATACAAAGTTTTTATTGTATTTGATCTTTATTCAGAAGACTATTTAAAATCTTTTTTTCGATACGTGAAGTTGAATAACCATCCACAAGATCGATCGTCTCTACCCTACCTCCATATTTGATAACAATATCTGAACCAACTATCTGTTCAATAGTATAATCCTTTCCTTTTACCAAAACATTGCGTTTGATAAAATCAATAAGGTT
>Ga0114951_10003632_pt1 | contig 15802 bp, 11 predicted proteins | sample AM7aDNAmetaG_FD_88677 | JGI IMG/M metagenome (GOLD analysis project Ga0114951, IMG submission 88677) | Freshwater microbial communities from Finland to study Microbial Dark Matter (Phase II) - AM7a DNA metaG | ecosystem: Environmental > Aquatic > Freshwater > Lake | place: Finland: Lake Alinen...
GTACAATCACAGCTACAATATATAGTAGTGATGGTCTAAATTGTTCAACTCCAACTTCTAAAGAAATATCAAATTATTCAAATATATCTCTACCAATTCTTATTACAAAAGATTGTATGAATCCAAAAGCCGACCTCGTTCTTTCATCTGGGACAACGACACTTGATACAAAAACCTTACAAATAACTTCAGATGCAAAAGAAATTGCACAAGCAAATAGCGCCAGCAAAACAGCAAATAATAATATTGTTGTATTGATTGTTGCACTTATATTGGTATTGATAATTGTTGTGTGGATGAGTAAAAAGAAAAAAGGAGCAACAACACTTATTATGATTATGTTGATTAGCTCTGTGTTTTTAGGTGGTGCTGTGAAAAAGGCCGAGGCTGTTGTGACAATTGCAAATAATCTAAATGGTGGTGGTGGAAAATGGGAAAATCTCTCTGGCCAAATAAGTCTTTGGGATTCTGGTTGGAATGACAGAGTGTCATCACTTTATGTTATGGGGACTTGTGCAAGAGCATGTTCTGACTATAGATTCACGGGGAGTTGTGGAACTTTTGGGCCAAGTAATGATTATTATAATCTTGATTACAATGATCATGGGCTAACTTATGGTATTGGTGATGATACGATGAGCTCTATAGCACCTGAGCCCTGCCCATCTGCACCATTAGATATTAATTTTATGGCTGCAAGTTGTACTAACTATACTGCAAATATTCATTGGAGAGCTACGACAAATTCATTTACGATGGGATACTTATATGATGTTTTTGATAATGATAGTATACAACCAACACACACAGTAGCTTGGGGTCAGCAAATAGGCACATCAGTTTCTGTGGAAACAGTTCCTGGCCACAGTTATTCGTATTGGCTTTATAGTACTTATAATCAAAATCGTGCCCCATATTTTGGAGGACATACAGATAGCCATTTAACTGGTACATTCTATTGTCCTGACACTCGTCCCTCCATCACCTCATTCGCAATAGTTCCTGATCCTATTCCAACTTCAACAACAACTCGAGCCATTCCTTATAAACAACCAGCATACATATATTGGAGTTCAATAAATTCTAACGGCTGTAGTTTGGCTATACAAGGAGCTTCTAGTTCTCCGTATAGTGTAAGTCCAAATTCTTCAGCTAGTGATCCTTTTCCTGTACCGAATGTGCAATCTCCCATAACTGCATCTCTCACATGTTATGGTGCAAACAATACACAAACAGCTCCAAATATTCAAACAGCTCAAGTTGGTCCATTTATCACAGCATTTACAGCAGATGATACATCAGTATTAAAAACTAATCCTGTGACAACAATTCGCTGGAGTTCTATAATAGCCGATAGTTGTGAATTGTCTTATTCAGGTCTGCATTTGCAAGTGGCTACTTCAGGCTCTCAATCATCAGGGTCTCTTTCTAGTAACCCAAGCGAATTTGATATGACATGTAGGAATAATAATTCTGGTCTCTCTTTCCATCGTATGCTAAATATCGGAATTAACACTCCAACCCCACCAACTCCAGTTATATATCACAAACCATCAGAAATAATTTGGAATGACCCAAACACAACTGATACATGTAATGTCATGGTGACAAAAAGTGGTGAGACGCAATCGTCGCTATGGAGGTCAGGAATATCAGGTGATATTGTGTCTGATACTATTTTGGATGGAGACACATACACTCTCATTTGCACCGATGCAAACGGGCAACAATTACCACCTGTAATTACAGTAGCAGGACCTCAAACCACAGCTTCAGTCTGCACACCTTCCAAAAACTACATTGGTGAACCAGTAACATGGACAATGGAAAATAATAAAGGAAGTGTAAGCGACGTTACATGGACATGGACTGACAAAGGAACACCTATCTCAAAAACAACTTCAGGCAGCATCCTTTCAAATATCTATTATTCACAAGTTGGTACTACGAGTATGATGGCAACGGGAACAGTGATGATAGATGGGCAACCAGTTACTTCAACTTGTTCCACCACAACAATTATGGGGCAAGACCCAGGGACGAATACGGAGATATAAAAAATAAAAACGGCGGTGGTAAATCCACCGCCGTTTTTTTATTGATTACATTTAAATAAATTTTTGTTATAATATTGTATAGTTGTAATTTAATCAAACAATTTTTATTTAAATGAAAAAGTTAATAATATATATTTCTATTATAATTGTTCTTGGGGTTGGTGCCTATTTTATTTTTTTTAATAAACCAGTTGTAATTTTACAACCGACACCATTTCCTGCCAACAGAACTTTAAACGACACATATTTGTTAGCATATGGCCAAATTTCTAGTGTTAGCACTTCAACTTTAAAGTTGGATGTAATTAAGAACACGAATTTTTCAGATACAATTTTTGTAAATGCGGGCACGATAAATACTATTATTAGTTCAAGCACAATTATTAGAAAATTTGATTATGTAAAAAACACTCATACAGATTTAAAAATATCAGACATTAAAAAAGGAGATTATGTTGGTTTGCTGATAAACAAAGATATTTCTTCCGGATATAAAGCAGAATTAATTTCGCCAACTGATGGCAATGTTATCAAATAAATAGATAAACATTTATTAATTTTAATTATATTAAAATACTTGTCCCGTTAGAAATTCTGAAAAATCAGAAATAAAAATTGGGATTATAAAATATGAAAGAGAAAATAATCAAAGTAAATAAAATAAGTAAAATTTCTAATGGGATGAAAAAAATTAAACTCGCTATTATAATTATTCCTGCCATCTTGCTGTTTTTTTCATTTGCACATTTTACTCAGGCTGTAAGTTGTTACACAACTAGTATAACTGGGCTTACATATTTAATCTGTGATAATCATACTGTACAAACTTATAATTCAAACACAGATAGTATTTCATATAACACTAGTTTTACAGATAGAGTGTCTTGGCTTTTTAATCATGGGTCAGGTAACAACCGAACCAGTAGCTGGAATTTTTGGTGTATGGGAAATAGTCTTGGGAATAGTGGGAACATAGCCTTTGTTTCTCAGGGAGATGTAGTAATTCAAGGTATCAATACTACAACAGCAACATATAAAACTCTTGCTGCAGTTAATGGTGCTACTTCAAATCCGATTTCAGTGAATGTTGCTTGTAATTATCCAGTCTCAGTCAATTTTACATCAGCCAATCCAGTGACGATTGGTTATCACAGCAACTTTTCTCTTAATTGGACATCTGCACATGCGGATAGTTGCACTGGAACAAATTTAACTGGGGATGGTAGTGTCCAAAATATCCCAACAAGTGGTAGCTATGTAATGACGAATCTAACTGCACCAACATACAATTATTCAGTAACATGTACTGGAGCCGGTGGCAAAACAGTTGTTAATGGTGTTATACATGTTACTCAACCTCCCCCAACCTGTACATCTTTTACATATTCAGATTGGTCACCATCAGTTTGCCCATCAAATGGCCAACAAACAAGAAGTGTCGCGTCTTCTTCTCCGAGCGGTTGTGTTGGTGGCACACCAACTATATGGAAAGGTTGCGCTAACATTTATAGTAATCCAAATACTGTTGCCTATGGAAATTCATCTGCGATTTCTTGGAATGCACCGGGGGCTGACACTATAGGTTGTAAATTGACCGCAGATAATAATAGTCAACAAACAAATTGTTTATTGGGAGGAGGAACATGGAGTTCAACTGACAACACCTGTACACTTTCGGGCATTGATATAACATATTGTGACACATATGGTGGGGCAGCTTCCGACGAAGGTAGTTATCCTTGTGAATTTGGAAATTTCACACAATCCCAGTGTACATCTAACCATGGTAGCTGGTCATCACCTGAATGTGTCATTCCTTACACAGATAGTTATTCTTGTTTGAGCAACGGGGGAGTTCCATTAGGTATAGCGTCATCATGTGCGGTACCGGCAAGTAACATTTCAAAAATTAATGTTTCACCCAACGGGTGGCAAGTGTCATCGGGACCCCTTTATACACCGACGACATTTACTTTAAGTTGCTTACAAAATTTAAAACCATATTCTACCGCTTCCACAACCGTTGGTTTGGCGGATGCACCTATAATAAATATATGGGCAGACCCTACTTATGTTGTACAAGGTCAATCAATCTCCACAACAATAAATTGGAATTCAACCAAAGCAGATTCTTGCCAATTATCAAAACTAGCTCAACCTTTCGCCACAGGTACAGCGGGTAGTATTTCATCGGGACCGATCGTCTATAATCCAACTGAATTTGATATAACATGCAGTAGTACTATTGGGGCTTACAGTCATAAAGAATTAGATATACCTATTAATTACCCAACCCCGGTTATAAGTGTGATACACCATCGTATTATTTGGGGGGATAGTAATATGGGTGATACGTGTACTCTATATCAAAATGGAATTGCCATATCTAATGCAACTTCTGGTTATTTGGATACCAGTGAGACAACAACATCTGACAGTTATCGTCTAGTTTGTACTAATGTGAATAGTTCCACGCCGTCTATTGATCAGACATCAAATGGGCCAGACCAAATTGTTTCATCTTTAGTTAATTGCACACCTTCAAAAAATTATATTGGTGAACCAGTCACATGGACAATGACATATGAAAGTGGAGGAAGCATAACAAATACCAAATGGCAGTGGACTGACAAAGGCCTTTGGAGCGTACCAGTATCAAGAAGCGGAAGTACATCACCATCAATTTATTATTCACAAGTTGGTACTACGAGTATGATGGCAACGGGAACAGTGATGATAGATGGGCAACCAGTTACTTCAACTTGTTCCACCACAACAATTATGGGGCAAGACCCAGGGACGAACACGGAGATATAAAAACAAAAAACAGGGTAAAATGTACCCTGTTTTTGTTTTGGAAAATTTTGGTAACGACGATTTTAAGCCATTGACATTTTCTATTTTTTGATATAACATATTGGCAGGTAAAAGTTGAGTTATTGAGCAGAGTTCTCAATAACTTTTTTAAATAAAAAGATTCAAAAATAAAAAAAAGGAGGAAACATGAGAAAAATATTGGCAATGTTTGCAATATTGTTTTTTATGGTCATGTTTCCCCTAGCAGGGACAACTGACCAGTTTCAAGGTGGCTTGAGATTTACGAGTTTCAAAGTTATTTCGCTCTCAATGGGTGGAATAAACTTTGATGCTCCAGCCAACGAGGAAATATATTTTGAATATAAACCTCTTGACTGGTTGGGGATTGAGATTTCCGGACAAATTGGAAACTCAGCCCTAATACATGTCGGAACCGCAGCGGAAAGTGTCTTCCCATCTTTAACTTTAATGGTTCATCCGTTGAAGTTGGAGTGGATTGATATTTATGCTGGGATTGGTGGGCAGTATGCAAGCGAGTCTGGATACTACGAAATATCAAGTAGTTATTCTGACTCAAATGGTAACCAAATAAATCAGGTTACCAGAAACAATTTGACCGGTGGTGGTTTATCGATGATATTCCAAGCCGGCGCAAATGTTCCTGCAAGTTTTATTTTGGGGGGATTGTCGTTTGGAGTAGACGTAAAGTACACTCCATCGGCAAGTAGCACGGTCGATTTGTCCAATGGGTTTGTTAGTTTTAACAATAGCCCATGGACACAGTACCAGTATGCAAATACAAATTTTGTGATAACAAAATTGTTGCAAATCAGTATCGGTGTAAGCTATTCTTTTTGAACACTGGGCCGTCTGTAATGGGCGGCCTTTTTTTGTGCAAAAAATAATAATCAACACGATATATCTACTGTTTTACTTGATTATTTTCTGATATAATTCTTATGAATGATATTAGAGAATAAACAACTTAAAGATTTTTTGATTGACACAGGGCTCGTCACGAGAACCGAGTATGATACGATTGAAAGTCACATTAAAAAAAATAAATTAAAAGATACTCCTGGGCAGATATTGGTAAGCCAACAAAAAATTTCGGAAGACGATTTACGCAGAGCGCAAGCTTATGTGCTAGGAATTCCTTTTGTTGATTTTAAAAACCAAAAAATAGATTTTGATGTTTTGTCGTTAATACCCGAGCCACTTGCCCGCAAAAATAACATTGTTGCGTTCAAAAAAAATGCCGATTCACTTGAAGTGGCGATGCTTGATATTCAAGACCTCTCATCAATTGAATTTATAAAAAAGAAAGTTGGGCTAAAAATTTTGGCAAGACTCACAGATTCTGCTTCTATAAAAAGTGCAATATTACAATATCAAAAAAGTTTAAAAGAGGAATTTGGTGATTTAATACAAAAAGATTTACAAAATATCAAAACAGCCGATGCTTTTGGTCTAACAGCTGGTGCGGAACTTTCAGAAGATTTATTAAAAAAGATGGCAGAAGATTTGCCTGTTGTTCGTGTCGTTGAAACACTTTTAAAACATGCTGCTTTACAAAATGCATCTGATATCCACATTGAAGTAATGGAAAATGATTTACTGATTCGATATAGGATTGATGGTATTTTACATGACGCGATGGTGCTTCCAAAAGTAGTTGCAACAAGTATTACCGCAAGAATAAAAGTGTTATCAAATTTAAAACTTGATGAAAAAAGATTACCACAAGATGGAAGATTTAGAATTAATATTAATGGTGAGGAAGTTTCTTTCAGAGTTTCTGTTATGCCAACTTATTATGGAGAAAAAACAGTTATGCGACTGCTTCGAGAAAATGTTGGTGCATATACTTTAGAATCAATGGGTTTTCATGGAGTCAATTTGGAAAGGATTTACGAAGCAATGAAGCAAGCAAATGGAATGATATTAACAACTGGTCCTACTGGAAGCGGTAAAACGACGACACTTTATACAATTTTGGAGTTATTAAACTCGCATGATGTAAATATTTCAACGATTGAAGATCCTATTGAATATCAAATAGCAAGAATAAATCAAACTCAAGTTAAGCCAGAAATAGGTTTTACGTTTGCAAATGGACTTCGTTCTCTTGTGAGACAAGATCCAGATATAATAATGGTGGGAGAAATTCGTGACAACGAAACTGCTTCTCTTGCTGTAAATGCGGCTCTTACTGGACATGTTGTCCTTTCAACTTTGCATACAAATTCTGCAGCAGGTGCGATACCAAGACTAATCGATATGAAAATAGAGCCGTTTTTGATTGTGTCAACTGTAAATATTGTTTTAGCACAAAGGCTTGTAAGAAAGCTCACAAAAAATAAAGAGAAATATTTATTATCAAAAGCCGAATTGCAATCATTGGGAAAAATTATCGATTTAAATAAAGTATTGAAAATTTTGAAAGAAGAAAATATGGTAGGGAAAAATGATGATTGGAATAATATTTATTTTTACAAAGCAAAATCGTCAGTTGATTCAAAAGATGGTTATGAAGGTAGAATTGGTATTCATGAAATAATAAAAATGAGCCCGGCGATCAGAGAACTTGTAATCAAAGGTTCCACTTCCCAAGAAATAGATAAACAAGCGAAAAGAGAGGGAATGGTTTCAATGATTGAGGATGGTGTTTATAAATGTGTGGTCGGTCTAACCACAATTGAAGAAATTTTACGAGTTGTTTCTGAGTAAATAGAATTGAAACTTGTCCTGTTACAAATAGCGAGATAAGTCAAAAATAAAAATATAAATAAATTAAAAATTAAAAAAATTAAGTCGAAAAGTATTAAAAACATAATAATTTGTAATCAGGATGAAATTTAAATTTAAATCAATAAAAAAAGAAGGAGGTGAAGTTGTCGGAGTAAGAGAGTCCAAAGACAAGTTTTCATTATATGAAGAACTCAAGAACGAAGGTGAGACACTAATAACCGCGACTGAAATAAAAAAAGCAAAATTTAATTTTGTAATTCCTTTTCTTGGTTCAGTTCCAGAACACCAAAAAATTATTTTTACGAAAAACCTAAGTGCAATGATCAAGGCTGGCTTGTCACTTTCAAAATCATTAAATATTTTGAAAAAACAAGTTACAAATAAAAATTTGAAATCAGTTATTGAGTCACTAGAATTGGAGATTAGAAAAGGTAATTCTCTTAGTGAAGCTTGCGCCAAGCATCCAGATGTTTTTTCAAAATTATTCGTGTCAATGGCAAAAGCTGGAGAAGAAAGCGGACGACTTTCTGAAGTTCTAGAAATCGTCGCAAAACAAATGGATAGAAGCCACACACTTAAACAAAAAATAAAAGGTGCCATGGTGTATCCTGGCATTGTCATTTCAGTAATGATTGTCATCGCAGTTCTTATGCTTATTTATGTGGTGCCAAGTATTACCACAACTTTTAGAGATTTAAATATTCAGCTACCATTTCTTACAACAACACTAATTGGTATGAGTAATTTTTTAAAAAACAATGTTTTATTGGTGTTGGCTTTCATTGTTTTTATTGTTTTGTTTTTTTATTTTGCAGCGAACTCAAATATTGGAAGAAAGATTTCAAATTTTATCATTCTCAGACTTCCTGTTATTGGTGATATTACAAAAGAAACAAATTCTGCGCGGATTACAAGAACCATTGCTTCGCTCTTGTCTTCAGGTGTGCCTTATTCCGATTCAGTTTCAATTACTAGGGAAGTAATACAAAATGTTTATTACAAAAATATTTTGACTATTGTCATAGAAAGAGTTGAAAAAGGAGAGACGATGTCCAGTGTTTTTATGGAAAATACAAAACTTTGTCCAATTTTCGTGGCTGAAATGATGGTTGTTGGGGAAGAAACCGGAAGATTGCCAGACATGTTGCTTGAGGTTGCAAATTATTATGAGGAGTCTGTTGACCAAAAAACAAAAGATATTTCCACGATCATTGAGCCAGCTCTTATGGTCCTCATGGGTCTTGCTGTAGCCTTCTTTGCATTAGCTATGATTAAACCAATTTATTCTCTAACCGATTCAATACAATAAATTTGGCGCTGATTTTTGTAGATATTACTTTACCATGTTTAAATATTCTAAAAAAAATAATAAATTAAATAAAGGATTTACTGTTATTGAAATATTAATAACTCTCGCAATCATTATGATGCTAGTTGCCATAGTTGTGCCGTCGTTTAGTAGAGTTGGTGGAAGTGAAGCTTTAGACACGTCAGCCGTGACAATTATGTCTGTACTTAATGCAGCAAAATCAATGGCGGTTTCTTCAAAAGATGCTTCGGATTATGGTGTTAGAATCTTTAACAACAAATTAATTTCATTTGAGAATAGTTATGGAAATAATAACAACGAGGTGGATATTTCAAATCTTGTTACTATAAGTACTTCAACCGGTATAGGTACCGATGTTATTTTTAATAATGTTTCTGGAAGTACCAGTGCAAGTGGCACAATTCAAATTACTGTATTAAGTGATTCATCAAAAAATAGTACAATAAGAATATATAATACAGGGTTAATCGAAAAAAATTAAAACATGATTAAAATTAATTATAAAAATGGGTCATCTCTGGTTGAAATTGTGGTTGCTATTTTTATTTTTACCGTCGTTTTAGGTTTGCTTATCAATATTAGTAGTACATACCTTTCTTCTTCTGGGGATAATTTAAATATTGCAAAAGGTGCTTACCTTGCAGAAGAGGGTATTGAAGCTGTAAAAATAATAAGAGATTCTGGTTGGTCAAATATAAGTAGTCTTTCAAATAATACAAATTATTATTTATATTTTAACACTTCAAGCTCAACTAATATTTGGCAAGCAACGACAAGTGCATTAATAATAGATTCTATATTTGCTAGAACTTTTGTTTTAAATCCTGTGTATAGAGATTCAAATGGGAGAATAATTAATAGTGGTGGAACACTTGATGCAAATACCGAACAAGTAGTCGTATCTGTTTCTTGGCCATCAAAAGCTTCAACTATGACAAAATCGCTTTCTACATATATCGCAAATATTTTATAAAAATGATTAAATATTTTAAAATAAAAATAAATTTGTTTAGAGAGAGAAAAGGTTTTACTCTTGTAGAAATACTCATTTACCTTGCTCTTATGGTTACTATCGCTTTGGCAGTTTCGCAGTCATTAATAGCCGTTCTAAAATCAAACCGAAGCGCGTTTGCGGATATCAATCTTAGAAATTCGGGATATTCTGCGATGGAGGGAATGATTCGTGAAATACGCGCAGCGCAAATTGTTGACCAAGCTTCAGGTGGAGTATTGCAAGTGGAACAAAATAATGGAGGAAATATTGTAAAATTTGCTACCTCATCGAATCTAACTCTTAATTTTTATGAGGGAGCTAGCTCTACTGTGCTTGTTGGCCCACTAACTTCTAAAGGTGTTAGTGTTGAAAATTTAAATTTTATACAGATTAATACAGGTAAATCGACGGCAATAAAAATTGAAATGAAATTGCAAACCACAACGCAAGGCATTACAAAAAGTGCATGGTTTTATGACACAGCAATATTGAGAGGGTCATATTAAATATAAAAACTTGTCCCGTTGTAAATTACGAGACGAATCTGACAGTCAAATAATAATTAGATAAAAATATAATATAATTTAAATAAAACAAACATTAAAAGCCGAATAATTTTACAACTGGGATGAAAAACAGAAAAATAAAAAAAATTTTAAATACAAAATCAGGTTACGTTATGCTTATAATCACAATAATCTTTGTCATGGTTTCCGTTGTGATTATTTTTGGTTTGGCCACACCAATAATTAAACAAATTTTTGCGTCAAGAGATATTTGGGGTGCAAAACAAAGTTATTATGTTTCAGAAGCAGGTGTAGAAGATGTAGTTTATAGATTAAAAAATGCAACTTTTGCCTCGAATATTGGTAGTCAAGAAAATCTATCTTTTAATGGCTATAATGCGACCACAACAATTACGAATACTTCAGGTGGCAAAAAAATAGATACATTATCAGACGCAAATGACTATCAAAAAACAATCGAAACAACACTTATACAAAATATAGGAGTCTCATTTAATTATGGTATTTTTTCTGGGAATGGTGGTTTTACAATAACTGGTGGTTCAAACATTTATGGAAATGTCTATTCAAATGGAAATATTTTAGGAGATTCTGGTGTGCGTATTACTGGTTCAGCCGTTGCCGCTTCTGGTACCAGTATTATTCAGGATGAAACAAATAATACTCCAACTATACCATCAAGCAGTATAACTTTTAATAACAATTATGCTTCAAGAGATTTGGCGTTGAGCTTCCAACCTTCCACAACCTCTGCAGTTCAAAAAATTAGTCTTTACATTAAAAAAACAAATTCACCAGCAGATTTTACGGTTACTTTAATGAGCGATAGCGGTGGAAGTCCCGGGACATTATTAACGACATCATTTCTCTATTCAAGCCAAGTGACAACAAATTATAGTTGGGTTGATTTGGTTTTTCCACAAAATGTTATTTTAAATAAAGACACAACATATTGGATTGTGATTACCGGAAATGTTGCAAGTGGCAGAACTTCAACAAATACTTATACTATTGCAGCAAACAATTCATACACGCGCGGGCAAACAGAAAAAGGGACTCCTGGTGCTTGGAATTTAACAAATCTTAGCGGATATTTTTCTTTATTTGTAAGTTCAAGCCCATCAAAAATTTATGGTTATGGCGGGGACTATTTATACATTGGTTCAACTTCAACAGATCAAGCTTGGGCCTCAAGTATTATTGGTGTAAGTACACCAGGGCAAATATATTGTCAGGTTGGAATGAATAATAACGGCCAAAATTGCGATAAAAGTAAAAATACTCCACCGGCAATGCAGATGCCAGTTTCGCAAGCAAATATTGATCAATGGAAAGCTGAAGCATTGGCGGGTGGAACATATAATGGAGATTATTTATCTAATTGGTCTGGGAGTATTCTTGGTCCAAGGAAAATTAATGGTAATTTAACTGTGACTAGCGGACCTCTCATGGTCACAGGAACAATATGGGTTACCGGTAATATTATTGTAAATAGTGGTGGAACCGTTAAACTAGCACCTAGTCTTGGTGCTAACAGTGCAGTGTTGGTTGCAGATGGTTATATAAGCATTTATGGCGGAGGACAATTTCAAGGTTCTGGGGTTGCTAACAGTTATCCAATCGTTGTTTCTACTTCTGCTTGCCCAAATGCAACTCCATGTGGGCCAAATAATTCAGCGATTTCACTTTCTGGTGGGGCAGGCGCGGTCGTTTTGACAGCAATATATGGAAAGGTAAATATTATTGGAGGTTCTGGTGCTCGTTCGGTAACGGGTGATTCAATATACATAAGTGGTGGTGGTACTATCACTTATGATACAGGACTCGTTAGTCCATCATTTAGTAGTGGACCAGCTGGTAGTTGGAACATCTCAAGTTGGAAAGAATTAGAAAATTAAAAAAAGTAGAAAGGCGGGGCGCTTCGCGCCCCGCCTTTCTGCTTTTAAAAAACTTTATTAAGTGTTATTATTTTAGGAATGGATCCCGTTTTAGATAGGTCCCGTTAGAAGTCCGAATGATATTCGGCAGAAACTAAAGTTTCTTACTTCTAACGGGATAGGAAATTTTAATTTCCGTAAGAATATCAAAACGGGTGACTTTAACAGATTTAAAATACTAAATAGATTAAAGTATAATTCATAACACTTTGATCTCTAACGGGATGGAACAGGAACATAAAGGAGTAAATATAAATATTACACCAGGGTCAATTTTAAAAGGACTCGGTCTTGTTTTGTTATTATATTTTTTATATTTAATTAAAGACATCGTTTTGGTAGTTTTGGTTGCGGTTGTTATTGCTTCCGGAATGGAACCTTTGATAGCTTTTTTCCGTAAATACAAAATCAGTAGATTTCCAGCAGTAATCATTTCTTTTTTTGGAATATTTGGTATTTTCATTGGCCTTATGTTTTTTCTTGCACCTGTGGTTCTAAATGAAGCGTCATCTTTTCTAGCTGAATTACCAAAATATGTAGAGTCAACAACTCTTTAGAATCCACTCAGTATCAGTAGTGATACTGTTGTGACTTCCCAAAAAGTTGCACAGACTTTATCAGACACTGTAAATAATCCTGATCAAGCATTAAAAGATGCTCAAAATCAAGTGAAAGCTGTGATTCCTAGCACAAGTTTTGGACTCGGAGATCTTGTAAAAAGCGTGCGAGAGATTTCCTCAAATTTTTCTAGTGGTTTTATAGAAATAATCAGTGCGATTTTCGGAGGACTTTTCTCATTTATTTTAATTATTGTTTTATCATTTTATCTTCTTGTTCAGCAAGATGGAGTTGCCAATTTCTTGCGTTTAGTTACGCCAGTAAAACATGAAAAATATATTGTTGATTTCTGGAAAAGATCGCAAAGAAAAATAGGGCAGTGGATGCAAGGGCAGTTGCTTCTCGGGGTCATTATAGCCGTTCTATTGTATCTTGGTCTTATGATACTTGGTGTCCAAAACGCTTTACTTCTTGCTATTTTGGCTGGTTGCTTTGAAATAATTCCAGTGTTTGGGCCAGTTTTGTCTGCAATTCCTGCAATACTTATGGGGTTTGTCGGTGGTGGTGTTACAGCTGGAATTCTTGTTTTGGGCCTCTATATTATTATGCAACAATTTGAAAGCAATTTGATTTACCCTCTTGTTGTAAAAAAAGTTGTTGGAGTTTCTCCAATTTTGGTTATTATTGCGCTTATTATTGGTTACAAACTTGCGGGTTTTCTCGGTATAGTATTGTCAGTCCCCATGGTTTCTGCTTTAATGGAATTTGTCGACGATGTAGACAGAAAGAAAACACTTTTCTGGAAGAAAGCTGAAGAGTTAGAAAAAGTTTAATTTAAAAATTGTGTCTAAAGATAATAAAAAATTTTATATAACGACAACTCTGCCGTATGTTAATGCAAACCCCCACATGGGGCATGCTTTGGAGTTTGTTCGTGCTGATGTGATAGCAAGATACAAAAAACTCCAAGGGTTTGATGTGTTTTTTAATACTGGAACAGATGACCATGGAATGAAAATTTATAACAAAGCTGTTGAGAGTGGTAAAACAGCACAAGAGTATACAGATTTTTATGCAGAGAAAGTCAAAGAGTTATTGAAACTTCTAGGTATTTCTGAAGACGTTGATTTTACTAGAAATTTTATAAGGACAACAGATAAAAATCATATCAAATCTGCACAAGAATTTTGGAAATTGTGTGACAAAAATGGATACATCTACAAGAAAAATTACAAAGTAAAATATTGCGTCGGATGTGAGTTAGAAAAAGCAGATTCCGATCTTGTAAATGGAAAATGTCCTGACCACCCAAACTTGGAAATAGAATATATTGATGAAGAAAATTATTTTTTTAAATTTTCAGCATTTCAGGAGCAACTACTAAAATATTATTCGGAAAATCCAAATTTTGTTATTCCCGATTTTAGGTTCAATGAAATAAAAGCTTTTGTAAAAAGGGGCTTAACAGATTTTAGTATTTCAAGATTAAAATCAAAGATGCCATGGGGAATAGAAGTGCCGGGAGATGAAAATCAAGTCATCTATGTTTGGTTTGATGCATTAATAAATTATATTTCTGCTATCGGCTGGCCGAGTGACATGAAAAAGTTTAATACTTGGCAAATTGAAACGGGCGGAATGGTGCAATATTGTGGAAAAGATAATCTTCGCCAGCAATCTGCAATGTGGCAAGCAATGCTCATGGCTGCGGGCCTTCCAAATTCAAAAACAATTGTTATAGACGGCTTTGTTACAGGTGCTGGCGGAATAAAAATGAGCAAATCTATCGGTAATGTTGCAGACCCAGTTGAATTAATAAATGAATATGGCACAGATGCAATGAGATATTATGTAACAAGAGAACTTTCTCCTTTTGAAGATACTCCATTTACAAAAGAAATGTTTAAGGAATCTTATAATGCAAATCTTGCAAATGGTTTGGGGAATCTTGTAAGCAGGGTGATGACAATGTCTCAAAATAACATTGAAAAACCAGTTGAAATTGGCGAAGCATCATTGTCTGAAGATTTTAAAAATGCAGTTGAAAAATACAATCTTCAGGAAGCAACGAATATTATTTGGAAGAAAATTGGTGAATTAGATGCGAAAATTCAAACAACTCAACCTTTCAAACTTATAAAAACAGAAAAAGAAAAGGCAACAGAAATAATAAAAGAATTAGTGGCAGGAGTTTACGAAATTGCTGTACATTTAGAAGCAATTTTACCAGAAACTTCAGAGAAAATTAAAAAATTGGTAAAAGAAAACAAAAAACCAGAAACTCCTTTGTTTGTAAGAAAAGAATAATCATCAGCATGTCATTCCCGCGTAGGCGGGAATCCAGAGTTAATTAACCTAGATTCCCGCTTTCGCGGGAATGACACATTAAATAAAATTATGAATGATAAAACTATAAAATATATTGATATTCACTCACATTTGAGTTTTGCAGATTATAAAAATGATTTTGACGCTGTTCTAGAAAAAATGAAAAGCGAAGGAATCGCTACTATTTGTGTTGGTTCAGATTATATTAGTTCAAAAGAATCAGTAGAAATTGCTGAAAAAAATGAAAATATTTTTGCTTGCATTGGACTTCATCCCGGAGATAATAAAAGCGAAACTTTTGATGAAAAGAAATATGAAGAACTTGTGAAAAATTCTAAGGTTGTAGCAATAGGAGAGTGCGGGCTCGATTATTTTAGAATTAATGGTGATGTTGAAGCTGAAAAAGCTCGCCAAAAAATTGAATTTATAAAACAAATTGAATTTGCTATCAAATATGACAAACCATTAATGCTCCATATACGAGATGCCTATGAAGATGCTTA
>Ga0114951_10003633_pt1 | contig 15800 bp, 5 predicted proteins | sample AM7aDNAmetaG_FD_88677 | JGI IMG/M metagenome (GOLD analysis project Ga0114951, IMG submission 88677) | Freshwater microbial communities from Finland to study Microbial Dark Matter (Phase II) - AM7a DNA metaG | ecosystem: Environmental > Aquatic > Freshwater > Lake | place: Finland: Lake Alinen...
AGAGCAGCTTTTCACGATCTCCTATCTGGAATTAGCCAACGAAGCCACCAGCCTTTTTTCGACGGGCGGCCAGGGGTTTGATGCAAAGGAAAAATTAGGTACCAAGATCAAGAATCTCTGGAAAATTCTGGGTGCCGTCACAGGGGAAGAAGTTGCCGATTTTTTCGATAGTTCTCCTTACGCCAAGAACCAAACATTGGACGGAAAGAATTTCGGAATCAAACTCTTCTATCTTGGGAAGGATAAAGAAGGTAAAAAAGGTAAAAAAGGAAATGATCTGTTTAAACTCATGAAAATGGTTGACGGAAAGCTCGTGCAGATCGTTGTCACGGTGTCAGCCCCCACCGTCCGCTCCGAGATAAGGGGGGAGCCGATGGTTATTCCAAAATCGGATGTGTCATTTCCGGACACAAAGTTTACTATCAACAACCCAAATTTCTGGGAAGCGCTGAGATCCCAAGACCTCTTATACAGTAATTCCATTCCTCCTCCCGGGAAGTTGGGGAACCTTGAAACGATGTATCACCTGCAGGACGGCGATTTTCATGTGGTGCGAGTTTCATTTAATGAGTCATTGCATGATGGGCTTCTTTCGTTTATTGAAGAGGGAGATTTATACCGTCTTGTGGCCACTCGAATGGGCAATAGGGTCGTGCAAGCCAAGCCGGAAACATGGGTCAAGGGTAAAGGGTATGCCCAAAAGACCATGGAGCTTATCTTGCTGGCTGGCATCGTGGAGGAATGGCGAACTTCTTCTCGGTTGTCTCCTACGGCTATAGACATGTATGTGAGAATGAAAGAAGCGGCCAAAGCTGGACAGGATAACCTTGATTATCCATTCAGGGGATTTGGAGGAAATTGGACGCATATTGTACTCGGCGAACTTTATGGTCCGACGTCCGAGGAGAACCTGGTTTATCATTTCAGGTTGAAAGACCCAAGCTACGTGAGGGAGAATGTAATTAAATATATCTACCCCTGGCTTCCCGGTAATTTGTTGCGCTGGTGTGCGAAGAAAGATCTCCCCGTGCCCGTTAAGGTGGTCGAGAAACCTCCTCCAGCGCCCGTTTTTGTAAGGGAGTACGCGCCTTTGTCTGAAGCAACGGAAGCTGAGAGGGCGACGCTCCGTAATGTCGCGGAGGAGGTTGTTGCCGATTGCAGAGCTCCAAATGAACCGATCGAAGTCACGTTAGTAGCGTCGGATTTAAACAACGCGACACAAATAGCAAAGCGACTGGTGATGAAAAGGATCGATGCGAAATTAGCCCGTACTCCCCTCACCAAGTATACCAAACCCGTGATGGACGACCTGATCATCTTGACGCATGTAAAATCCGAATGGGCGGATCCTCAGCACGATAGTACTAAATATTCATTTAAGGTCCAACTTTCTTCCGAAACTCCTCTGGGACTAAGTCCAGGAGGGCCGGGGGCCGCCACCTCCGCCCCGCGGGGCGAGCCTCTCCGGAGCGAAATGCGCTCCGGGCGGGAGGCGAGAAATGCCGGGCCGGCGGAATGGGCGGGGGTGCTGAAGAAAAATGTGACAAATCTGAAAAATGTGACAGAGGCGCAAAGACTGCAGAGAAAGTTCTTCGAGTATCTCGTCAAACCGACAAGGATCGCTGAGGGGTTTTCAAAAGACATACCCGCCCAGAAATACTTTTATGACAAGCTGCTCCTTGCCGTCCAGATACATAAAAGCGACCCGGGTAATGGCGGGTGGGTGGTGACAAGCACCAGCATGCCCTACATGGAGCTTGGCGATGACCTCTACGGGATCCTGAAACAGTATAATTTTGTCGGGTCCCCGGCTTTCGAAAATTTTGTCAGGGAGATCGTCGGGATCAACCCCAAAACCCAATCTGCGAAAGCGGATGGTACTTCCAAAGATCCGCCGAGCCGCCAGGGAGCAGACAATTCCAGCACGGTTGCTTTATTCCGCGGTGTTGTTACGGAAAATTTTCGCGATGCCATAAAACAGGCTTCCGCGTCTTTTTATGGAGGGAAGTTTTCCAGCGAGAAGGCCCCCGTCAGTTTTTGGCAGCGGGCCGCTTTTAAGATCAAGGCTGAGGCCAAACAGTTCCTGAGCTTTGTTTATTATTCCGTAGCTACGGGTCTTGGCGTGACCTACCTGGGACGCATGATCGGGCCGATCGAGGGCGGCCTGGTCGGATTTGGGGCGGCTTTTCTCCTGAAAGTTGCCGGTTATGTCATCCGAAAGTCCCTCCGTCCAGTCGGTCAATTCGTGGAGAAAAAAATCGACCAGTTGGAAGTAAGTCCTTTCAAAAAAGCGGAATATCTGTCTGTCATGAACATCGATCCCGTTCGTGAGGCCTCTGCTAAACAGGATTACCGGACGATGGCCGCATCGATCACGGAGGACTTGAAAAAAATGTCCGAGAAGGAGGGCGACCGGGAGGTGCGTGTTCTGACGAAGCAACTGGACACGGTCTTTGCGTGGGCGCTTGAGATATTCGAGCACCGGCTATGGAACCCGCAGGACCCCCAAAGCATTTTTAAGTTCACCCAATTGGTTGGTTCGGCCAGGATGCAGGTGGATCGGGGTGCTTCGGCGAAAGCGGTACTGATCTCGTTGATCGCCTCTATGGATGAGGCGCAAAAGCCGGGCAGCGGTGCGTACCAGAGATATCAAAAAATGATCGAGAAGGGCATCCAAAATCTCCGCAAGAACGGACAAGGGCCGGACGGGCAGGAGGCCGCGAAGCGGTTGGAGATGCTTTTAGATATCGTCCAGCGTTATGGTTCCGGCGCCGCAAAGCGTTCGTGGGTGCAAACCGAAAAACTTCCCGCCGCGTTGAAGGATTCCGAGAATCCGATCCAGGCGGTGCTTCGTACCCTGCAGAACGAGGGCCGTGCCAAGTACATGGCGAGTTTCCTGAAAGATCTGAGGATCCTGCTCGACCAGACGGATGATCCGTCCCTTGTGGTCGCGATCATGGCAGGGCTATCGGCGACGGATTTATTCAATCTGCGTGAAATCGCAGTTGCAGATAAAGTAAAGGAGACTTCACAACCGTACACGCAACGCGTGGCACAATTCGCGGTGATGTGGCTCCGATTCTTCGAAGGCCTCCCCAGCACTGGGATATATTCGAATCCCGTGGTTCAACGTTATCTGGAAGGCGAGAAACAGTGGCTGAACGACCAGCGTGCAATTTTTCCTCCCGCTCTAGATACGACCGTTCGCTCCGAGATGCGTCTTGGCACGCCCGAAGACAGTAATTTGCGTCGTGCGCTACAAGATATCTCCAATGCGAATCCGCTCTACTCCGGCGAAGCCGGCGCGGTCATTGATATCAAAGCACTTTTGCCGCGTCTTGCGCAGGAAGAAAAACAGTTGCTGGCGAGGAATCTCCTCCAGATCCGCAGCTCTCATTTAAAACCGGAACGCATGGCCGAAGCAGTCCAGGAATCTGTCAAGCGATGGGGCGAGTTCACAAAAGATAACACGAACCTTATTTGTGTGAATTCGCAGGGGGACGTTATTGGTGAAATGAAGGTCAGAAGGTTATTCCACGACACGGTTAATCTTAGCGATTTCGGAATATTACAAACCGAGCAGAAGAAGGGGATCGGCACCTTGATGATGAATGTGCTGTTCCTGGAATTGCAAAAGCAAGGCAAGAAATTTCTGACTATTCCCGCCGAAACGCAATCCACGTCTTTTTACCTCAAGTACCTTGAAAAATTGGGCATTCCGGAGGATAGTTTCGAAGGGAACGGCATCACGATGCGCCTCGCTCACGACCAGCGCGATTGGGATACTAATTTCACGATCCCTGTAAAGTTGATCGCCGAGATCTTCAACTCCGCTCCGGATACGACCCTTCGCTCCGAGGCGCGTCTTGCGGCCGCTTTGTCCGAGGATGAGTTTGTTTCCACAGTAGCTTCCCATCTTAAAGATTTTCGCGATCATAAGGAAAATGGGGAAGCTGTTGCCCGAAGGATCCTCGAGGAGTTGAAGGGTGCGGAGGTTAGTCCTGAATTCTATAGTCTGTTCCTGGAACCTTACATGTCCAATTGGTATCGTTCGTTCATTCGCTTCTATGAGGGTGGGAATATAACGGCGGAACAATTTCGCCATCACGGTTTGGACAGTGTCGAAGAAGTATTCACCGCGTTGGTTAAAAACGGACTGCTGGTTTCAAACACCCGAGGCTCATTTGCCTTGAGAGAAGACATTGCGGATTCGAAGAGAAGTGGTTCCCAGGCGATTATGAAGGCGGTCAAATCGGCATTTCCCGACCTGCGGAAAGATCAGGCGACAACGATCTCAAGGATTTTGTACCAGGCTCGCGGCATAAAAAATAATGAGCGCGTTAAGGATCTGAAACCTCTGGAGGTGCGTCGGGAGTTTCTGTCGTTCTTGGGCAAGGCGACGGTCTATCGCGGTGTTGCTGTGCCTAATGAGCAGGTCGGCCAGTTCCTGCAACGGGTTCAGGAGATGGGCCTTCAAAGCAATTTTAGAACCATGCGAATTGATCAAGAGAATGTGAGGAACCTGGAGACGGAGCTTTTCCGGAAGTATGGATTAAGAGAGTTGGTCACGAGAACCATATCACGCAAGCGGCTGGCGGGTCTGGAGACCGGTGTAGGGGGCGAGAAGGCGTCCTTTATTTCCGTGAGCACGGTTGATGAAAACGACCCGGATCGTCAGCACGCTGAACGGATGGCTGAAGCGCGCGCCCGTGAATTTGCGGCGACATTCAATCGGTTCGCTATACTGCCCAGACAAGGCCAAGCGCCTCACGAAACATACAAAGCCTATACGATCGTCGTCCTGAAGGCTGAGGTGGACCGGTATTACCTTATTCAACAGGCCGGCAATGTTCCGAATACGGAGGCGGATCCGAAAGCGGCATCCGACTACAGAGGTTTTCTGGTTCAGACCGCAGAGGGTGAGGTCAAATACTCGGATATGGGGAATGACACGACCGTTGAGAATTTAATTGCCGAGATCCCGGCGGGAAGCTTCGTTGGAGCGACGACATATAATCTGAATGAGGGGATGGGGCATTTTTTGGATATTGAGAATGATACAAGGTTGCTAGGGATCCCAACGGTCGAAATTTTAATTGAATTTCAGTGGACCGACATCGCTAGAGAATTTAGCCTTAAAGGTGACCCGCGTGCGGCCCAAAAGGTTTTGGAGTTTATGAAAAATGAGATGGGAGGTCAGATTGAACCCCAAACGGATAACTACGCCGAAAAAATTATAATAAAGCATATCGCTCGGGAGAAAAGGATGGCGGATGACCCCCAAAGATCCTGGAAAGAGGCTGTTTATCGACTTCTGGAGAAATTGACAAGATCGGATGAGAAACAGATGGGGGCTGGAAAAGTTCATGGGATCGATTGGGAACGCAAAGAGATGTTACCCGGGTTTGATAAGCTTTCGCCTCAGAAGGTATCGCTTGAGAGGCCACGGCCCCTTCCTGATGATTATCATGCTTCAAGATTTGCGCAGTTCCAGGAGATCGTTCCGAGCAGGGAAAGGCCGAGTTTAGCCCAGATTGCCTGGGGCGTTTTCCATGAACTTCCCGATTTTGATTACGCTCTTCCTGAACCTGAAAAATTTCGGGAACATGTTGAAGGACTGGCAGAGAGAAAATACGCGTGGCTCAACGCGACCGATCTGAAACAGATCGCCCAGATGATCGTCATAAAGCCGGTTGGACATGACGGCAACTGGGTTCCGGAATTCACAGGGACTCGGGAATTTCTCGATAGACTGGGCATCAAGCCGGGCGTCCTGGTGAAGATGTGGAATGCCGGCGAAGCGAACTATGCCATTTTTAAGTGCGAGAAAATCGAATGGGAGACATATTCACCCATTAAGTGGCGATGGATAGAAGGAGGTAAGGTTTACGTGCCGGATTTCGACCCGCAACGCGTGATCGAGGCATTGAACGGCGGTGACATGGTCATTCTGCCTCCCCTTCGCTCCGAGGCGAGGGTAAAAAGCGGAGAGACGGACATCGATGGGCTGACGGAAGCCATGCAAAAAATCCCGGGGTTAGATAAAGGGATCGTCGAATTAAGTCCCACGCCCGGGAAGCGTATCACGCAGGATCAACTCAGGCGCGCTTTTGAAAGCGGAAAAATCGTGAGGCTGAATTTGTCGGGGCTCAAAGACTTATTCTGGCAGGTCGCTCGAGGCGAGAAGGAGATTCTTGTTGACGGGATAAAGGCAACGGCGGGAACAGTGCTGTTTTCGCCTTTCGAAACTTACTTCACGGAACGCTATAATGAAAAAATCGGATTTGCTGTTTATGAGATGCTGAATAATGCCGTGGCGCATGCGCACGACGATGATCTTGACCAGAAGATCTTCATCCACTTAAACGACTTTGGCCAAACAGACCCTATCGACATCCGGGTCATCGATACAGCTTCCTTTTCAAGAACCGGAAGAGAGAATACATTAAGCCCTGTTGCGGGAGAGCAAAGGGGAACAGGATTCATTGAGTCTGCGGGAGAGGCCTACGAGAGACGGCCTCTGAGCAATGAAAGCTCCAGCGTTCTGGGAACCATTGCAAAGTTAACGCTGCGGACATCTTTATCGCAGGCACCCGAGCTGAGATTGGGTGTCTCGTTTAAGTATCATGGAAAAATAATAATGAAAAATCTTAAAAATGGTGAAATAGCTACGATCCGGGATATTCTGAAGATGCGAGGCAAGAAGAAGGTATTGTATTTCCTCGTGAAAGGAAGGGAAGATTATCTCTATCCTTTTCCGGAAGACGTCCTTAAGAATCTTAAACCCGGCGACATTGAATTAATAGGCAGAGGCGTCCGCTCCGAGGCGAGGGAGTATGAAGATGGACAACCTATTGTCGGTCCGGAATTCGGTTTGGAGAAGTGGAATGTTAATAAAGTTATAGAAACATTCCTGGCGCTTAAGGCGGGAACCTATGATCTGGATACGATGGTCACCGTTATCAATGATGCTCTAAAAAGCGAACGAAACCAGAAAGTCAGCCGGGAATTGCTCGAGCGTCTCGCGGCCGTGTTGAATGCCAGGATCCAGTCTGTAAAGTTTACGGTGAAGGGGCTGACGCTTGTCGTGACCCGTCCCGGCAAAGCAGGGCTGCCTAAATTCTCAACTCTTGCTGTGCTGAAAGAAAAATATGCCGGCAGGCCGGTCATTTTTCTTGCCGGCCCAAGCACTGTAACACAAGACTACAGGCCCCTTGTGCCGGCCATACGGGATTTGTTGTCGGAAATCAAAAAACAGAATAGCAACACTGTGATCACTGTTGGTACGACTGCCGTCGGTTACGGCTGGCAGGTGTATCAGATCGCCAAAGAGATGGGGTTTACGGTCGTCAGCGCTATTCCCAAAGCGCATAAAGATTGGATGTCGGACGCGGATGACTTTCTTCAGGCCGGCGATGAGTGGGGAGACGCGGATTATTTAAAAGCGATCTCGGATTTTTCGGATGCGATCTTCGCGATCGAAGGGAAGATCGGAACACGCAAAGAGCACAAGTCGTTCAGTGATCTTGGAAAGAAAGCATTCCGCCTGCGCTCCGATCTGCCTATGTCAGGGCAAAATCTTCGAAACCATGTCGTGTTGGCACTTAATCCGAACGCTGATGTCCGGGAAGTGAAAACGGCGGCTGCATGGGGTGCGGTGGACCGCGAGGAGGCCTTGAGGGATATTCGGAAGAAGTACGAAGATATCCGTGCATTCCTGCACGCCAATGATCCTAAAGCCGATCTTAGCGAGGATCAGAAATATCAAATGCGGGAGGAAATTTTAACGGAATACGGTCTTATTCGAGATAACGGAAGTTTAGATTTCGATGCGTTCGTTGGCGCCTATGTACAGAAGGCCTCCAACAAAACAAAGCAAGACTGGTTGCGGTCTTATGAGGTCATCACGACGTTTATTGAGCACGTGCAAAGTCGTATCTCCGAGACGGAAGTCGAAAGTTTTTCCAAATCGATCCACAACAACGGTTATTGGCGGAACATCCAAGCAGCCATGGAAATCGTCAAAGTGACCGATGTCACGCACCTCCAGCTTGGTTTGGCCCCCGATCCGGAATCCGGCATCGAAGCCTTTTTGACTGCCGAGGGACTGAAGAAATACAGGGCCCGTTTCAGCAGTCCGAAAAGCTACCAGATCATGCTTTCCGATATTAATCCTGATAAGAGACTGGAGTTTTTTGCGAAATTTGCTCCTCAAAAGGATCAAGCTTCAATCGCTGTTTTGCTTTCGACAAAGATCCCTCTAAGTAAAGTGCAGATATTTAACGGGAATGTCGCAAACTGGAGCGATCTCGAAGAAGATGCGAGGAGGCGCTACCCGGATCCTAATGCCCGTCTTAAGAGAATGCTGGGGAGTCAATTGCCAGCAATTGCTTCCGCCTTTGCCCTGACCAAAAGTACGCAGAGGCTGACTTTTGCCGCTATGGACTACCTGACTGCGGTCAATTGGCGTTATACGGGACATTGGAACGGCAAATATGCGTATGATGGTTTGGATGAACAGGGAAATGCACACCTGAAATGGGCCGCGTTTCTTGAGCGCGAAAAAAGCGCTGAATTTAAGGCCCTCTCCGAGGAGCAGCAACAGAAAGAAAGAGATGACGCTGCGGAATATAGCCCGGCGGGTCTTACGAGATATCAAGTCAGCGCGGATTATGATAGCAGCGATTTCAACCAGGACCGGTATAAGGACGGTCCCATCTGGCAAGCCGTTCTTGATCGTGAGATGGAGTTGCAAGGGGTTGCGAACCCGAACGAGAGATTCTTGCGGGTAGTTCTAGCTCGCACCACGAATCAGAGTAAATTCGCTTTCATTTCATCTTTTGATGCGGTCAGTCGGGTGGTGCGAGAGGCCCAGCAAAAGCTCAAAGCCGATATGGCCGCGAAACCGAAACTGTGTGCGGCACTTGCCCGGGTTTCTCATAATCGTGGGTATTGGCCGCTTATTAAAACGCTGATCGCCGATCCTGCGAAAGTGGCTCTGGGACGTGCGCCGGAATTCTCCCAAGATGAAAAGGCGGCCGAGAAAGAATTCCTTTCGTATCTGACAGAAGATGGGAAAGCTATCTACCGGGGTCGTTTTACGAACCCGAACGGCTATAAGATTCAGGTGAAGCACATCGGGGACCTGACAGGTCTCTATACGTTTATGTCCAACCGTTTAGGCATCGATAAGTCCGGTGTGTTGGCGAATGTGGAAGCTATCAGCAGGAACGGAAACGATCAGATCTTTAATGCGAACTATGGTGAATGGAAGGAGCTTGAGAGCGATATTGATTCTTTCAATAAAGAAACCGGAAAACCTGGCGCAAGGCTTGCGACCATGAACGCGAAGCAAGAGGCGAACATCCTCATGACGCGCATCTTGAACAGTACCGATACGTTCCTCACCTCCATGCAGATGTCGCATTCGATGCAGATCCTCTGGCGGTATGTGGTCGGTAATTATCAGGGGGAATACGCGTTAGACGGTAAGGACCGGAACGGTAATTACCACCCGGATGATGCAAAACTGCCGACCGAGGCGGAGCGTGAAGCGGCCGCAAAGAAGAGGATCGTCTCACAAGTGGGGATCAACTATTATGACGAATCCTTTACGACCGAACGTGATAAGGATTATGAAATGTGGATTTCGGTCCTCCGTGCTTTAAGTGAGGCGGAAGGTGCCACCAAGGGGCAGGCCTTCGTGAATACTGTGCTGCGGCGAGCGGGAAATGAGAGCCGTCTTTCCTGGTGGTCGATTTACAATGCTGTGAAGGCTTTTCTGAGTTCCATTGTCATTAGCGCCGAAGACTTGAAAAAATACGCCCCGAATGTCCATAACAAGGGATATTGGGCGAAAGAGAAGGCGAAGATCAATAACGCTGAGCATTTTTTACTCGGTTCACATTTGGACGTTGAAGGGATCGATGGATTTTTGAATCCGGAGGCGCTCAAATGGTGGAACAATCGGTATAAGCCTAATGCCATCGCCGATTTTGCCGAGCTTGCGAAAACAAAACCTGGGAAAAAACAACTTGCGGATATTGGCGTTATCAGGATCGGTCTTGGCGGTTATCAGTTCAATGGGAATGCATTTAGAGATGCTCAGGCTCGGGAAACCTTTTACGCCCGGAAAGGAAAAAGCGCAAAAGCGGCCGCGGACGGATCATCCCAAGTGGTTATCAATGAAAACGCCATGAGTTTTGAAAAAGCGATCGAGGAGGCCGCGAAATACGGAACAGGGAAGCCGGAGCAGGACCGTGCGTCGAGAATCTACAGTAATCAGGAAGTGCCCCTCAAGTGCGCGCTTGTTTTCTCCGGTATGACTTTGACGATGGAAGAAATGGCCTATTTCACGGCCGTGATATGGCGTTATGCCGGGCACTGGTCCGGTGAGAAGGGTTACGAGTCGGAATGGCAGGTGAGCGAGGACTTTTTAATGGGGCTCGATCGTCCCGAGCGCGAGAAGGATGTGGACGCCCTGCTTGCTGCGTTCGAAGTCCAGGGGCTAAAACCCGCAAATTCAGCATTTGTGGTAGATCATGCGGTGACCCCTGAAAATCTTGATGACGTTGGATTGCCGCTGGATGCGTCGCGCGCGAAAACCCTCGAGCTCAGTCTCGGGGACCGCTTGTACCTCAGGGTCAACGGAAAATGGTATTCGGCTGCCATCACGGACATCCTGGGGGATGAATTAATGGATGGGCGTCAAAATCCGCTGGGTGATGTTTCCGATGTCTATATTCACGCCAATGGTAAAGGCTACATGGCGAAACTGGACTATCGCGTTCCTGGAATTTTTATGCCTGCAGGTGGTGTCTTCATTAAACATGTGATGCTCGATAAAGAAAATGCAAAATCCGTGCCAAACCGGAACATTTTGAAAATCAGAGAAATGCAGAGTTTTTCCGTTTCAGCCGCCCGCTCCAAGGCGAGGATGGGATTGGACAAATTTTTACTAGCCCGCGCTGAAACAAGGTTGACGGATAAACAGGTCAAAGACCTTGCGGCGCTGATCCGAGGGGCCTATGGAGTGATGGAGCCAACTACCTTTGCTAGGCAGATGCAACGATTAGACGCTTATCTTAAAGCGACGGTTCTTACCCGCGCCGAGGCGAGAACACCAGTTGATGTGTTCGTCAGTGGTTTGCCGGCCCAAGTTCAAGACCAGTTGGCGAAGACGGCGGAAAAAATCCTGCAGATAGACGAAATGATGCTTGTGCGTGTGTTCTTTGCACTGACGACCAATCTTCAGGCACAGGCCGTTGATTCCAGAACCGATCGTCAGCTTGGCAATATTCTCAGGGCAGGATTTTTGAGCAAGAGAGTTGGATTTGAAAACGAGGGCCCCGCTTCACGCTTGAAGGCTGAGTTTTCAGAACTGCGTGAGACAATCGATCCTGAGGCATTCAAGAGCGCGATCAGGGAAACTGTTGGCGCGTTAAAGACCTCATTAGACCGTGCCATTGCCGCCCGTGCTGAGACTAGGGCAGACAAAGTGAAAGCAATGCTCACCAACCCGGCGGTAGCAGAAGCGCGCTTGGGGAGGGTGGATCCGGAGGCGCTGCGTACGGCGGAAGTGGACGCAAACCTCCCTGTGGGGTTGAAAGCGTCGGTGGGCGCGGCGCTTGTGGCCTGGGGGATTCTGGATAGCGGCATGAAGGATGAGTCCATGGCGCAGGCTTTGGATGTTGTCGCGCAGGTGACCGCGAAGAAGACCGCGAACTGGATTATCGGCGTCAGGAAGGCCCTTGCATCGATCTTCTCGAAGCCCGCGGCGGCAGAGACCGGTAAGGAGCTCTTTCTCACGCTTGAGTGTATTAAGGCCGGCGACACGATCCGGGAGGCCGATCTTGGGGTGCTTGTTGTAAATGAGAAACTTGCAAAGGGTATTATTATCATGGCGGATGGCAGCGATAGAATAGCCTGGGCAGCGGCTGGAGCCGAAGCCAAGGCGCTGGAAAAGATGGCTTTTAAAAAATTAAAGGAGCTTGGCGCGACAAATCTGTTCGGCGTCACGGTCGTCAATCGCAATAAGCCGGGAGCCGCACTGGAAGCGAAAAATAAGCTGGCGCAAAGGCTCGCGAAACGTCATGGAAATTATGTGCTTATGGGCGCCGCCACGGACCTCAAGGCTTTCCCTTCCGATGATATATCCAGCAGAGTCATAAGAATTGACCAGACTTACAGCGCTGCGGACCAGCAGCGCCTCGCCGCATCAATCCTGGCGGCAAGGGTCTCGGAAAAGATCCTGGGGATCCAGGCGAGCGAGATCGAGCAGGTGGTCAAGGATATACTCAAGAAGTCCACGGGTGACGTTTATACCTTTAATCCGGATCTTTGGAAACAGACGCTGACGATTGCGAGGCAGGTTGTTCAGGCGATCCAGTCCGCTGCGTAATCTTCCGGACGGTTGTCATGCGGACCGCCCAAACTTTCCATTTCTTTTCCAGAATGGTAGTTTGGACGGCCCCAATTTCCACTTCGCGGAAATTGATAGGTATTGGGACCGCGATAGCGGCGTAATCCGGATTTCATGCTGGCCCAAAGACCAAATAATCCCCCCATGGGTTTGGGCACCCAGTTGCTATGGGCGATGATGACGCCACCGCATACCAAATAAACGACCGTTTATTTGCAATAGCGAGGCGTATGTAATATAACGCCGGTTGCATGGAAGTACTGATAGCCTTCCAATGTCGTATAATCCAAGAAATGCGAGATTCGAGGACGCTGGGATCGATCCAAGTCATCGGAGAACTCCCTGGGTTTTCTGGTGACATTTTCTGATGACGACCTTGACAGAGTGCCTCATCATCAGCTACTATTATGTAGTCACACATGATACTACATTTCAAACTACCGGCAAGGCAGGGAGGTTTTGAATGACGGTCGCAACAGCGTTGCTTAATGCTAAGTATATCGGCGTAAGGGAATAGAGGGAGCATCTGTCCAACCGTCTTAAGGGCAATAAGGTAATCGTTGTGACGGATCATGGAACTCCCACCAAAGTGATACTCTCCTACCAAGACGTGGTCGAGTTGATCGAAGTCATGGATGAGCTTCGGGATCAGGTAGCTGTCCAATCCGTTCAAGAGGGGAGGAAAGCGATTCGTGCGGGATCTGAAGGAGTTCCCGTTAACCGGTTGTTTGCCCAGATTAGAGAATCCCGTAAGTGAAGTACAGCGTCCGGTTTCCTGCCGAATCCATCCAGAAGAAGTTTCAAAAAGCCCTGGAGATCATGCCGCCCAAGATTCAAGATGAGATCATGGAGGCCATTGAAGGATTGGCCGATAACCCTCGCCCTGCCGGGGAACCCAAGATCAAACCCCCGCTCATTGTTTGTCAGTATGCGGCCCAGTACCGCCTAAAAATCAGGAACTACCGGGTCCTTTACGATGTCGATGACAAGCGGCAAATCGTCTGGATTTTTGATGTCCGCAAGCGTAACGAGCGGACTTATAGCCGCTGATGTTATAAGCGACCGCCGGGTTGCGCTAAATGTTCGAGTTAATTAAGATCCGGCATCGAGCAGAATTACCGTAAAAATGCCCGCTATGTATACAAGACTTCTAACCCTTCCGGTCCTGAAATTAAACCCTCCGAATGAGTGGGAACTTAGCAACAAACCTGAAATGGTGCTATTTGGGTGCGCTACCTCTGTGTCGGTGGTTGATGGGCGTCCATGGAAAAGTAAGTCAAGGACAAAACTTCCCCCTCAGCAATTTTTGATATCAAAAATTGCTCTTCTGACTGACGTCAATTACTATTTCTCTCAGGGGACTTCTTTTATCGCGACAGGTTCTAAAAATGTTGGTGCTGGGAATATGCAATGCATCGGTTTCCAAATCTCCTCTGAGCAGTGAAGTTGTAAAGAAGCTTTGGGCACGCATCACAAAGAATAAGCGCAACATCAACGCGGATGCCTCGCTCAAGGTTGTGTTCGGTGTTTGTGGTAAGAAGGTCGCCAATAGGTTCGAGCTGACCAAGCTCGTCAGCAAGCACCTTTCCTAAGGGCGCTCTCGTTTTTTATCGCTCTATCCGCTGCCGAGGAGCGCCGGATAGAGCGATGAAAAACTGTGGGGATGGGGAGGGCCAGAAGGATCAGTCTTTGAGGGCCGTTTCATGGATCCGGGGGATGCGGCTTGCGGCTGCCCCCGGCGGGAATTATAATTGTCGCTGATCATCATTGTGAAATCGAGCCGAAAACTCAAAAAGATTCTTCGGGTAAGTTGGTTTGGGCATGCCGCCAAGCTATCACGCCCTCACACCTTAGTCAAAGGGATAAGCACATCGGCAGATATTGAGAGTTGGCTGCAGGCTAAGCGGGTATCGATCAGGTATGTCTAGTCCTTGCTTTATGACAAGGGGAAGCGTACAATTCTCCCATGCCTGAAGCGAAAGACTTCTATTCAGTTCCTGAGCTGGCAAAGTTGCTTGGGGTCTCTCGCCAAGCCATTATTGATCGTATCAGGAGGGGTACCCTTCATGCTGTAAGGTTTGGAGAGAAGATCTATGCGATACCCAAAAAGGAAGTTCAGCGTGTAGTGAAGCGAGGGGAGCAATAATATGGAAGAGACCATTGGTAAGCCAAATAAACGAGATCGTAAACCAAAAGGGGTTTATGCTCGTGAAGGGGTTTATTACGTCTCTTTTTATTATAACGATCAAACGGGCGTCCGCCGGCGTTTCCGCAAGGCTGTAGGGCCGAATAAGAAAGAGGCAGAGGATTATCTTGGGAAGAAGCGGGCTGAGGCAAGAGAAGGTAAGTTTTTTGACGTCAAGAAAAATAAAAAAATTTCCTTTGAGGAATTCGGCAAAGAGTACCTTGAACGGCATTCGAAGATTTATAACAAATCCTATGTCACGGACGAACATCGTTTAAAGTGTCTGAACAAGATCTTTGGAGCTAAGTATCTCTATCAAATCACAGCCAAGGACATTGAAGGTTATAAGATTGCACGCCTCAAGGATGATATCAAGCCCGCCACGATCAATCGTGACCTGTCCCTTGTTCGTTCTATGCTGAATCGTGCCAGGGAATGGGGCAAGCTCATTCGCCCTAATCTTTGTGCTAAGATGCGAAAATTACGCGAGAATAATGTGCGGTTGCGGTTTCTTTCTAAGGAAGAGATCACAAGGCTTTATGACATGTGCCATGGCGAGCTCTTGGCTTTTGTGATCTTTGCTCTCAATACAGGTTGTCGCCGGGGCGAAATGATGGCTTTGACCTGGCAGGATATTGATATCGAGCGGGGGCAGATCCATATCCGGGACTCCAAATCGGGCCGGGGGCGTGTGATCCCTATGAACAAAACGGTTAAAAATCTGATTCTTTCATTGAAAAAGCAACCGGATTCACCTAATATCTTCAGCTCATACCATCGGGAAGCGTTTGATGCTGCGTTAACGCGGGCGGAGATTACGGATGCCTCGTTACATTCATTGCGTCACACCTTCGCTTCTCATTTGGTAATGAGAGGAGTTGACCTTGTGACTGTTTCGAGACTGCTTGGGCATATGTCGATCCAGATGACCATGCGCTATAGCCATTTAAGTCCCGAGCATCAGGCGAAAGCGGTAGGCGTTTTGGATGGGTTTTTGGGGCCTACGAGTAAAAAAATAGACACAAAATGGTCACAAGGCCGTATTTTAGAGAACATGGTTGAATTCGAATATTCCACAAGTCGTTATAATTAAAGTAGTTACAGCTTTTGCGGGGATGGCGGAACTGGCAGACGCACTGGACTCAAAATCCAGCGGTAGCAATACCATGAGAGTTCGACTCTCTCTCTCCGCAT
>Ga0114951_10003634_pt1 | contig 15799 bp, 11 predicted proteins | sample AM7aDNAmetaG_FD_88677 | JGI IMG/M metagenome (GOLD analysis project Ga0114951, IMG submission 88677) | Freshwater microbial communities from Finland to study Microbial Dark Matter (Phase II) - AM7a DNA metaG | ecosystem: Environmental > Aquatic > Freshwater > Lake | place: Finland: Lake Alinen...
ATTTTCATAGTCGGTTAAGCTGAATTATTTTAATTTTACGACAAACCTAATTCTCAAATGGATAAGAAAATTTTGGTAATTGATGATGAGGTTACCATCAGGACATTACTTGATAAATTCTTAAGTAATCAATATGATGTAATTGCTTTGGAAAATGGACAGGAAGCGCTTAGCTGGTTGCAGTCAGGGAATATGCCTGATCTGATCATCGTCGATATGGAAATGCCCAGCATGAACGGATTCGAATTCCTTCAGCAGGTTAAGTCAAGCGGCTATTTTCATTCCATTCCGGTTATGATGTTATCGGGTATTGATTCAAGTGCTGAAAGGGTAAAATGCTTAAAATCAGGTGCCCTTGATTTCATGATCAAACCCTTTAATCCGGAGGAACTTATGATCAAAATTGAGATCTTGTTGAAATACCGGATAATTTGAAATTCCGTAATTATGAGTTCTATGGGATACAAACCCCTGACAATACTCTATGTGGGAAAAGATAATGCTCTCATGCAGAGTTTTATTTCCTTACATCCAGGTAAGGTGATCCAATCAGAAAATGGTTTTCAGGCAATTAATTACCTCGATGAAAACCCGGCACCGGATGTTATCATATCTGAAGTTATTCTGCAGGGCATGACCGGCTTTGCCCTTCACCAAGAATTGTTTCAAAATGATAAGTTTCAAACAGTTCCCTTTATTCTTGTCGATGAAACGGTTGTTCGTGAAGAATTGCTAAACGCTTTTCATGCAGGAGTTGATGATTTTTACCAGAAACCATTGATTCCTGAAGCTGTTTCAAAGCGCCTGGAATTTCTTATACCCTACAAGAAAGTTAAATCGGTTCTGTCTGTTATTGAATCAAAACAGAGAAAAATTAGGGTGCCATTGATAAAAAGGTTATTTGACATCGCCTTTGCTTCTGTACTATTAATTATTCTTTCTCCACTGTTTCTTCTGGTTGCCCTTGCTATCAGGCTTGAATCAAAAGGACCTGTATTTTATGCTGCAAAGAGAATTGGAGCTGGTTATAAAGTTTTTCCGTTTTTTAAATTCAGATCGATGTTTGTCGGTGCTGATGCCAAACTGAAAGAACTTAAGCATCTCAATCAGTATACCGAAAAAGACAAAGTAGCGGAGGAACCGTATTCTGAGGAATGCGAAGATTGCAAAAGACTGGGGCATCCCTGTTCTACAATATTATACATAAGAAATCACGAAATTTGTGAGAATCAATATCTTAGATTGAAACGAGAAAAGCTCGGAAAAACTTTTAATAAAATTAAAAATGATCCGCGGGTGACTAAAGTCGGCCGATTCATTAGAAAAACAAGTATTGATGAGCTTCCCCAGCTAGTCAATGTATTAAGGGGTGAAATGTCAGTGGTTGGAAATCGCCCAATACCATTATATGAAGCAGAACTGCTAACTTCCGACGACTGGACCGAGCGCTTTCTTGCCCCTGCAGGGATTACCGGTCTTTGGCAGGTTAGTAAGCGCGGCGGACGGGAAATGTCGAATGAGGAACGAAAATCATTGGATAATGAATATGCTAGGACTTTCACCTTCTGGGGAGATATTAAAATACTCTTTATGACTTTTACCGCTTTTATGCAGAAAGAGGATGTCTAAAAACCAGGCTATATTATTCAACCTGATAACGATTCTTGGTGTTTTAACTGGTTCTGCTTTGTCCGGACAGGTTTTACCTAAAAAGGAGAGTTTGTCGGACACGGTAAATCTCAGTAGTATGAAAATTCCTCCGCTTGGGCAATTAATTGAATCGGCCCAGGCTTTCTCACCATTGCTCGAAGAACAATCAGCTATGATTGCAATGCGTCAATGGCAAATAAAATCAGCAAATTATGATTGGGGCAGATATGTCCTGTTTTTTTCTGAATTCAGGTATGGAACAGTGGATGTTCTTGTCGGTACGGCATCACAATTGACTGTTAGTCCAATAGGTTCAGCTTATTACAATGTTGGCACACGCCTTCAATTATCAATTTTTGATGCCCTTGACCTCAAGCAGAAAAGGAAAGTTGCTCAATCAATGCTTTCCTATGAGGAGAAAAAAAGAGAAGATCTTAAACGCATGATCCAGGATGACGTCATTAGACTTTGGAACAAGTTGTTGTCTTACAGAGAGATAATGCTAATAAATGAAGACCATGTTGCTGCTCAAAATGATAATATTTTTTATGCCGAGCAACAATTTAAAGCTGGAGATATTCCTCTGGTTGAATATGCCAGAATAAAGGAAATCTCAATCAAAGCCCAACAGGAATATGAATTGGCAAAAAAGGAATTCAGGGAGGCTTATTATCTGCTTGAAAGCCTCGTTGGTAAAGATTTTACAACTTTGAGCCCCAAACATTAATGAACATGATCTTCTGATGAATCTGATCTATTTTATACGGCTTTTTTTTAAAAATATCTGGCTGATTTTTGCTGTTGCATTTTTAATGGCTGCTATGGTTTTTATTCTTACCAGAAAACAGCCTCAGACTTATACCACTTCCACCACTATTTATACCGGGATTGCGACGGGTTATAATATTGAATCTGGTTCAAATGCCCGTTTCGACATGTTCGCAAATAGTGCGGAATTCGATAATCTCATCAATATAATCAAAAGCCGGGAAACGCAGGAAGCGACAGCGATCAGACTTATGGCGCAGCATTTAATGCTTTCAAAGCCGGATCCTGGGTATTGTTTGCAAAAAACCTGGCGCGATCTGATGCTCGATGTTCCGATGGAATTAAAGCGAATGGCTGAAATGAGCTATTTGGAAAACCCGGCAAAAACCGGTAAAGACTCAACACTTTCTGATAATCAAGTTGTTGTCAAACCAATTGTAAAAGACTCAGTTAAGGAGAATAAAAAAGATTCTGTCATTGATACACCATCTCAGACTCAAAAGGTTCAGAGGGTGAAGAATAAAAAGACTTATTATACTATCAGGGCCGGGGATTTTCCTAGTGCAGTGGCACAAAAATTCGGGCTTTCCCTGGATGAACTGCAACAACTCAACTCACCAATGCCTCCATTTCAGGGCGGCCAGAAGTTAATTGTCGGAACTGAATCAGAACCTTACTGGGTCGATACCGTAATAACCAGCAATGCACCCGTAAAGCTGAATTCCCCCAAATCAGATTCGGTGATCCGTAAAGTTGTTGGACAGGTTGCTACCCATGCTGACTCGGGGTCAATAAATAGTGCTTTAAATTATTATTCAGGGGAGGTCAGCCCGGATATTTTAGTAGCCTTTGATCGACTTGTGGCAAGGATGACTGCCTATAAAAACGCGAATCAGGATAACTATTTGTTTAACACCCTCCAATCCTCGAATAAAATCTATGGTGTCGAGAAAATTTCTTCTGTCAAAGTAGTCAGGATACAAAGTTCCGACTTGTTAAAACTGACTTATGACTCCAATGATCCCGCAGTCTGCATGCAAACATTAAAGATTCTGACTGATGTTTTCCGATCAGAATATCATTCAATTACTGCAAAACAAACTGGCCTCGTTTCAGACTACTTTCGCGAAAGGGTGAATTCGGCCAAAAAACAACTTGACAGTCTGGAGCAGGATTTGCTTCAGTTTCGAATGAAAAACAGGATCATTAATTACGATGAGCAGACTAAGTTTATTTCCGAGCAGAAGGAATTGCTTGATAAAGAATGGTATGATGAGGCTGGAAAATTTTCAGCTGCAAAAACAGCTCTTATTCTAATTGAAGAAAACCTTGGCGAAAAAGGTAAAACTATATTACAGAACAGTACGGTCCTGGAAAAGCGCAAAAGAGTTTTTCAGCTTGCTTCACTTATCTCCGTGGAGGAGATTAAGGATACGATCAACATGGATGCCCTTACGCGGCTAAAAGGAGAATTGGAGAGGTTGAAAATTGATCTTAAAAGTGAGCTGATGAAGTCTTTTGAAATGAGCAGGACTGTTCAAGGACTCAATATTCAGGACGTACTTCAAAAATGGTTGGAAAAAGCCATTGAAGTTGAAGAGACTCAAGCTCGTTATAATATGCTGACAGAGCGCAAAAGTGCATTCCTTAAAAAGTATGATGAGTTTGCTCCACTAGGCAGCCAGATGAAAAAGATTGACAGGGAAATAAACCTTGCCCAGGAAGATTATATGAATCATCTGAATAATTTGAATCAGAGCATCATGAAGCAGAAAAACATGGAGCAGTCAGATATTCAGATTATTGATAGTCCTGTTTATCCGATAAAACCAAATGCTTCAAAGCGGATGATATCTGTTATTGCTGCGTTCATGGCTGGTTTTATTTTAACAACTGCCTTGATTATTTTATTGGAATTTCTCGATACGAGCATAAAGTTTCCTAAACGACTGGAAGAGTTGTCAGGTATTAAATTGTTGGGGGCTTATCCTAAAATTCCTTCAATTCCGGATAGCAGTGTGAATTATCCCTTGATCTCATCAAGAGCTATTGATCAAATTACTCAGCGAATAAGCCTTGAAGAGATTAAGGAGAAAAATCGGGGCGATCAGCCATTCTTATTATTCTTTATCAGTACCAGGGAAAATGAGGGTAAAACCTACCTCGCTTCACGGGTGGTTGAAAAACTCAGGGCAAGCGGATCGAAAGTATTATATATCAAGCCACGGGAAAAGGATTCTGCTGCCGAGGAACTCAGAAAATTTGCCAGGTTCGATCAGTCAAAACAAGCATGGGATTATGAATACGATATTCCTGACAATTTCATCTCGGTCAGAAATATTAATGAGCTGCTCAGAAATTATACTTTTCTAACCAAAGGTTATCACTTTCTGTTGATTGAACTTCCAGCCTTATTGGTTCAGGAATATCCGGCAAACATGGTTGAATCCGGAAACCTTTCTATCATGATTGGACTGGCTGCAAGAACATGGAACAATGCCGATTCGGAAGCAGTGAAACTCTACCAGACAACGGCAGCGCATCCTGTTTATTCGCTATTAAATGGTTGTCATATCGATCGGCTTGAGTCTATTATTGGAGAAATTCCTAAGCGTAGGAGCTTTATTAGGAAATTGATTAAAAAGGTCGTCAACCTAAATTTTAAAACGCAGGAAATAGCCTGATAAAGCTATGAACAAAGTTACCCGTATACTAAAGACGGATAATTTTCTGTCGCTGGCCGGCAACTTTGTCTTTGCCTTTTTCGGCTTTGCCAGTATCTTTATTCTTGCCAGGACATTAAATAAACTGGATTTTGGCCAGTATGTCATTTACCTTTCCGGAATGTCCCTGTTCGAAATGATCAGGTCGGGAATCACTAATACTCCACTGGTCAGATTTCTCGCCGGCTCAACCGATCCTGAGGAGCAAAAACAGTTGATTGGTGCATCATGGCTGCTCTCCATCATGGTGACAATTGCCGGCGTGATATGCATTTATGCCGGGTATGTTTTATTTTCTGGCCCTATTAATGACAAAGGCTTCGGTTTATTTTTTGTTTGGTACCCGATACTCTCCGTATTAATTCTTCCATTAAATACTTCACTTTCGATTTTACAGGCACGAAAGAAATTTGGTAATATTCTGATCTTGCGTGGCTTGAACATGTCTATCTTTTTCATATTCCTGATAATCAATTACTTTTGGCTGAATGCCGATCTCTTTTGGATAGTGATCGCCCATCAATTCTCTTTTTTAGTCGCCGGATTATTTTCACTTTTTAAGGGCTGGGCAGCAGTTTCCACTCTCCGGTTCTCCACCCGCAGCCAGGTGATGAACCAATTGAAATTTGGCCGTTATAGCCTGGTAACACTGATTGGCAGTAACCTCTTAAAGAGCTCTGATACTTTTATCATCGGCATTATGATGACAGCTGCTGATGTTGCTTATTACAGCATTCCAATCAAGCTTATTGAGGTTCTGGAAATACCTCTGAGGGCCTTTGTTTCTGTGGCATTTCCCTCGATGAGCAAAGCCAGTCGTTCAAATGACCTGAAAGAAGTGCGTTCGGTCTTTTATAGTAATACAGGATTGGTGACACTCCTTTTTATTCCGGTAACGATTTGCTTATTCATACTGGCCAAGCCTTTGGTATTATTGCTTGGAGGTCAAGCCTATGCCGGCTCCTACGTGATATTTTGGATTTTCTTGGTTTATGGACTTGTGCTGCCAATGGATCGTTTTAGCGGTGTCGCACTGGATGCTATCAACCGGCCCAGGCTCAACATGATCAAGGTTCTCGTAATGGCGACTTGTAATATCGTTGGTGATATAATTGTAATCCATTACTGGTCGTCATTGCCAGGGGTGGCCATTTGCTCTATATTAAATGCCACCGCCGGGGTGTTTGTTGGTAATCTGTTGTTGCGCAAGGAACTGGGAACTAATATTTTTCAGATCTTTCCTTATGGATGGAACTATCTTAAATATATCATCCAACCATTCCTAAAGAAGGTTTCCCATGCTCGATGAAATTCAGGAAACCGGCGCAGAGAAACTAAGAAAACCCTTCTATTTACTGATACTGGTTTTCTTTGCTCTGGCATGTTCCGTGGCAATTGCAAAGCAGGGTTTTGCAATTGGACTTGTACTCATTATTTTACCATTTTTACTCTACTCTGTCGTCCGTATTTTTCTTGATCCCAGGTTCGGTTTGTTTCTGGTTTTTGGTTTCTCGTTTTTTGCAATAGGAATCAGTCGGTACGTTACCGCAAACATCCCTTTTGGCCTTGCAGTGGACGCCATACTTGTACTCTTGCTTATCGCGCTAATCCTTGGTCGGGGACGCCATCTGCAGTGGAAGATGGCCTCGAATGATTTTACTGTTATTTCTATTTTATGGTTGGGATATACCTTTCTGGAAATTGCTAATCCGGAAGCAGTAAGCTTTGCCGCATGGTTTTATGCCATGCGCGGTGTGGCATTATACCAGATTCTTATGGTTGTTGGTGGTTTCCTGATTTTGAAGGATAAGAAGGATTTGAAACTTTTCCTGATGATCTGGTTTGCCCTTTCACTTTTCGCCGCACTTAAGGGATTTCAGCAGATACAGATTGGTCCAGACAAGTGGGAAAATGCCTGGCTGGATGCCGGAGGTGCCATCACTCACCGCATACAAGGAAAGTTAAGGGCATTTTCTATTTATTCGGATGCAGGTCAATTTGGAGCCGCTATGGGCCATGTGGCCCTGGTTGCAGCAATTATTGGTATTGGCCCGGGTCCAAAGCGAAGGAAATGGATACTATTTTCCATTGCTGCATTCACGACAATGGGAATGCTTTTGTCAGGTACCAGAGGAGCCTTCTTTGTACCCGTGGCCGGAGCAATGCTCTATCTTTTTCTGAGCCGGAATTTTAAAGTTTTTATTGTTGGGATGATTTTTGCTGTTGGAGTATATGGATTCTTGAAATATACAACCGTCGGTAATACCAATTACCAGATCTTTAGGCTCCGAACAGCTGTGAATCCTTCGGGTGACAGGTCTTTTCAGGTAAGGTTGGAGAACCAGCAAAAGCTTAAGGTTTACCTTTCAAACAAACCTTTGGGCGGAGGGATAGGATCCTCAGGGAACTGGGGAATGAGATTCAGTCCAAACACTTTTCTTGCCCAAACACCTACCGATTCCTGGTACGTAAAGATTTGGGCAGAAATGGGTATCATTGGCTTGATCCTACACCTGCTTATCTTGTTTTATCTGCTTTTTCGATGTTGTAACATAGTTTGGAAATTAAAAGATCCGGAACTGCGACAGATCATGCTTGGACTGACTGCCGGGATATTCGGAATTATGGCTGCCAGTTATGGTAATGGTGTTTATGGCCAGATGCCTACAGGGATGGTTATTTATCTAAGTTATGTTTTCATCTTTATTTCGCCATCTATAGAAAAATCTTTACCTTTGCGCCCAAGTTTATCAAAATAATGTCTAACGTATTAATTAATTGAGCTTTACAAAATGTCTGAAATTGAAAACAAACCATTTGAAGAGGAAGCTGAGCTGGAGGTAACTCCAGTTGCTGAATCCGCCCAAGAGGCAGAAAATCAAGAAACAGAAGTTGATTCCAACTTTGAAGAAGCTGATGTCATTCTTCTCGAGGAAGAATTGGAAGAAGATGATTTTATTCCTGAAGAAGAAGCTGAAGCTGACATTGATGAGGAAGAAGATGATGTTGATGTTGTACAGTTGATTACAGCTAGCAAACTAACCGGTCAGGAATTTGACTGGGACAAGTATGAAGCTGAACAGGATGGTTACAGCGCTGAAGAACGCTCCAGCCTGGAAGCAATGTTTGATAAAACTCTGTCGGTTGTTGGTGCCAATGAGGTGATCGACGGGACAGTAGTTTTTATGAACAAGCGCGAAGTTGTGGTTAACATCGGATACAAATCCGAAGGTATGGTCAGTTTGAACGAATTCCGTTATGATCCCGATCTTAAAATTGGTGACAAAGTTGAAGTGTATGTGGAGACTTTGGAAGACAAAAACGGACAATTGGTTCTCTCGCACAAAAAAGCACGCGCCCTGCGTTCATGGGATCGCGTTAACGACGCTTACGAAAAAAGCGAAATTATTAAAGGTTACATTAAATGTCGTACCAAAGGTGGCATGATCGTCGATGTATTTGGCATCGAAGCATTCCTCCCGGGTTCACAAATTGATGTTAAACCTATCCGCGATTATGACGTCTTTGTCGGCAAAACAATGGAATTCAAGGTTGTGAAAATCAATCACGAATTCAAAAACGTTGTTGTGTCACATAAGGCCCTCATCGAAGCTGAACTGGAAATTCAGAAACAGGAAATTATTTCCAAACTTGAAAAAGGACAGGTCCTCGAAGGAACTGTTAAAAACATTACCTCATACGGAGTATTTATTGATCTCGGCGGAGTCGACGGTCTTATTCACATTACCGACCTTTCATGGGGCCGCGTAAACCATCCTGAAGAAATCGTAACACTTGATCAGAAGATCAATGTCGTTATTCTCGATTTCGATGATCATAAAAAACGTATTGCACTTGGCCTGAAACAGTTGACCCCGCATCCATGGGATTCACTCGACGCCAACCTCAAAGTTGGAGACGTTGTTAAAGGGAAAGTTGTTGTTATGGCTGATTATGGCGCTTTTGTTGAGATTACTGCTGGTGTTGAAGGTCTGATCCATGTCTCTGAAATGTCATGGTCACAGCATCTTCGCAGCGCTCAGGAATTCCTGAAAGTGGGTGATGAAATCGAAGCCGCAATTCTTACACTTGATCGTGAAGACAGAAAAATGTCTTTGGGTATCAAACAGATGCGTCAGGATCCATGGGCAAATATCGAAACAAGATATCCTATCGGTTCCAAGCATACCGCCAAGGTTCGGAATTTCACCGGATTTGGAGTGTTTGTTGAGATCGAAGAAGGTGTTGATGGTTTGATTCATATCTCGGACCTTAGCTGGACCAAGAAAATCAAGCATCCTGCAGAATTCTGTTCCATCGGAGACGAAATCTCTGTTGTTGTTCTGGAAATCGATAAGGAAAACCGTCGCCTGAGTCTTGGACACAAACAACTCGAAGAAAATCCATGGGATGTATTCGAATCAATGTTCTCTGAAGGAACTCTTCATGAAGGAACTATTCTCAGTGTATTCGATCGTGGTGCAGTAATCGCTTTGCCTTATGGCGTTGAAGGTTTTGCAACTCCGAGACATCTGATCCGTGAAGATGGTACCCAGGCTAAAGCTGAAGAAAAACTGATGTTTAAGGTTATTGAATTCAACAAATCTGCAAAACGGATTATCCTCTCACACAGCCGTGTTTATGAAGATGAAAAACGTGCAGAAGAACAGGTTGAACGCAAACCAAAACCAGTGGTTGAAAAAGCAGTTAAGAAAGCAAAAACCAGCATGGAGTCTACTACCCTTGGTGATATCTCTGAACTCGCAGCTCTGAAAGACAGAATGGAAGCTGATGAGCAGAATGTCATCAAAAAAGGACATGCTAAGAAAGCTGCTGCTGCTGCTGCCGCCGCCGCTGAAGAAGCTGCTGCTGTAACCGCTGAAGTACCGGCTGTTGAAACTCCGGCACCTGCAGTTGAAACTCCTGAAGCAACCGAGGCTCCTGCAGCACCGGCCAAAACAAGGAAGAAGAAGGAAAAGCCACAGGAAACTGAAGCAACCGAAGAGCAAGAGGCCTGATCGGAATGAAGTTTTCCCTGACTATACTGGGAAGCAGTTCCGCAGTTCCTACTGCTGGCAGAAATACGACCGCTCATGTGCTTAATGTGCATGAGCGGTTTTTTTTAATTGACTGCGGCGAAGGCACTCAGATACAATTCCGGAAATTCCGTATCCGCTTTGGTCGTGTGCACCAAATCTTTATCAGCCATCTACATAGCGACCATATCCTCGGACTATTTGGCTATCTGGCCACCCAAACCCTCATCGGAAGGAAAAAAGAGCTGGAAATCTTTGGACCGCCTGACCTTGAAAAATTCATCAGGAACCATTTTGCTCTCTTTCCTGAATCATTACTTCTTCCTGTGGTATTTCATTCCCTGGAACCAACTGGCGTAGTGAAAATATTTGAGGATAAAGCCGTGGAAGTTTTCTCATTTCCAGTGAAACACCGGGTTCCTACGTGGGGGTTCCTGTTCCGTGAAAAATTCAATGGCCGTAATAACCTGATAAGAGAACCCCGGACTTTTGCCTTCTGCACCGATACCCTCTTTGATCCTTCACTCGCTGCCATTTTCGAAGGGTGTGATCTCTTGTACCATGAGGCAACCTATGGACATAAGGAACTGGGTCGTGCAATTTCCACAGCTCATTCCACAGCGAGGCAGGCAGCAGAAATGGCACGATTGGCCGGAGTTAAGAAATTGGTCATAGGGCACTTTTCGGCCCGGTATAAGGATACTTCAGGCCTTCTCGAAGAGGCCAGGGAAATCTTTCCTGAAACGATTGAGGCAATTGATGGCTTAACTATAGATATCCCCGCTATTTTGACATCGGGATATTAATTTTGTATATTATTGCGAATATTACTTTTATCATGGAAGATACGATTCTGATCCTGGATTTTGGTTCCCAGTACACTCAGCTAATTGCACGAAAAATCAGGGAGTTAAATGTCTATTGCGAAATACATCCTTTTAATAAACCACTCGAAAGAGGCATTCATATCAAAGGATTGATTCTGTCGGGAAGCCCTTTCTCGGTTCGCGATCCTTTTGCACCCAAACCTGATCTGACGAATTTTAAAGGAATAGTGCCAATATTGGGTATATGCTACGGAGCACAGTACTTATCACATTTTTTTGGTGGTGAAGTGCTTCCATCAAACCAGCGTGAATACGGTCGGGCAAATCTGTCCTATGTTGATCGCACCGATCCACTCTTTGGCGGAATTTCACTGAATACCCAGGTCTGGATGTCCCATGGTGATACTATAGCGAGCATTCCAGAAAATTACCATATTACCGCCAGTACCAGCGATGTAAAAGTAGGTGGTTTTCGTATTGAGGGTGAACCCACATTTGGTATTCAGTTCCATCCCGAAGTGTACCACACACTTGAAGGAAAGGACCTCCTCAGGAATTTTCTGGTTGAGATATGCGGATGCAGTCAGAATTGGACCGCCGATGTGTTCATCGATAGCACTATTAAGTCGATCTGCGGTATTGTCGGCAACGATAAAGTTGTTCTGGGTTTATCAGGTGGTGTGGATTCAACAGTTGCCGGAGTTCTCTTACATAAGGCGATTGGCAGTAAACTAACCGGTATTTTTATCGATAACGGGCTGCTGCGAAAAAACGAATTTGAAGAAGTTCTTGAATCGTACAAGCATTTGGGAATGAATGTTATAGGCATCAGTGCAGCTGATGAGTTCCTTTCTCAATTGCAGGGAATAAGTGACCCTGAAAAGAAACGTAAAGCAATCGGCCGCGTTTTTATTGAGGTATTTGAAAGGGAAGCAAAAAAATTAACTGATGTAACCTGGCTGGCGCAAGGAACTATCTATCCTGATGTTATAGAATCTGTATCGGTGAATGGCCCGTCAGCTACAATTAAATCCCATCATAACGTGGGAGGTTTGCCTGAGAAAATGCACCTTAAGATAGTGGAGCCACTTAAACTCCTGTTTAAAGATGAGGTTCGACGTGTTGGTCAGGCCCTGCATATCCCGGAATCATTTCTGAAACGTCACCCGTTTCCGGGTCCCGGATTGGGAATAAGGATACTAGGTGCTGTTGATGCTGAAAAAGTTAGCCTATTGCAGGAAGTTGACCATATCTTTATTCATGGATTAAAGGAGGCAGAACTTTATGACCAGGTTTGGCAGGCTGGAGCTATGCTTTTACCGGTTCAGGCAGTGGGTGTCATGGGTGATGAAAGGACTTATGAAAGTGTAGTCGCCTTAAGAGCAGTTACGTCAACCGATGGCATGACAGCCGATTGGGCTCATCTGCCTTATGAATTTCTTGCGAAGATATCTAACGAAATTATTAATAAGGTCAGGGGTGTTAACCGCGTGGTCTACGATATAAGCTCTAAGCCACCCGCTACTATTGAGTGGGAGTAGAGTTGAAAATTTTGTTGATCAGAGGGCCGATTTCTTGAAGGGGAAGGACATAATCGGGTTTGAATCTTTCAATTACAGATTCCGGCATTCTGGAGATCGAGGCTGTTTTTGGATCCTGGACAATAATCAGTCCTCCACCTTTTTTAATTAACTCACATCCAGCTGCACCATCCCAGTTTGCACCGGTAAGAATTATTCCGATGAGCCTGTTTCCGTACGCCCAACTCGCTGTTTCAAACAATACATCTATGCTCGGGCGTGAGTAATTTACTTTTTCTTCATTGCTCAGGCTGATCGATTTGTCGGCTTCAACAAGCAGATGATAGTCTGGTGGTGCAAAGTAGACACATCCGGGTTCTAATATCTCCTTTTCTTCCGCTTCTTTGACTTTAAGCTTGCACATCCGGTCGAAATAGGTGATGATGAATGAGTCGGATGTTGCACTGATGTGCTGAACAATCAGGATCGGAACCGGCAATCCTGCCTCCAGCATCGGTAAAAAAACTCCTAAAGCATCAAGGCCCCCTGCGGAGGCTCCAATTACTATGGCATCGTAAGGGATGTTGGCTCCAGTTAACATATTGTTCTTGTTCAATACTTTAGGCGAAAAATCTTATGCTTGGAGACCACTGGCTCAAAATAAATATTATGGGGTGAAAAAGTAATACTTTCCTTCGATCCTAAACAAAGAAAACCACCGGTTACTAAACTGTCTCGGAATAACCCTACTACCTTGTCCTGAAGGCTTTTGTTAAAATAAATCAGCGTATTTCGGCACATGACCAGATTCATTTCACCAAAAACACTGTCTGTAACAAGATTGTGATCAGCAAAAACAATATTTTCCTTGAGGATTTTTTTCATTATCACGGAGTCATAACGGGCATTATAATATTCCGAAAAGGAAGATTTGCCGCCTGATTTAATATAATTCCGGGTGTAGTCTTTCATCTGGCTGACCGGATATATAGCCTCCCTGGCTTTTTGCAGCACTGACGGATTGAAATCTGTTGCATAAATCTGTGTCCGGTTAAGCAACCCTTCTTCCTTGAGAATTATCGCCATGGAATATACTTCTTCGCCTGTGGAGCAACCGGCATGCCAGATCTTAATAAATGGATAGGTTTTGAGCACTGGAATCACCTGCTCGCGTATAGAAAGAAAAAATTCGGGATCACGGAACATCTCGGTGGTATTGATCGAAAGATCCTGCAGCATTAAATGGAAAAATGACTCATCATACAATACCCGGTGCTGAAGTTCCGAAATTGAATTTATACCTGAAATAACCATGCGATGCATAATTCGCCTCTTGGCGTGGGCTTTTCCATAATCACGGAAATCATATCCATATCGGAGATAAATACCCTCAAATAGCAATCCGATCTCTATTGCCTGAGGATCCTGGGGAAGTATTTCGCTATTTAGTTCTTGTACAACCATACCCGTAACATAGATAATAACTTCTCCGTGTCAATTGGCTTTGTCAGATAATCATTGGCTCCTGACTGAATGCACTTTTCCCGGTCACCCGGCATGGCCTTGGCTGTCAGGGCGATGATAGGCAGTCTGCGGTATTTCTGATCCTTGCGTATCTCCTCCATAGCCTCATATCCATTCATTTCAGGCATCATAATATCCATGAGGACCAGATCAACATTGGAATTTTTCAATCTGTCGATTCCATCTCTGCCATTTTTCCCGACCAAAATCTTCAGACCCATATCTTCCAGGAGGCTGGTCAATGCAAAAACATTTCGCATGTCGTCATCAATGATAAGGATCGTTTTATCCTTCATCACATCCTCTTTTGGATGGTAATTTCTTAGCATCCTTTGCTTTTCTACCGGCAGATTCGATTCAACCTGATGCAGGAAAAGCGTTGTTTCTGCCAATAACCTCTCTGGCGACTTAATGCCTTTAATAATAATCCGGTCAGAGTAGGACTGTAGCTTTTCCTCTTCATCACGGGTCAATTCCTTGCCTGTATAAATTATTACAGGCATCTTATGAGCATTATTCCGTTTGCCAATTTTCTGCAAGAGGTCATAGCCTGTCATATCTTCCAGTCCCAGATCCAGGATCATGGCATCAAAAGTCTCATTTCTTAGTAGTTCCAATGCCTCATGGCCGTTGCTTGCAGAAATAATTTGAATATTATCTTCCCCAATAAGCTCATTAATGCTGTGCCGCATGGCTTCATCATCCTCAACCACCAGCAGCTTCTTCAATGGTTTGGAAATCAATCCTTCGATTTTATCAAATGCTTCATTTATTTCATTTACGGTAACAGGTTTCCGGAGAAAACCGATGGCTCCTTTGCGGAGCGCTTCCAGGCTTTTATCGGCACCCGACATAAAATGAACAGGGATATGCCGTGTATGAGGATTTTCCTGCAATCGTTTCATTACTTCCCAACCATCAATCCCGGGTAATCCGATATCCAGTATAATGGCGCTAGGATTGTAATAATCAGCATAGTGAAGCCCGGTTTCACCGTTGGGAGCGATCATGCATTTAAAGTTCTTTTCATGTGCAAGATCATAAATGATCCGGGCAAAAGGAACGTCATCCTCGATTATCAGCAGGAACGTATCGCCCTTTTTAATATTCTTCCGATCATCATCAATCGACGAATCCTCAGCTGGTACAGTGATTTCAATTTTGTTGACGGGTTCGTGCGAAACAACAATTTCAGGTTTGAAGACCTTTTGTTCCTCGACGCTGGTTTCTGTGATAGAAGCGTGCAGTGGCTTTGTTTCTGTGGTAATGTTTTCAGGTATTACCAGTAGGAAAGTACTGCCTTCGCCAGGTTTACTGTCGAGTAAGATGTCCCCTCCCATCATCCTGGCGAAATTTCGGGAGATGGCTAATCCGAGACCGGTACCGCCGAATTTGCGTGAGGTTGTTCCGTCTGCTTGTCTGAAAGCGTCGAATATCTCCTTTTGTTTATCCTTATGAATACCTATTCCGGAGTCCTTAACATAAATACCTATAATCTCCTTATGATTTCGGAATTTCTGATCTACGGATTCAGCATCTGAAATCCTCTTGACTGAAACCTTGATCGAACCTTTTTCAGTAAATTTAATGCCATTGGATATCAGGTTCCTTAATATCTGACCGAGACGTAAAGAGTCATTCATGATCTCCGACGGAAGATCATCGTCGACCGACCATTCAAGGGTTAATCCCTTTTCCTCGGCAACTGGAATAAATGTTTCTTTCAGGTCGGCAATAAGCGATTTTATTTC
>Ga0114951_10003637_pt1 | contig 15791 bp, 12 predicted proteins | sample AM7aDNAmetaG_FD_88677 | JGI IMG/M metagenome (GOLD analysis project Ga0114951, IMG submission 88677) | Freshwater microbial communities from Finland to study Microbial Dark Matter (Phase II) - AM7a DNA metaG | ecosystem: Environmental > Aquatic > Freshwater > Lake | place: Finland: Lake Alinen...
AGCACCTACAGCTATAACCGGTTTTGTGCTTACAATCTGTGTTTTCTTAGGTCCGAGAAGCTCAAAGTTAGCTCCTGCAGCATTAACAATTGCACTTAATGCCATCACTTGCTGATATGACATATCACTATATGAAAACACACATGTGTCAACGTCTAAATCTTTTATTAGCTTAACTAATTCATCTTGTGAATAAATCGGAATTCCATTAGGATATAAAGAACCTGCCAATTCAGCTGGGTATTTTCTGCCGTCAATGTCGGGAATTTGTGCTGCAGTGAATGCTACAACATTAAACATTTCATTATTTCTGTAGTACGTGTTAAAGTTATGGAAGTCTCTTCCTGCTGCTCCAATGATAATTACATTAATCTTTTTCATTACTGGTTGTTTTATAAATTTATATTGATTTTAAATAATTTCCCGATGCAAAAATAAGAGTTTAAAATTATAAACCAAGTTTTGGGATAAAATTTTTCTAAAAAAGATTTTAACTATATTCAAAATACATCATAAATGAAGTAATGCAAAAAAATATTATTTTATATAATTTCAATTAAGTTTAATGTGAACTTATTTTTAATTCAAGAAAATCGTATTGATTAATGAAAATAAAATTATTATTTAATGATTATTTTTGTAACTTTGAGAGTTGATTTAATTTATTACATATTATTTATTTATTTTTTATGGACAATTCTTTGTATAACGAGACTACTAACAGTCATTTACAACCAAAAGAACAACTTGTACAAATAAAAAGACAACGAAAAAGTTTAACTATAGGTGTACCCCGTGAAATTTCATTCGAAGAAAATCGCATAGCGCTTGCTCCAGAAGCTATTAATCTTATTGTTGAAAATGGACATAAAGTAATTGTTGAATCAAAAGCCGGTGATAATGCGCGATTTACAGACAATGAATTTGCAGAAGCAGGTGGAGAAATTAAATACAGCAAAGAAGAAGTTTTTAAAGCTGACATTATCCTGAAAGTTGCCCCCCCTAGTCTGGATGAAATTGATCTATTAAGAACAAGACAGACAATAATATCAGTATTAAATTATACGACACAAAACGAGGTTTTTTTTAAGAAATTAGCAGTTCAAAAAACAACTGCAATCTCGTACGAATTTATAAAAGATAAGGCTGACACATTTCCTGTTGTAAGAGCTATGAGTGAAATAGCAGGCAATGCAGCCATAATGATAGCTGCTGATTATTTAGGCAATACTGAATATGGTAAGGGCATATTATTAGGAGGATTTTCAGGAATTACACCTACTGAGGTTGTTATTCTGGGAGCAGGCTCTGTAGGTGAATATGCTGCTCGTGCCGCAATGGGTCTTGGTGCTATGGTTAAAGTCTTTGATAATTCTATTTATAAATTAAGAAGATTGCAAAATAACCTTAATACACGTATTTTTACTTCAATAATTCAACCTAAAGTATTGCTTAAAGCGTTAAAAAGGGCACATGTTGCCATAGGAGCCATACACTCTCCCGAAGGCATCACCCCATGTGTTGTCAATGAAGAAATGGTTAAACAAATGAAAGAGGGTTCTATTATTGTTGATGTCAGCATTGATAGGGGAGGTTGTTTTGAAACTTCACATATTACAACTCATAGTAATCCGGTTTTTGTGAAACATGGTGTTACACATTACTGCGTTCCTAACATTCCATCGAAAGTACCACATACTGCTTCCTACGCATTAAGCAATTTTTTCGCTCCTATTATCTTAAATATAGGAGATCAGGGTGGCATCGACAGTCTGTTAAAATATGATTACGGTCTCAGACATGGCGTTTATATGTATTCAGGAATTCTTACCAATAAATATATAGGTAACCATTTTAATCTCCCTCATCAGGATCTGGAGCTGCTGATGGCAGCGTTTCACTAGGAAGTGCATGAATACAAGTGCCTAAAGTACTTAAAGTGCCTAAAATGCACTAAAGTTAAAGAACCTGACGGCGGTAACAGGAAGTGTGGAGTGTGGAGTTTGGAGTGCCTAGAGTTATAAAGCCTGACGGCGACAAAAATACGATATCGAACATCGAACACCGATTAACGATTTAAGAAGTGCCTAAAGTGCACTAAAGTTAAATACTTGATGGTGGCGGAAAGTCAGTTTTTCACTTAGGGCGGCAATGTGTGCGGTAGTTGAAGTTCTGACTAAGAGAGGGGAAGTATGGGAAAATATATTAAGCGACATTATCAGCGTAAGAAAACTTGTTGAAGCATGAAAAAACTAATCCTCATCTTCATAGTCTTAGCAGCTATTACCGAAGGTTGCAAAAAATACGAAGATGGGCCTTTGATAAGTTTCCGCTCTGTTAGAAACAGATTGTACGGAGATTATACACTTACAAAATATACTGTAAATGGTGTGGACTCTTTAAGTTTATATAATGATAGTTTAGATATAAAAATTCATTGTTCTTCCCGTCAAGATGACTCCAATATCTATTTTTTTTTCTGGAAAAAGTGTAAGTTCTGATGGTTTTGTCTGGATATGTTCACTTATTGATAAAAATAAATTTTTAAATGCATATGGCTCAGCAGGATTGTCAATTGGTACCGGTCCCTTTGGTATAGGCAAAGAACCAGAATGGGAAATACTACGTTTAACGAATAAAGAATTATATATGAAAACGACTTATAATGGGAAGGAATATTATGTTGAGCTTGACGAGTAGTAAGAATTAACCGCAGAGAGCACAGAGAAATACACGCTGAAAAACGCAGAGAAGAAAGTGTCAGATGCCCTCAAATAAAAACTTCTTGAATGTCGATATTGTATTTTCTTTGCCACTGCTACCCCTTTATCCCCTAAAGTGGACACCCTCCTAAGAGCGGGATAGAAAGCCCCCTTTAGGGAGTCTGGGGGCAATGACGGCATAAGAACTTCCTAAATTGTTATTCATCATTCGATATTGCATTTCCTTCACAGTCGTCAGGTCTTCCAACTTTAGGCACTTTAAGTACTTCTTATCGCTCGGTCTTACCCATTCCGCACAAGCTTTCAACTTTAGGCACTTTAGCTCACTTTAAGTACTTTAAATACTTCTTCTAAAGGTTTTCTGAAACAGGTAGTCCATATTCTTCAACCATCTTAATACCTATTTGTTCTAATTGATTCAATATAGGATTATATATTTGTGGAATGACAGGGATATAAACACCTTTAACATCAATTTTATTATTCAATATCAAATCTACGCCAATGGCAGCAGGCAATGCAACAGTACGAGCAATTGCCGTATCAGCAGCTAATGTACCAAAATCAAGCATTCTTGACTTTATAACTTCTTTATGACCATCACTATAAGAAGCTAAGAATATATGTTGCATAACAACCATATCACGTTCTGTTTTGCCAATCATCATCTTTTCAATCATCAAATCAGATGTTATCTCAAAAGGAGTATCTTCCTTACGATTCATAGGTTTTTCATCGAAAAGACCTAACCATTTAATAGCATTTATTGCATAAGCATTTACATCTATTTTTAAATATTTTGCAGTTTTAGCAATGATGTTTTGTGAATTTGATTCGCCAATAAGCATCGCTACTAAGTCTGCATATGTTTTACCTGTCAAATTATATTTATCATTTGAAACAAGCTTCAAAGCCTTCATTACATCTAAGGTCTCGCACCAGCCTTTATATCTGAATGTTCCCCTAAACATTGTTTTAGTTTCCGGTATACCATAAATTTCAGTATAAGATATGGAATCTCTATTAGGATAAATATCAAGAGGTCCAACACCTGGGAAATTTAATGTTTTAGGGTTTTTAAATAAATCTTCTGTAGGAATATTAATTACATTGTCGTTTAATAAATATTTTGCATCGTTATTGCCAGCCAGAACAACACCTTTGGGGCTCCATGAGAACTTGTATTTAAAAGGATTATCAGCTGCTTCCATTGCAGGCAATGCACCACATAAAGAATAAAAACTTTCAATTTTTCCACCATTACTATGAACATGGTCAATAATGCGCATTGCAGACATATGGTCAATACCCGGATCAAGTCCTAACTCATTAAGGATAATAATACCTGCTTCTTTTGCCTGTTCGTTTAATGCCAGCATTTCAGGCTTAGCATAAGAAGCTGTTATCATATTTTTCTTGTGCTTCAGGCAGTACTTAGCAACCAATAAATGATATACATAAGGGAGCAAGCTTACAGTAATATCGTGTGCTGCCACCATTTTATCCAGAGTTGCTTCATCATCGACTGTCCATGACACCGGATTACCATTTTTATGTCCTGATATTACTTCTTCAGCCTTTGATTTTATCATATCTGCAACAGTAACATTATAACCTTTATTTAATAAATAAACAACTATTGGCCTTGCGACCATTCCTGCACCTAATATTAAAACTTTTTTCATTGGAATAATAATATTTTAAAATATCAATAATTTAAACAAAAAACTAAAATTAATTGTTTTATTTCTTACAATTTTGCCGGCAAAATTACTTCTTTAAAATTATATCGTATAATTAAACTCAAAAAAAAAGATTGGTTAAATATTTTTAACCAATCTTAAAAAAACTTTTTATGAAAAATATTATCTGTAAGGACCTCTGGGAGGACGACTTTTTTGTTTCTTGATGATGTAATTTCTGTTAATAGGAATTGTTTTCTTTCTGATTTTCTTTTGGTAAGAAGACTTATATCGCTTAGCTGATGAAGACTTTCTTCTTTTAAGCATTCTCTTATATCTGTAATTTCTCGAGCATGAAGAAAGCAAACTCAGTGTAATACAAAGTATCAATAATAAGACGTACCACTTCTTTAAATATCTCATATTCACTAAATATTGATGATGTATAACATTAAATATCTGTATATCAAAATAATAAAAAATTTAAAAGAAAATTTATTCTTTTATACTCTTTATTTTTTTAATCGTTTCATTTTTTTATGCAATAATAAATAAAATTATTAAATAAAATTCTTTTTATTAATTTTTTTTTCAAAATTATAAAATAAAAAGCAATTAAATAAAAGTTTATCTTTTAATTACATTAAATTTTTTATTTTATCTTATTCTCTTGATTATCTTTTATATAGTATTGTTTTTCTGAATAATATCCATTATATAATTATCACTTTGTGCAATAATACATTTATCAAAAAAAATATTATAAGCATTTTTCTCTAAGACAATAGCATCTTCGAAAGTTAAGTAAGCTTTTTCTTTGTTGTTGAAATTATAATAGCATGCAGCTAAAAAGAATAACAATTTAGGATTGTTTTTATTTTCATCTAAGCCTTTTAACAACGCATCAATAGCTGCATTGAAATCATCTATTTCGCAATACACATCTGCCAGTTCAAAAAAGACATCACTGTTGTCGCTATCAAAACCTAATAGAAGTGCTTTTTCTAAATCTTTTGCCGCACTGTCGTATTCGCCGGTCTCTTTTAAAAGCAAGCCTTTAAAAACCAGTAAATCAGTATTATCAATATTATTTTTTAATCCAATATCTAAAAACTGAAATGCCTTTTTATAATATCCCTGAAACGCATAACATCTGGCAATACCCAAAATGGCTTCAATATCATTCTGGTTTTCGTCATATAGTTGGAAATAATGCTTCAGTGAATCATCTACTTCTCCCATATCAAAGAGTGTTTCAGCCATCTCATAAACAAAATAGGGATGCATGAAGTCTATATAATAGCGACAAATCTTAACAATTCTTTTAAAGTTTCTGGTAAGTTTTAAACACTGGATAACATTTTCTATCGAAATTAAGTGGTGTTCATCAATCTGTAATACTTTTTCGTAAGCCTTAATGGCTTTATGATAAAGTTCCTCATCCTGGAATAAACATCCTGCTGAAAACCAAGCATTAATACATTCAGGGTTGGCATTAGTAAATTGTTCAAAAAATGACAATCCCTCTATTGTACCTAAATGTTCTATGTAAATGTCTGTTAATGCATCAAAAACGTTAATATTCTCCTTGTCAATTTCTATACACTTTTTAAAACTTTTAACGGCATCATTGTAGTTTTCCTTTGACAGAAAGTAAAACCCCAGCTCTTCATAAATTAACTCAGGTTCATTAACATCGTTAAAAAGAGCTTTGTGATACTCGCCAATTACTTTATCTCCTTCATTATTAATTTCGTAAATTGAAGCTCTGAGCAGATAAACTCTTGCATTATAAGGCTCTTTATTTTCAATAATATTAAGCAGGATTAAAGCTTCTTCAAACTTTTTTAAATCAATCAATGTTTCGGCTTTGAGAAGTATAAATTCAACGTTCTCCGTAAAAATTGAAAGCGCATAGTTAATAATTTCAAGGGCTTTCTGGGGCTCATCTTCATCAATGAAGTAGGTTATTGAATCTTCCAACTCCTGATTATCAAGAAATATCAGTTTTGAATTATCTGTTGCTTCTTTTACACTTTTATAAATAAGTAAATAATTATCTATACTGTCAGCATTCGAACCATCAAAAAGGAAATCACCAAAACTCATACACATCAATTTAGTGCAAAATTACTAAATATTGTCAGAAGTTTTTAGTTTTTATTAAGTAATTGGGTCTTCTCTTTATTTCAAAAAAAAGTTTACCGATATATTCTCCGATAATTCCAAGAAAAACCAATTGTAATCCACCAATCAATAATATACTTAGAATCACGGATGACCAGCCTGTGATAGCTTTATCAGTAAAAAAGAAAATGTATAAAGCATAAATGCCATACAAAAAAGCAAAAGATGATATTATCAGGCCTAAAATAGTTATTATCCTCAAAGGTTTTGTAGAGAAAGAAGTGATGCCATTAAGCGCAAAGCTGAACATTTTTTTATTGCTATATTTACTTTCACCGGCAATTCTGTTTTCAGGAATATATTCCAGTGCATACTGATTATAACCTATCCAACCTATTATCCCCCTGTAGAACAGGAAAAACTCCTGAAAATCGGATTTAAGTATATCAGCAATTTTCCGGTCAATAAGTCGGAAGTCAGAACCAATAGCAGGGCCAGAAGAATCAGAAAGGTACGAGAAAAGCCTGTTGAAGATTCTGGAAGCAGTTCTTTTGAAAAAAGGTAATGATTTCTGGCTTTTCACTATCGTATAAACAATATCATAGCCTTCTTCCCACTTCCCAAGCATTTCAACAATAACAGCTGGATTATGTTGCATGTCGGCATCCATTGTTATCAGGCAATCGCCATCTGCATTATCAATACCGGCTTTAAGAGCATTCTGATGACCGAAGTTACGGGAAAAAGAAATGAATTTAAATCTTTTATCCTGCTCAGAGAGCATGTTAAACATTTTTAATGTATCATCAGTACTGCCATCATCAATAAAAAGAAACTCAAGCTGATACCCTTTTATTTCTTCATCCAACTTGTTTTTTAATATAACAATACTGGAAGATTCATTGTAGCAAGGTACGACTATTGAAACCTTCTTCATATATCAGTAAAGATATGTTTGTAATAATTTTAGATACAATAAAGGGAAGATATAAATTATATAAAATAAAAAATATGTTTGCTCCTGTTACCAGTATGGAACAAGAGCAAACACGAATGTCACATTTTAAAGTTAATAAATTTCAACCTCATAAGGTAGCCTTGCCTGTATGCCATTCATTTTGGTTACTTTATTCAGGTATTCATAATAGCTGTAATTAACACCCAGATATTTCTGAACGATTCTCATACTGATATTTTCATTCATATCTTTTATTAACATCGTAAGAAAATCTTTTTGTTTTGGCAGTTCGACGATGCGGTATTCTTTTAATTTCGCAAGGCCTGCTGCTATTTCAATAGCTTTGTCAAGTCCACCGATTTCATCAACAAGTCCTATATTTTTAGCATCTACGCCTGCCCACACTCTTCCTTGCCCGATGGAATCAACTTGTGCTGATGTCATTTTTCTTCCTTTGGCTACATGGTCAACAAACGTGTTATAAATATCTTCAACCTGAGCTTGAATGATTTGCTTTTCCTGACCTGACATAGGACGGACAACAGAGCCCAGATCACTGTGAGCATTCGTTTTGGCAACATCAAAAGTAACGCCCAGCTTGTTTTTAAAGAAATTCTGCATATTGGGGATAACACCAAAAACACCTATCGAACCTGTAATGGTGTTAGGACTACAGACAATTTTATCTGCCATACAAGAGATGTAATAGCCTCCGGAAGCAGCAACATCGCCAAACGACACAACAAATGGTTTGATAGCCTTGGTTAAAAGAACTTCTCTTAAAATGACCTCAGAAGCCATTGCACTACCTCCAGGTGAATTAACCCTGAACACTACAGCTTTTATTGAGCTGTCTTCACGTGCATCTTTTATAGTAGAAGCTAAATCGTCAGAATATATGTTTTTTTCATCACCACTACCCGAGTTAATATCTCCTGATGCGTAAACAATAGCTATCCTGTCTTTACTTCTGTTCTTTTTATCAATTGAAGGAACATTGTTGTACTTGTTGAGTGAAACAAAGCTAATGTCATTCTTTTGTTTTATCCCCACTTTGTTTTTCAAAACAGTCATTAATCCATCATAATAAATAACGCTGTCAATCATTTTATACTTTTGTGCGTCAACAGGTTTTCTGATGTATAAGCTGTCGGCAATTAAATTTAGTTTTGAGACTTCAATATGTCTTGTTTTGCTGATGCCATTTAGAATCTGATTCCACAAAGCGTTGATATATGTCATGGTCTGCATCCTGTTTGCATCGCTCATCTTATCATAAATAAGAGGTTCAATAGCACTTTTAAATTTACCATGACGGATAATTTGTGGTTCTACTTCTAATTTGTCCATAGTGCCTTTCAAAAACAACATCTGAGCACTCAGCCCACTAAATAAAAGTATTCCTTCAGGCATCACATATATCTTGTCAGAAACTGTAGCCAGATAATATGATTTCTGAGAAACGATTTCGCCATAACTTATAATAAATTTTCCTGATGATTTGAAATCAATAAGCGCATTACGAATTTCTTCTATGGTAGCCATTCCTGCAGCAATATCAGAAAGTTCAAGGTAAATACCCTTGATGTTTTCATCTGCTTTTGCTTTTTTAATATTTTTTATGATATCACTTAAACCAAGATTCTTCTGCGATTTAAAGTTTGAAAAGTTAAAATTCTCAAAAGGGTTTCCTGAAGTTCTTTCCTGAATAGGATAATCTAATCTCAATTTTAATATACTGTTTGGTTTGATCTTAACGTCCTCATTTTTAGAAGAAAATGAGGCAATTGAAACCAACATAATAAAAAATATAAAGAAAAGAACGATACTGCTGAGAATAAAACCCAGCATTGATGCAAACATAAATTTAAAGAACTGTTTCATTGTTTTTAATTTTTTAATGATTATTGAATTGGCTTATTTTAAGATATTATATTGTGATACTTTTATTTATAGCAAAATAAATAAAAATTTCTCAACTGTGACGATTTATTAATAATTAAAGTTACAGAACCCTTCTTATTATACAAAATCTAAAAGTTGAAACTTAACCCAAATCTAAAGCCTAAAGGACTTGTATTTACATGGTCGAGATAAGACAGTCGCCAAACAGCATCTATACGAATTATTTTAAATATATTTTCAAGCCCTGCACCTGTTTCAAAATAAGGTTTACTTAAGCTGTACATTCCTGCAGGGAAAACGGAATATTTGCGATTTGATTCATCTAAACCACCTACTAAACCTTTAACATAAAAGACTTCCCTCCATTTAAGTTTTCTTAAAAGCGGAACTCTATTTGCAAAATAGCCATCAAAGTGATGTGTATAATATACGCTTAAATACTTATCACTTACAAATTCATAATAATTCATCATGTTAAAAGAATATTCATCAAAGACGAAAGTCTCATTTCCTTCATGTAATTTAAGCAAAGGATAAGGAAGTTTGCCCCAAATACGCCCACCATCAATGATAAATTTTGACCAACCCAAATTAAAAACATTAAACCAATGGCTTATATCAAAGTTCAGTGTATGGTATTCATATTCACTATTTAAAAGATTAGGGAATCCATACCCATATTGGATATTAAGAATTGGGTATTTAGCGCCCAAACTATTACGTTCAAAATCGCCCATAGTAAATCTTTCTTTATAAGCAAAGCGCAGGTTAAGTCTTAGTTCTGTTGATATAATGCTACCATCAGTAACAACATTAGTAGCATTGTTAAAATACTTATACAGGTTAAATTCTGTTTTCCCGGGAGGAAAAATTTCGCGGTTAAGAATTTTAAAAGTGCTCATCAGTCCAGGGAACCATTCGTTTTCATAACTAAGAGTATATTCCTTAACCATTGACAATTTATCAGCAGGCTGCCTTCTGAAGAGAAAAGTAAGGAAAAAATCTTCCCTGAATGAGTTCTGACTTTGCCCTAATTGCTCCAGATCAAATTTAAATGAACCATTTAATGTTCTTCTTAAGTTCTTATTAAGCACATACATAAATCCGGCACCACTCTTTATCTGTTTATCAGCCAAGCCATAAGCAGCATAACCATTAAGCATCACTTTATTACTGAACTTGTTGCTGGTTCTACCCCCCAGCCTGAATCTGACACCTTCTAATGAATTAAAACTTAACATGGAAGCATAAGGACCTATCTCTATTTTATCTTTTACATAGTATCCGGTGACAATCATCTGAATGATGTCTGTATAAGTGTTGAAACGAGGTATGGTCTTCAATGTATCAACAATAAAGTAAACAGTATTCTCATCCTTACTTAAACTTTCATGTCGTTTCTTTTGCCAGTATTCACCGGTTCTGCTTAAAGCACTGTCTAGAACAATAACATCCAAGGCATTGGCATAAAACTTTGGTTCTTTGGGTTTATTAATAACATAATTGCGATAGGTAGTTGTTTTATGTCCAAAAAAACCCATCGTCTTATTGTTTTTCTCTATGATGTTTAAATCGCCTATGCTGTAATCCCTAGTCAGAACCCAATACCCATCTACTAAATCATATTCTTTTTTAATATAAAAATCATTTATATAATTGATATTGGCATCATCTGCAATACGCATTTCAATTTGCTTTATAGCAAAAGTGGTATCGTGCACCCAGAAATTACCTGTAAAAGTAAGTGTCTGTTTTTGTCTGGGTTTGTACATGATATTGTAACACCACTTGTTACCAATAAAAGCACTGTCAACAAGATAATATTTGTAAAAGTAAAGGCCAAAATCTGCAATAGGGCTGATAAAGTTTTTCTGAAAAAGAGCAATATAATTGTCATATAACTTTAATGCAAGGAAATCATCACTCATCAGCTGAGTTACGCTCTGATTTTTGATGCCGGATATCTTGCTGGCTTTAACTATTTCGACATAACCTTTGGGGTCTTTACGTGTATAAACGTCAGATAAAGACTCGCTAAGAAAAACAGGCAGGTAAGTTTTGCCGTTTACAGTAGAAGTATCAATATAATCATATAAAAATTGAAAATCCTTAAAACTCCTTTTGTCTTTAAACTCATCACCAATATTATTAATATCAATCTGAATTTTTGAATACAATTCATACTCAAGAGCCTGATATCTGTCAGGGTCATTTTTTGATTTATTGGCTATTATTTTTTTTAGCAATACTTCAGCAGGGTCTTCTTTTGGCTTTATTATGACCTCACTCAGGTTAATTGTATTGGTGTTAAGCTGGAAGTAAATATTCTGAAACATTCCCTTTTGCACAAATCTTTTCTGAGTTTCGTAACCAAGACATGAAGCTACTAGTGTGTCGGGATGCGACTTAGATTCGATAAAAAAATTACCTTTAAAATCGGACATAACACCTTGATTAGTCCCAGAAAAATAAATATTCACAAATGGCAAAGGCTCTCCTGATTGTACATCTTTTACACTACCCATTATCTTTGTAAGCTGAGCAAAAGAAAGCACACTTAGCATTGAAAAAAAGACAGTAAATATTTTGGTTATATTAATAAACCGCATTACCTTAAAATAAAAGATAAAATTACAAAAAATAAGCATTCGCTTTTGTCAACAATTATGCCTTTAATTTTTTTTCAATAAAAATCATTATTTGATTAATTTTTTGCTTTTAATTAATTTTAAAAATGTAAATTTGGTCTCTAAAATTAATCAGATTAATTATTTATGAAAAAATTTACACTCTTTTTATTAAGTTTATTCATTTTATTTTTGTCAAATAGTGCCTTTCCAAAGCCTGTAGATGTGGAACAGGCCGAAAAAGCAGCATATAATTTCCTTTATGCAAGAGCTGACAATAACATTAAAAGTAATTTAGATGTCATTCTATATAAAGTGATATCTGACAATGTGACAAAAATGAATCTTTATTATATCTTTAACATTAAGCCACAGGGATTTATTATAATAACAGCAGATAATAACCTGACTCCAGTAGTTGCCTATTCATTTGAAGATAATTATGTTGACAATAAGAATCCAGTAGAGGAAATGTGGGTTAAAGCACAAATCAAATTAGCGACTCAAAATATTATAGAAGACAAGAAAAATAATTCAAAATGGCTTTCGATATTAAATAATATATCTACAAAAGGAATTGAAACTGTACCACCTCTATGTACAACCAAATGGAATCAGGACACATATTACAATTTTATGTGCCCTGTTGATTCGAACGGACCTGACAACCATGCTTATGCGGGTTGTGTTGCCACGGCCATGGGTCAGGTAATGAAATATTGGAATCATCCTATAAATGGGACCAGTGGTTATGCCTATCAACATATCTGGCCTATGTTTTTTCACAACTATGGTACAGTTGAAGCCAACTTCGCTGCCACTACCTACAACTGGAGTAATATGCCCAATACCATAAACAATTCCAATAAAATAGATGTTGCTACATTATTGTTCCATTGCGGTGTTTCAGTTAAAACGGATTATGGTCCTGATGGTTCAGGAGCTCAAACCGAATCTATCCCTTTTGCATTGAGTCACTATTTTAAATATAATGAGGCTGTTACTTATCTTGAACGGAATTTCAATCCCGGACGCAAATGGGACAGCATAATAATGGGACAGTTAAACAAAGGATTTCCTATGGTTTACTCAGGAGCCTCATTAACCGACGGCCATGCATGGGTTGTTGACGGCTATCAGGATTCATCTTATTTCCATATTAACTGGGGATGGAGTGGCTGGAACAACGGTTATTTTTATTTTGATAATTTAAATTCCGGTAATGGAGACTTTACTAATTCACAAGCTGCTGTAATAAATATTTTTCCAAAGGATTATGTTTCTATTGATGATCATGAATTAAAACAATTTTCTTTATACCCCAATCCTGCAAAGAATTATTTTACAATTAATAATGTTAACAATGAGTTTAACGTTGACATCATGAATATTAAAGGCATGACGATTAAAAGCGTTGCCAATAATAAAGTCATCAATACGAGTGGCATGGATAACGGATTATATTTCGTTAAAATTACACAGGGCAATATGCAAAGGATTATTAAGTTGTTGATTTTAAAAAATTAATGCGCCTTAAGATATATTAAAATTTACTTTTTTCAGCCATCATACCTATAAATCCCTGTAAACCAATAGAGAACAAGAAAGGTTGGTAATAAAAATTTGTTGCCGATTGGCTTAAGGGTAAAGACATTCCAAATTGAAACACTGCTTTTACATACTTGTAACCTGCTTTTGCAGTTATAGCCGGTTCTATATAAACGGCAGTCAGGTTTTTTGTACCCTGCGATAAATTAAGGACAACAAATCTGGTAGCAAAGCTACCATCGAAAATATTGGTTTTTGCTCCTATTGCAGGTTGAATAAAAAGGCGATTTGAAGTTACTTTGGCACTAGAAGAAAAAATACCGCTTTTAAATTGAGCATGCAAGTTTCCAGTGCCAAGGCCGCCAAATACTTCAAACCTGCCATTGTCTGAGAACCTTAAATAATAACCTGTTCCTATTTCAACAAAATTGTGTTTGTGAAAATTAGTTGAAGAGTCTGATGTCCTGTTGGCAAAGCTTCCATTAAGCATAAGTCCTATTTTGTCTGTAAGTGCATAGGCAAATTGAGGGTCAGTTCCGGAAATTCCAGTATGAATGCCCAATTGCAATTCACCCTGATTACTAAATAAAGGCGTATTGATAACATTTGGCACATATGATGGCACACAGTTGCTAAACAGCAATACATTAAATAATATAACTGAAAGACAGAAAACTCTTATATATCCTTTTATATCTTTCATATTAATGACTTTTTAATTAATAATTGAGTCTACTTTAAAAAGTAATTTATTTAAAAAATCAGCTTTGCCCCGCCCCTAAAGCCTGCCTGTCCGGTAGGTATGGGAGGCTGATTTTCAGCGACTTCCCTTAAGGGGTTAAGGGCAAAAAGTCGCTGAAAAAAGAAAATGGGACTTTTTAAACCCGATTCATATTTATTATAAATAACTTTATCAACAAATATACACCAAATTATTTGTATGTTTGTAAATAAAAACCCAATCATCTGGTGAATCTTTGATGTTTTCCTAATCCATAATTGATTTCCAAAATGTTTGCAAATATTCTGCATATTCAAAATACATATTAGTAATGGCAAAAGAAAAAAAAAGAGTGGCATTAATATCAGTAATTGCTGCTGTATTTTTAACAGGATTTAAGTTATTTATAGGTATTTTAACCGGTAGCCTGGGTATTCTGTCTGAAGCATTGCATTCCGGCCTTGACCTTGTAGCTTCGATAATTACATACTTTTCAGTCAGAGTATCAGACAAACCCGCAGATAAAAATCATAATTTTGGACATGGAAAGGTTGAAAATCTTTCAGCTTTTATTGAAACCATTTTACTGTTGGTTACCTGCTCCTGGATTATATACGAAGCTATAGAAAGACTCGTTTCAGGCAATACACATATAGAGGTAAATGTTTGGAGTTATGTTGTTGTAATAAGCGCTATTATAATTGATTATAATCGTTCACGTATGTTATCGAGGGTGGCTAAAAAACATAACAGTCAAGCCCTTGAAGCAGACGCATTGAATTTCAGAACCGATATATGGAGTTCATCTGTTGTATTATTTGGTTTGATTTGTGCAAATTTCGGATTTTACTTTGCTGACTCTATTGCTGCATTGGGAGTAGCTTTAATTGTTTTATTTGTGTCATTCCGACTTGGTAAAAAAGCAGTTGATGTTTTGATGGATAAAGCGCCTCAAGATACTATAGAAATAGTTGAGCAAACACTTTCAACATATCCAGAAGTAAAGCATTTTCATAGTTTAAAAGTAAGGACTGCAGGTGCAGATACTTTCATTAAGTTTAATATTCATCTGGAACCTGATTTAAGTCTGAAACAAGTACATGAGTTATGCGATAAAATAGAAAAAGAGATAATTACAATCATCCCAAGAAGCGAAGTATATATACACGCTGAGCCACAGGATTTAAGCCATGTTCTAAAAGAGGAAGATAGTTAAATAAGTTGGCAGTGGCAGCGGCAGTTGGACAGTGGCAGTTGGCAGTGGCAGTCAGGTGAATAAGTTTTAATCATTAATCATTAGCCATTGTTCACTAGGACATATATTTACCTAAAGCATTTTCATAAATATTATTGGCTTCATTTATACTGCCGAAAGAGATGTCATCAATAATCATTTCATCTTTTATAACTTCACCTAAATAAGTAAAATCAACAGCAGTCAGTGCCATATACTCAACAAATGCTTCCTGATTTTTAGGAGAAACACTTACCACAACCCTA
>Ga0114951_10003639_pt1 | contig 15787 bp, 12 predicted proteins | sample AM7aDNAmetaG_FD_88677 | JGI IMG/M metagenome (GOLD analysis project Ga0114951, IMG submission 88677) | Freshwater microbial communities from Finland to study Microbial Dark Matter (Phase II) - AM7a DNA metaG | ecosystem: Environmental > Aquatic > Freshwater > Lake | place: Finland: Lake Alinen...
ACTGATTCGACAGTGCCGCGAACCGGTCATTGTTCGGCTCCGCCGCGGAGAGTGAGCGAGCGATTCCGAGAAACACGATCAGCGTTGCGAGTGGTTTCATTTCTTAACTTTCTTGATACTCATTGAGGGTTTAGTTTCCACAGTAAATAGGGCTAGTCATGGCAGAAAGTATAGAGAAGAGGCTCTCCGCTCTCAACGTTAATCAGCATCTCCGCACTATGAGGGAAGGAACTGCGATGAAGCATTACACACACCCTTCACTTGAACATCATCCAACGTAGCAGACCGTGTCAATGGTGAAGCGAGTTTACATACGAGTCAATTCATCTCAACCTGTTCAAATCTCGGCGCGCAGAAATGGTGCAGCACAAAGGCCAGGATGTAAACGAATGCCAAGACGTGCAAGAGGTGGGTGTAGGCACCAATCTCGTTGTCAGCGGCCTTAAATTTATCGAGGATCTTACCGCAGTAGATGGGGAATAGGAATCCGCCTGCGGAGCCGGCCATACCGCCGATGCCGATGACGGAGGCGACGGCCCGTTTCGGAAACATGTCGGAGACGGTGGTGTAGAGATTCGCCGACCAAGCTTGGTGCGCCGAACCGGCCAGCGCGATCAACAGAACGGCAGGCCAGACGCTGAAACTCGTCGCGAAGAACACCGGGACCACGCAGAGCGCGAAGGCAATCATGCCGGTCTTGCGGGCGCGGGTGACGCTCCAGCCGCGTTGGGCGAGGTAGCCGGTGATCCAGCCGCCGAAAATACTGAGCACCGTAACAATGGCGTAAATGGTGACGAGATGGACCCAACTCTTCTTGATGTCGAGGTGGTAGGTTTTCTTGAATAAATCCGGCAGCCAGATCAGGAAGAACCACCAGACCGGGTCCGTCAGGAACTTACCGATGATGAACGACCATGTTTGACGGTGGCGCAACAGGCTGAGCCAGGAAACCTTGCCGTTGGCGTTTTTATCCTCGCCGTCGCTGTGGATGACCTCGTATTCCTCGCGCGAGACGCGTTTGCACTTATCCGGCACGTCGTAGAACGGAATCCAGAGGAACAGCCACAGGAAGCCGAAAATGCCAGCGGCGATGAACGTGGATTGCCAGCCCCACTTGAACGCCATCCACGGGATGATCGCCGGGGCAATCAGCGCGCCGGCATTGGTGCCGGCGTTGAAGATGCTCGTGGCGAACGCGCGTTCGCGTTTCGGGAACCAGAGCGCGGTGGCTTTGACGGCGGAGGGAAAGTTGCCCGATTCGCCGAGGCCGAGTGCGACGCGGGCGCTGATGAAGCCGCTCACGTTGCCAACGAGCGCGTGCGCCATCGCTGAGACGCTCCACGCGGCGATGGAAACAGCGTATCCGACCTTCGTGCCAAAGCGGTCCACAAACCAGCCAAAGCCGAGCAGGCCGATACCATAAGAAAACTGGAAGGCGGAGTTGACCCAGCCGAACTGTTCGTTGGTCCAGCCAATTTTCTGATCGAGAATTTCCTTCAACAAGGAAAGAATCTGGCGGTCAATATAGTTGACGGTCGTTGCAAAAAACAACAACGCGCAGACGACCCAACGATAATTTCCGACAGACGGTTTCCGCTCAGGCATGGTGGCGCTCTCCCCGTAATTTGGCTTTTCGTATACACGAGACACGCGGCGACGGCAACCCTATTACTCACCTAACCGCGCAAGCGCCTCTTCCACCGCAAATCGCACCTCCCACCACTCGTCCCGCCGCGCCTTCTCCAACGACGGAATCGCCCGCCGGTCGCCAATCCGTCCTAGCGCCTGCGCCGCGCGCAGCCGCACCAATTCGTTCTTGTCACCGAAGGCAGCCAGAGCCCCATCAAACGCTTCGCGTGCGCGCAAATGACCGAGCGTGTACAACGCCGTTGTTCGCGTCTTCTCACGCCCAAGCAATGGCAGCACCAACGGAATCGTATTCGTTGCCGTCTCGAATCGCGCCAGAAAATAGCAGCAGACGCGCACCGCCTCATCGTTTTTCGCCGAGCAGATCGCCTCCACCAGCATTGGTACCGCGTTCGTGCCGACGAGATCCACCAACTCTTCCGCCTTCACCCGCAACATTACGTTCGGACTGTCCACACGCGTCAACAAGTACGGCAACACTTCCACCGCCCTCGTTTTCAGCTCCTTGTTCGCCGCTTCCGCGCCCTCGTCGCTGATCGCCCGACGCACCAGCCGCTCCACCGGATGATGCACATCCACCGGCACGCATCGCACCCGAACCGGTTTTACTTGCTCTGTCTGATAAACCTCCGCCACCGGCTTCGCCCAGTAAAACGGCCGCGCCTCGCAATCCATTCCTACGCCGTAAAACGGTTTCGTCCACGTCGAGTTGTTCTTCCAACCTTGCGAGTAGAAATCGTTGCCACCGAGGTCGAGCAACAGCGCAATCGAGCCGTACTCGCGTTTGCCGCCGTCGTGGCCCGACGCCTGCGATTGTTTCGGGTCGGTGCCGACGTACACGTCGTCACCGCAACGGTCGAGCAGCATCGCGAACGAGTTATTGATGGCCGCTCCCTGCGCCGTGCTGTCACCGGTGTAAATGTCATTACCGGCACGGTCAATCAACATCCCGACGCTGTAATCGTGCGCTGCGCCCTGACAGATGGCGTGCGCGGTGTACGTGTCGTTGCCGCTCCAGTCAATCAGCGCCCCGCAGCTCAGGTGAATGCCCGCGCCCTGGCAATACTGGAATGCCTTGTAGGTGTCGTTGCCTTCGCGGTCGAGCAACAGCCCGACCGAGTACCAATAGCTCGCGCCCTGACCGTACACACCCGCTTCGTAGCGGTCGTTGCCCGCGAGGTCACAGAGAACGCCGATGCCACCTCCAGCAAACGGACGCATCCCGAATCCGAATCCTTGCGCCAGCGAGAAATACTGTCCCGGCGTCCACGCGCACGGATATTTGCCACCAGCGAAATATGAGTCGTCGCCACCCTCATCACTAAGCAGCCCGAAGCCGGCGACGCCACCGAAGCCTTGAGCCTTTTCCGCGGCACGATAAACCGTGTCGCCGCCGCGTTGCCACAAAATTCCCGCGCCGAAAAATCCCGCGCCCTGACAAAACGAGTCGGCCTCGAAATTTTGTCGGCCTACACCGGTGACGAGCGCGCCGCAGCCGAACAAGCCCGCGCCTTGCGCGATGTGTCGCGCCGTAAACGTCGAGTTTGAGCCTAAATCCGCGAGAATTCCGATACCGAAAAGCCCCGCGCCTTGCGCGACAATATTCGTGCTGGCGTACCGGTTGCCGTGTCCCGTCGCGATGACGACGCAAACCGGCCGACCGTCGAGACCGTTCGCGCCACCGGCAGAATTCAAAAATAAATTGTCGTTGCCGGTGGCGATAATCAGAAACGCTTCGTCGGTAAAAGTCCGACGCGACGCTCCGGTGCAGATAATTTTTCCGAGCGGTGTGTCCGCGGAAAATTCCGCGACGCTGTTCGTGCCGAGCGCGGCGAGTGTTTCGTCCACCGCGCGCGACAACGCCGCGAACACCGACATCATCGCCGCGCAATCGAAGCGTTCGCCCGCGTCGAGAATGGCGTTAGCGACTTCGTCGTCCTGCAATTCCAGCGCGTCGTCCCGCCGGAACAAATCCGGAGCATAACGCTGCTTGTCTTTTTTATCGCTGATGAATTCGAGCGCCCACGCTTCAAATGCCTCGCGGTCCGGTTTTGGCAATGACGGCTGCGCCGCGAGCGCCGCGTCGTAAATTTTTTGCGCGAGCGCGGGAAGATTTTGGTGCGGTGCCGGTATGTGCGACGGTTGCGACGCGTGTAATTTCGCGGCACAAAAATTGGCGAGCGATTCGAGCGAGGCGGCGGATTGGAGATTGGTCATCGTGTCGCGACCGAAGACCGGCAACGCGAGCGGGTCGCGGAGAAACCGTCGCGCTTCCGGTAATACGAACACGGAATCGGCGACATCTTTTTTGAAACCGAGATCGTGCGGCGTCATCCGGATTTTGGCGAGCGCTTCGCGGATGTAGGCGAGGTCGGTGGCGTCGAGCGCTTCCTCGGCAGATGCGGCGGCGGCGAATACGAAAAATAAAATGACGGAACAAAACCGAAACATAAAGTCGGAGGATTTAACCACGAAAGACACGAAAGACACGAAAGAAAATTATTTTGTTGCGCGGAAACCGGTGTAGGGGCGACGCATGCGTCGCCCCTACGGTTGCTTGTCGGATTTTTTCTTGCCGGAACAAAACCGGAACATGGCCGGAACATGAACTTTTTGTTTCGGCCATGTTCCGGAAATGTTCCGGCAACGAAAATTTCGGTGAAATTACGCGGGGAAAGTCCGATCTTTTTTCGCTACAGCCGCTTTTTTATTTGTTTGGGCGGTCGGCGCGTTTGCGGTCTTGCGCGTATCGCGCGGAGGCGCGTCCGGTGTTGCGGACGAGGGACTCGGCGTGTTGGCGGGCGGCGTCGAGTTTCGGGTAGCGAACTTCGCGGTAGCCGCGAACCGTTTCGACGCAGCGTAGCGCTTCGACCCAGCGGTCGTAGGCGGCGCGGTCGGCGCCGAGCGTCGGGAGGACGTGACAGAAATCTTCGGCGAGCCGGATGTACCAGTCGCGGAATTCGCGTTCGCGCCGGTGCCAGCCGGGGAGCGCGGCGCGGAGCCAGCGCATGTGTTTCAGCGTGTTCAATTGCCAGCGCTTCGGGCTGATTTTGAAACGGATGGTTTTGCCGAGAAATATAAATTCGGGTCGGTTGAGGTGATGGTAGAGGATTTTATCGCCGCGAGCGGCGTCAATGTGGTAGCGGTGATTGTCGCGGCGGAATTTTTCTTCGCTGGTCATCAGGTGCGCGACGTAAATCTCGTCTTTGATGGCCATCGCTTTGTAGAGATTCCAGATGATGGCTTTGTTCGCGGCGTGTTCGCGGTCAATGTTGTCGAGACGATAGACGCGCTCGACGAGGTCGAGGTATTGGCGGGCGTAGGCGTTGGTGCCGCCGTATTCGAGGAGGTTGTACAAACGCCAGACGAGGTCGCGCTCGGTTTGTTCGCCGAGGTGGATGCTTTGTTCGCTGCGGTGGATGAGTTCTTCGAACTCGGTGACCCAGCGGTCGCGGGCGCGGTGGTTGCGTTTCATCACTTCGATGCGCTCGACGATGAATTGTTCGTAGGTCTCGTGGAATTCGTGGCGGTGCGCGAGCGGCGGGTCGAGGACGAGTTTGCGGCCGAGGTGAAAGGCTTTGATGTTATCGTCGGCGGAGCGGCCCATGGTTTCGCGGAGCGCCCACTCGATGTTTTCGAGCGAGACGGGCAGGAGGCCGCGCTGGTAGGCGATGCCGAGCATGACGACGTTGGCGTAAAGTTTCGTGCCGAAGAAATGTTCGCTAATGCCGCTGACGTTGAGGCCGAAATAATCGTCGGCGCGCGTGGCGCGTCGGATGAAATCTTCGCACTCGGCGACGTTGAAGTCTTGTTTGCCGAGCAGCGTGAGAATCGTCGGCGTTTTGAAGGCGTTGACGACGGCGACGGTGCGCTCGGTGCTGCCGCAACGCTGGTTGCCGGTCGGGTCGAGGCTTCGCGCAGCTTCGAGCGGATCAACGCCGATGAGCAGGTCGGCCTGACCGTACGGGATGACGTTGCAAATGTCGTCGTCGCCTTTAGTGAAACTGACGTGCGAGTAAACGCCGCCGTTGCGGACGGCGAGACCTTTTTTGTCGCAGAACTGGACGTGGTAGCCTTGCTTGAAACCGGCGCGGACGAGCGTGGCGGTGCAGACGCCGATGCCCATGCCGCCGACACCGGCAAGATAACAATGCCACGCGCCGTCGAACGCGCGCATCGCGGGCTGCGGGATTCCGCCGAGATCAATCTGGTCAATCGGCGCGGGAAGTTTTTGTTTGCGGACGATGGTGATTTCCTCGAACGATGGGCAGGCGTAAATTTTCGTGCAGGCGGTGTCGGCGACGCACCAACTCAGGTCGGTCTGCAATTTCGGACCGAACGGCGTGTCGGCGATGGTAAGACCGGGACAGCCGGTGGCTTTGGTGCATTCGAGGCAAAACTCGCAGACGTCGTGGTTGATGTTGACGAAATGTTTCTCGCGCTGGAAACCGTGCTCCTTGATTTCAGCGCGCTCGTCGCGAGTCTCGCGACGGTGACGCGTGATGCCGCATTCTTTGTCGGCGACGACTACCTTCACGCCGTCGCGCAAAATTGTGTCTTCGAGCACGGCGCGCCAACTGTCGCGGTCGCCGGGATCGGCGCGGGTGACGGTAATATTTTGGCCAAGCAATGCGTTGACGATGCGGTCAATATTTTGCCGGTACGCGGGCGCACCGGTGATGTCGGTGCCGGTTTGCGGCGTCGGCTGGTGGCCGGTCATCGCGGTCGTCTGGTTGTCGAGGATGACGAAGGTAATATCCTGGCTTTGTTCGAGCGCGTTAGAAATGCCGAGCATTCCGCTGTGGAAAAATGTCGAGTCGCCGATGAACGTGACTTGTTTGTTTGTGATGAAACTGTCAATACCGGCACCTGTTCCGCCGCCGAGACCCATGCCGGAATAATTGTGCATCAAATCTTTTGTCGGCTCGAACATCAGCATCGTGTAACAGCCGGTGTCGCCGTGGAAGATGACATCAATCGGATCGCAGTTGTGTTCGTGCCGCATGTAGTCGGCGTTGAAGAAATCTTTCTTTAGCTCGACAAGCACGCTGGCGCTGTCGCGATGCGGACAGCCGGGACAGAACGTCGGCGTGCGTGGGATGAGCTTGGTCTCTGTTCCGGATTTGTTCCGGGCGAACGACGCGGCGCGTTCAACTTGTTGGCGATCAATTTTCAGGTCGGGATCGTTGAAAATGTCGGCGAGCGGCGCGAGATGTTCGATGATGATGCTGGGATTAAGACCGCGCGCAGTCGGAATGCCGGGCAGGTCGGCGGGAACACGTTTGCCCCAAACGTTGGTGCGCGTCGCCGCGCCGGTATCGGCTTGATTCAGTTTGTGAACCATCGCGGTGATTTGCTCTTCCATGAATCCGCGACGTTCTTCGACAACGAAAATATTTCTCACCTGCCGCGTGAATTCCTCGACGAGCTGCGGATCAATCGGATAGCTGACGCCGAGTTTGAGAATCGGAACTTGATCCGCGACTCCAAGTTCGCGAAGCGCGTGGAGGAGGTAGCTGTAGCCCATGCCGGTGGCGACAAAACCGATCTCGGCGCGCCAGCGCGCGTTCGCGCGCGGGTTGACGATGCGGTTGACGCCGAGGCGACGGGCGGCGTTGTAAAGCAAATCGAAGCGGCGCGGGAAATCTTTTTCGCGCGTCCACGTTCGCGGCGGAAGAAGTACGGTGCGGTCGAGATCAATCGCGGCGGTATCGAGCTTGTAACGATTCGTGGTGTTGATGTCGGGAAATTGATTTGGCCGGACAGTAACGCTACCGCCGCCGTCAACTTGATTTGTCGTGACGAGGTAGCCGACGAAGAGACTGGCTTCGCGGGAGAGTTTATAGCCGACATCAATCCAGTCTTTGAGTTCCTGATTTGTCGCCGGTTCGAGGACCGGCATGAAAAGATGTTTGCAAAGGTAACGCGAGTCGGCGGGGACTTGCGTCGAGTCGCTCCACGGATCGTCGCCGATGATGACGAGCGCGCCGCCTTGCGGGTGCGCGCCCGCGAGATTGCCGAGCGCGAGCGCGTCGGCGGCGACGTGGAGGCCGACGGATTTCATCACGCAGATGCCGCGCAACGGTCCCATTTGCGAGCCGTTGAGCATCGCGGAGGCGAGCGCTTCGTTGTTGGCGATGGAGCCGCGGATTCCTTTTTCGCGGAGAAACGGGCCGATGAGTTCGATGGCGTCGAAGATGCCGGACACGGGCGAGCCGGGGTAGCCGGTGAGCAGGTGTGTGCCGCCTTCGGCCTCCAACGCGCCTTTGAGGATCAGCTCGTTGCCGGTGAAAACTTCCACGCCACTGCCTTGGGAAAATCGTGGGTCCAGACTCATGATTTGATTGTAATGAATTTTAATGTAGCATAGAATCCGCGCAAGATGCAAACGTATAAAACTTTACTCGTCTGCTGTCTGTTGGCGTCGGGCTGCTCGATGTTCGGGGAGAAGGAGCAAACGACGCTGCGGTTCTACGAACAGGTTAGTTCGTCACTGCCCAACAAGCTCTACCGCGAGGTCGCCGTTCCGAAGACCGGGCTGACGGTGCAGGTGGACCGGTTCCCGGTGTTGACGGAGCGCGACGTCGCTTCCGCCGAGATTTACCAGACGGCAGGTGGCCCGTCGATCCTGTTGCGGCTGGAAATCCACGGCAACATCATGCTGGATGAAGTGACCACGCGCAACCGGGGCCGTTATCTGGTGGTCTTCCTCGATGGGCGCCCCGTGGCCGCGTGGTTTATAGAGAAACGGCTCAACACCGGCTCGTTCATCCTCGAAGGCGATTTCACCGGAGAAGAGGCCAAGAAGGCCGTCGAGTCGCTCAACCGCCAGAGCAAGAAACGCAACGCAGAATGGTGATGATGCGCCTGTTGTTGGTTTGCCTGCTGCCGTTCACCGCCTGCGCGCTCGACCTCGGCCTGCCGACCGACAACGATGCATTGCGCCGCGGCGACAACGAGGCGTTCTACCAGCCCACCGTCGAAGGTTCCATCGAGAGCGGCATGTTCGGCTGCGCCCGACGCGGCGGACACCGGTTCCACGAGGGGATTGACGTCCGTTGCCTGCATCGGGACAAACGCGGCGAACCGCTCGACGAAGTCCGTGCCGTCGCCGACGGCGCCGTCGCGTTCGTCAACGCCAAGCCCGGCCTCTCCAACTACGGCCGTTATATTCTGCTCGCGCATCGTTGGGACGGCGTCGAGGTGTACACCCTTTACGCGCACCTTGCCGAAGTCGCCGCCGAATTGAAACTAGGACAGGCTGTCGCTAAAGGCCAGCGGATCGGCACGCTCGGTCACTCGACCAACACGAAAGAAGGCATCCCACGCGAGCGGGCGCATTTGCATTTCGAGGTGGACTTCCTTTTCAACACGAACTTCCACATCTGGTATCCGAAACGCGACCCGAAGGCACCGCCGTTTGGAAACTTCAACGGCCTGAACCTCTACGGCATCGATCCCGCTGCGTTACTGTTGGCAACCGGCCCGAATCCAAAACTAAACTTCGCCGAGTACGTCGCGCGCCAGACCGTCGCTTTCACCGTGCTGCTTCCGCCGAAACCGTTTCCATGGCTGAAGCTTCATCCCGAACAAATCCAGCCGGTCCACAACGACGCCGCCATCGTAGCGTACGAAATCGGCGTGACGGCGTGGGGCGTGCCCATCGCCGTCTGGCCGCGTAGCGAAGCCGGGAAACGATTGCCGTCGGTCGCCCGCGTGGACGAAGCGGAACTGGCGCGCAACGGTTGCCGCACCTTGGTGCAACGCGACAAGCATGGTTGGACGCTGAGCCAGCACGGCCACGAGTGGCTAGAGATCCTGACCTACACGCCGTGAAGTAGATGACCGAGAAGTGATTTCAGTTCGGTTCCAGCGCCGCGATCCGCTGCATGATCTGCCGGCCGATGTCGAGGTACACGGCCTTCAGGGGCTCGCCCCTTAACTCATCCATGTTCGCGGGGAACGGATACTGGAACGGTTCACCGAACGCGATGGCCATTTTTACCGGGCGCGGGATCGAGGTGCCGCGCGGCATGGCTTTGTCTGCGCCGAAAATTCGTATTGGCACGATGGTGGCGCGCGAACGTGCGACAATCATCCCGATGCCCGCACGCGCTTCCTGCAGCTTGCCATCTTTGCTGCGCGTGCCTTCGGGGAACATCAACACGGCCTTGCCTTCGCTGAGCAACCGCAACGCTGTTCGCATCGCCGCGATGTCGCCACCTTCGCGTTTGATCGGGACACAATTCCAGCTTCGCAGTACCCAGTTGGCGACCGGGTTGCGGAACAGCGTGTCGCGCGCCATGTAAAACGCCTCGCGCCGGCAGGATCCGCCAAACAGCGGCGGGTCAAGGAAACTGACGTGGTTGCCCGCGAGGATCACGCCACCTTCCATCGGGAGTCGTTCACCGTGGAGGATTCTGCCGCGGTGATAGAGGCGGAAGTACAGGCGATAGATCCCGCGGCAGAACTGGTACCAGAGGGTGCCTTGGTTCATCACAGGCCTTGTTGGCGGGCGATTTGTTCAAGGATGATCTCAACCGTCCGCTCCGGCGGATTGATGGAATTGTCCACCACCGTGGCGCCGAGCGCGATCTGCAACGGCGCCACGGCGCGCGACGAGTCGAGTTTATCGCGCTGCGCCAGTGCCTGCGCCACGCCCTCAGTGCTCGCCTCGATCTGCATCGCCGCGAAATCCTTTTGCCGGCGTTTGGCGCGCTCGGCAGCGTTGGCTTCGATGTAAAACTTGTGGGGTGTATTAGGAAAAACCACCGACCCGATGTCGCGCCCTTCCATCACGAGATCGCCGAATCGCGTCAATGACCGCTGGTGCGCCACCAGTACCTGACGGACTTCCGGAATCGCCGCGACGATACTGACCTTTTCCGCCACGCGCGGTGCGCGGATTGCGTCGCCGGGCCAGAAGCCGTCAATCAGCATCTGCGCTTCGTGGTTGCGCACGTCGAAATGAATCTTGATCCGGTGCAACATGGCGATCACCTGGACGGTGTCGTTCACGTCGAGGTCCGACTCCAGTGCCTTCCACGTTACCGCCCGGTACATTGAGCCCGAGTCCACGTAGACGAACCCGAGCCGTAGCGCCACCATCCGCGAGATCGTGCTCTTGCCGCTCGCCGACGGGCCGTCCACCGCCACCACCGTCGCGCGCCCGGTCATACGCGGAACCTCAGTTCATCCCGGAAATGCTTCGCCCGTTTCAACATCGTCTTCAACTCGACACCGTCGTTGTTCTCCAACGCCGCCCGCACTTGGCTGAGTTCCTCGATCAACGCCTCCAGCGCGCGCCCGATCTCCTGCCGGTTCTGCTGGCAAATCTCCGTCCACATTTCCGGCGGACCGCTCGCGACCCGCGTGAAATCCTTGAAGCCGGGCCCGACGAAGTTCAACGGGTTCATCCCGTCACTGCACACCACGTTGACCACCGCCGCTGCCACGACGTGCGGCAGATGGCTGACCCGCGCCACGATCTCGTCGTGCTCCGACGGCGAGAGTGTCCGCACGTTGCACCCGATCGCCTTCCAGAAATCGTGTACCAGTTGCAACGCTGGCTTGTCCGTCGTCTCTACTGGTGTCACGATGCAGACCGCCTTCTCGAATAGGTCCCGCCGCGCCGCCTCGATCCCCGACTGCTCCGACCCGGCCATCGGATGCGAGCCGACAAACCGCGGCAGCAACTCGCCGAGCGCCGTCACGACCTGGTACTTCACGCTGCCGACATCCGTCACGACGCAATCCTTCGCCAGCACCGGCTTGAACTGCTGCGCGAGCGTATTCATCACGCCAATGGGCGTTGCCAACACCACCAGTTCCGCGCCGTTCACCGCCTCCAACAAATCCGTGTCCGCCTCGTCCGCCGCGCCGAGTTTCCAAGCCTCGTCCGCCGCTTCCGTCCGACGCGCCCAAAGAGCGACCCGACGCGCGACCTTGCGGTGGCGCGCCGCGAGACCGATCGATCCGCCGAGCAATCCGGGGCCGAGGATGGTGAGCTTGCGAAGCATGGCGGCGGGTTTTGTAGCAGCAAACAATTCGTTTGGCAATCCTCACCGCTGCCGCTAGAGTTCCCTACAATATGAGGATCGTCCGCCGAACCAATATTTTCGTTGCCCTGCTACTCCTCGCCGGCTGCGCCACGCAACAACCTCCACATCCGACACGGACCGTGAAGACGGTGCCGCCCCGTCCTGCGCCTCCGCCACCACCACCGACGCAAGCGAGCGCGACTGAAGTGCGCGCCGTCTGGATCAGCGAGACTACCAAGCTAGATTGGGATACCGCCACCGCCGCGCTTCAGCATGCCGGGTTCAACACGATGTACGTCAACTTCGCCTCCGGCGGCGCGGCGCTTTATCCGCGCAGCGCCGTGTTGCCGAGCGTCGTGAGCCGCGACGACATCGCGCGCGGCATTCAACTCGCCCACCAGCGCGGCATCGCCGTCCACGCGAAGATCATCGCCGCCTTCATGTTCAAGGTACCGCCGAGTTTTCAGCAACAACTCACCGCCGTCAACCGCGTCGAGCGCGGCCCCGACGGTAAACCCGTCCTCCAGTCCGGCCAGGCATGGCTTTGTCCATCGCAGAAAGCCAACCGCGACTTCATCACCGGCGCCATCCGCGAAATCCTCGCCCGCTATTCGGTGGACGGCATTCAACTCGACTACATCCGGTTCTGCGAGCAGCCATCCTGCTTCTGTCCGCATTGCCGCCGCGAGTTCGAGCAGGTGCTCGGTAAACCCGTCCGCCACTGGCCCGCCGACGTCATGAACGGTGCGTTCACGAGCCGGTTCATCGAGTGGAAGCAGCAGGTCATCAACGACTGGATGCGCCAGTGCAGCGAGGAAGTCCGCAAGGCGCGTCCCGGCCTGCCCGTCTCCGCGGCCGTGTTCCCCGAACTGGCGCGCGCCCGCGAAGAGAAAGCGCAGGATTGGAAACTCTGGCTCGACCGCGGTTGGATCGATTACGTCTGCACGATGACCTACACGACCGGCCTGCCGGAATTCGAGGCGCGTGTCCGCACTCAACAGGCAACCATCCCGCGCCAGAAACTCGTCGTCGGCATCGGCAGTTGGAAACTGAAACAGTCTGGCGACATCGCCTCGCAGGTTGCCATTGTTCGACGCCACGGTGCCGCCGGATTCGCAATGTTCAGCTACGACGATTTCGTCGCGCGGCGTTTTCTGCCAAATCTGGCGGCTGGCCGGTAAGCGCTGCGCGACCGGAGTCAACAGGAAGGGTCAGTAATTGCCCCAGTCAATACCGACGCCGGCCAAGGCGGTCTTGGTAGCCGTGGCGATGCTGATCTGGTTGGTACCGACCGTGCCAAGCACGTAGGAATTGCCGAGCAGATCGGTGTTGTCCCAACTGTTCGGCTTCAGGTACGTGGCGATGGTGGGGGTGTCGAGGGAGTCGCCGTCTTTCTTGCCGCAATCAAGTGCCCACTTGTCAATGGAAGCATCCATCTGGCGGATATCGTTCATGATGCGACGCCCTTGTGACTGTTTGCGTGCCTTGATGAAGGACGGAATCGCCAGAACTGACAGCAACCCGATGATCGCCACCACGATCATGATTTCCACAAGTGTAAAAGCTGCTTGACGATTACGAAAACGGCCTGACATTTCCCAGTCCTTTCTTAAGCTTGATCGCCATTATATGGCCTCAATGTTATAGAAGCAAGGCTGGTGCCAATCGCTGACAGTTAACACCAGAGACGGTTTTTTCCCCAAGGCGATGCGATTCGGAATGGCTGGTGATGCGCTATTGTCAGTTGTGAGACAACTTGCTCACTTTTGTGCTAGGAGCTGGTCGCGCCGCCAACGACGGCGTTGTGTTCCGGTTACGCTTCCGAGGACAAAGCGCCCGTGTCCCTTGACGCCGACTTCAGCACGTTGTACATGGTGTTGGGTGGCGGCTGGCAAACTGACCCCGCCACATACAGCAAATGAAAGTAGAGGAAACCTAACATGAAAAACTATCATTACCTACTCCTTGTAGCCGGCTTGGCGCTTGCAGGTTGCGAAGAGCCTCCCCACCGCCATGTGCGGCGCATTCCTCCTCCACCGCCGATGCGAACTGTTCCCGCGCCCGCCCCGCTTGGCATCGCCGACATCAAGGCGATGGCCAAATCCGGCGTCAGTGACGAAGTCATCATCAGCCAGATCCGCAGCGTCCACGCCGTATACCACCTGACCACGGCGGAAATCCTTGACCTGAAAGACACCGGCGTCAGCCAGAAAGTCATCGACTTCATGATCAACACGCCGAATACCACCAGCGCGCCGGAAGTCATGGCGGGAACGCCGCCACCTCCGCCACCGCCACCGACGGAAGAAGTCATTGTCTGCCCCGGTCCGGAGTACATCTGGGTGACCGGGTCGTACACGTGGGTCGGCGGTCGGTGGGTATGGGTCGGCGGACGCTGGGTTCTGCCGCCACACCCGCATGCCGTCTGGGTGTCCGGTGGCTGGGTCCGCTATCGTGGCGGCTACGGCTGGCACGGCGGCCACTGGCGGTAAACAATCCGCGGGAAAATGTTCCGGCTACGCCGCTTTACACGTCCCCAGCTACCGGTAGCAACGGTTCCGAGACCATGTTCTCCGGATGCGGCGTCAGGAACTGCACCAGATACACACCGACGAACGCCATCGCCACCGCCATCGCACCGGCCAGCCAGTACCGCGTCATCGCGCCTGCCGCCGTTTCGCCAATGATCAAGCCGCTGAGAAATGCCGCGAGGCCCGACGCGAATTGTTGCACTGCCGAGTTGATGCTCATAAAACCGCCTCGATACCGCGCCTCCACCGTCGCCGTGATCAACGCCATCCCCGGCACGAACCGGCCCGACATACAGACCATGAACACCGTCGAGACCGTCACCGCCAACGCCACCGGCACGCGCGGCAGATTCGTCACCGCGACGATCTGCACCGCGCACGACGCCGACATCACCACGAACGCGCGCCGTTTCCCGACGCGGTCCGCCCACCGTCCAATCAGGTTCATGCTGAACAGCGTCGTCAGCCCGCCGCACAGATAAATGTACGGCAACTGTTTCTCTGTCAGCCCCGCGTTCGCCACCATGTAATTGCTGATGTACGGCACCACCAGAAAACTCGTGAACGTCAACACCGCCGTAAACAAAAACGCCCGCTGATGTCCGCCCTCCGACAAAATCACCCGCATCCGCGCCATCGTTTCCTCGCGCGCGCCGCCGCGCAGATGATCGCGCAACGGCGGCAACACCCACACGCCCGCCAGCAGAATCACCACGCTGATCGCCGCCAACGCCAGGAACGGCGCGTGCCAGCTCAAATGCGACGCCAGCGCCAGCCCGACCGGCACACCGCAAATTGACGCGACCGAAAACGCCGACATCACCATGCCCATCGCCGCGCCGCGTCGCGCCAGCGGAATCACGTCGCCGACGATGGCCATGACCAGCGCGCCCACCACGCCGCCGAACGCGCCCGCGACGAACCGCGCCGCGATCAACAATTCATACGTCGGCGCCAGCGCACAGAAAAAAGTTCCGACTGCAAATCCGGCGAACAACCAGAGCAACGCCGTTTTCCGGTCGAACCGGTCGAGAAAAAATCCCGCCACGACGCCGAAAATCCCCGCGCTGAACGCGTACGCCGACACGATCAGTCCGAACTGACCCGGCGTGATGTGGAACACGCGGATATACTGCGGCCCAAGCGGCATGATGATGAGAAAGTCGAGAACGGTGGTAAACTGGATTGCCGCCAGCAACAGCAGCAGCGACCGTTCATTGCGAACGGACGGCGTCGCGGCGGAAAATTGTGCGTCGGGATTCATCAAACTCGCCGCACCATACCCGAACATCGCCGCCACGGAAAATATTTCCGTCAAAGCCGAAAAAATTAACAATCTTTGTCATTCCGAACGAAGTGAGGAATCTCTGAATCCCTCCGAATTAAAGTTTGAGATTGCCGCCCTCGCCCTCGGCGTCTCGCGGACTCGGCTCCCTCGCAAGCTCGGAATGACAAAACTTTTAATAAGCCTCGGCGACGCCATGTTCCGGTTTTGTTCAAGTGAATCTTCCGCAATATTTGAATCTGTTGACGTTCTTGCAAAACTTCTTTTAGTGGATGGCGATTGGA
>Ga0114951_10003640_pt1 | contig 15787 bp, 10 predicted proteins | sample AM7aDNAmetaG_FD_88677 | JGI IMG/M metagenome (GOLD analysis project Ga0114951, IMG submission 88677) | Freshwater microbial communities from Finland to study Microbial Dark Matter (Phase II) - AM7a DNA metaG | ecosystem: Environmental > Aquatic > Freshwater > Lake | place: Finland: Lake Alinen...
CCCCCCGCCCTCCCCCCCGGGGGCCGGGGGGGGGGGGTGGGGGGGGGGCGCCCGGGGGGTGTTTGCAACAAGCAACCCCCCCCCCCCCCCCCCCCCCCGTTGCGGGCACAGACGGCGTGAACGTTCACGGTCGGCGACGGCACCGAGGGAGAGGGGACGACGTGAGGGGATGACGCATGGGGACCGCTGGGCGCACGCCGGCCGACCTGCTCCATCTGCTGCTGAAAGCGCTCCCCAACAAGAAGCTCGCTGACCTCGAGCTCGTCCGGGCTCCCGGGAAGCCGCTCTTCCTGCTGCTCACGGTCGCCGGCATCGACTGCGACGCCTGATGGCCGTCCCGCGGCGTCCGCGCAAGAAGAAGGCCGCAGCGGACGCGGCCGGCGAGCTGCGCCGGCAGGCCGAGGTGCATCTCGACGAGCTCTCCACCGCAGCGGCCGCAGCAGCCGCCGCAGCCTCGCCCTCCTTGCCCGTACCCGCAGAGCTCAGCGCCGCCGTCCACGAGCTGCGCGTCCACCAGATCGAGCTCGAGATGCAGAACGAGGAGCTGCGCCACGCGCAGCTCGAGCTGGACGCGCAGCGCGAGAAGTACTTCGCGCTCTTCGACCTCGCGCCGGTGGGCTACCTCACCCTGAGCGGCAAGGGCATCGTCGGCGACGCGAACCTGACCGCCGCGCACCTGCTGGGCGTGGAGCGGCGGCAGCTCGTCGGGCAACCGTTCAGCGCCTTCGTCTTCGCGGCGGACTGGGACGCGTACTTCCGGCACCTCCTCAAGCTCGCGAAGACGGCGGCGCCGCAGACCTGCGAACTGCGCCTGCAGCGCGCCGCCGCCGAGCCCTTCTGGGCGCGTCTGGAAAGCCGGCCGCAAGGCGTTGTCGCTGCCGACGGCGAGCCGCTGCGCTACCGCCTGACCTTCGCCGATATCCACGAGAGAGTCCTGGCGGAGGAGGCGCTGCGGCAGGCCACCGATCGCCTGGCGCTGGCCACCCGCGCCGGCGGCGTCGGCGTCTGGGACTACGACACCGTCAACGACACGCTCACCTGGGACGAGCAGATGTTCGCCCTCTACGGGATCACCCGGGAGCAGTTCGGCGGCGCCTACGAGGCCTGGCAGGCGGGCCTGCACCCGGGCGACAAGGAGCGCGGCGACGCCGAGATCCAGATGGCGCTGCGCGGCGAGAAGGACTTCGATACCGAGTTCCGCGTGCTCTGGCCGGACGGGACCGTGCGTGACATCCACGCTCTCGCCCTCGTGCAGCGCGATGCCTCCGGCCGGGCCACGCACATGATCGGCACTAATTGGGACATCACCGAGATCAAGCTGACGGAGGAGCGCCTGCGCGACGCCAACCACCGGCTGGAAGAGGCCGCCGTGCTCGCCCGCGACCTGGCGCTGCAGGCGCAGGCCGCGACCAATGCCAAGAGCCGCTTCCTGGCCAACATGAGCCACGAGATCCGCACGCCGCTGAACGCCATCATCGGTTTCGCGCAGCTCCTGCAGCACGACCCGCAGCTCAGCGCGCAGCAAGGCGACCGGGTGGCGATCATCAACCGCAGCGGGGAGCATCTGCTGGCACTGCTCAGCGACATCCTGGAGCTTTCCAAGGTCGAGGCCGGACGGCAGAACCTGGACCCGACCACCTTCGACCTGCGGGAGCTGCTTGAGGACCTGGCCCTGGTGTTTCGCGTGCGCGCCGAAGCCAAGAAGCTGGCCTTCGGCGCGGACGGGCTCGACCGGGTACCGCACTACGTGACGGCCGACCAGCTCAAACTGCGCCAGATCCTCACGAATCTGCTCAGCAATGCCGTGAAGTTCGCCGACTCCGGCGGCGTCTGGCTGCGCGCCTCGGCCTCAGAGGAGAGCGCGCACGGGTCCCGCCTCGTGGTCCTCGTCGAGGACCACGGCCCGGGCATCGCGGCCGCAGAGATGGACGCGCTGTTCGCGCCCTTCGAACAAGCCACGGCAGGCCATCAACGTGGCTCCGGCACAGGTCTCGGCCTGACCATCAGCCGCGAGTTCGCGCGCATCATGGGCGGCGACCTGAGCGTCACCAGCGAGGTGGGCCAGGGCAGCATCTTCCGTCTTGAGATCCCCATCGAGGCAGGCACCGCGGAGTCGGCGGCAACGAAGATCGCGGCTCCTCGGGTGCTGCGGCTCGAGCCCGACCAGCCTCCCTGCGGGGTGCTGGTCGTGGACGACCAGGATGGCCGCACTCTGCTCGTCGACATGCTGGGCGAGGCGGGTTTTGACGCCTTCGCGGCCGCCGACGGTGTCGAGGCTCTGGCGGCGTTCGCGATCCGGCGCCCCCGGGTCGTCGTCATGGCCTACGGGATCGCCGACGTGGACAGCACCGCAGCCACCAGCCGCATCCGCTCGTGCCCGGGAGGCGACGCGGCGAAGATCGTCGCGCTCACCGCCAGCGCCACGGACGAGGTGCGCAGCAGCGCTCTCGCGGCCGGCGCCGACGCCTTCATGGCCAAGCCCTTCCGCGCGGCGGAGCTCTTCGAGCAGATCCGCCTGCTGACGGGGGTGCGCTACGTGTACGCCGAGGCGGCCCCGCCGGAAGCGGCGGCCAGCGACCTGCCGCCGGGTCTGACTCGGGAGATGATGGACGTCCTGCCCGCGGAGCTCAGAGAGCAGCTCCGCGCGGCCGCCGTACGCGCCCGCCATGGCCGTTTGCTCAAGCTCACCGAGCAGGTCGCCGCCATCGATCCCGAGACCGGCAAGGAGCTCCGCAAGTGCGTCGCGAGCTTCGACTATGCGGCAGTGCTTCGAGTGCTGGAGCAAGAGCCCTCATGACGACACACGCATCCCGCGCGGTCGCCGCGGCGAGCATCCTCATCGTGGATGACGCGGCGGCCAATCCGGAGCTGGTGTCCGCGGGCTCCGGGCTGAGGGCAAAGCCCCCGAAGACCGGCCCGGCGTGGCCGGAAGGAAGGCTGCCGTGAAGAAGCCGGGCGCAGACAGCGAAGGGCAGACTCCGGCGCCCGACGCCGACCTGCGGCGGCGGGCCGAAGAGCAGTACGAGGCGCGCCCCGAAGCCGCCGCCCCCCTCGAAGCCGCCGCTCTTCTCCACGAGCTCGGCGTTCACCAGATCGAGCTTGAGATGCAGAACGAGGAACTGCGCCGCGCTCAGCTCGAGCAGGAGGAGCAGCGCGCGAAGTACTTCGAGCTCTTCGACCTGGCGCCGATGGGCTACCTTGCTCTGGACGAAGGGGGCATCGTCCACGACGCCAACCTCACGGCCGCGCACCTGCTGGGGGTGGAGCGGCGGGACTTCGTCGGGCGGCCGTTCAGCGCTTTCGTCCTGGCGGCGGACCGGGATGTGTACTACCTGCACCAGCGGTCGCTCCGAGAGACCGGGTGGCCGCAGAGCTGCGAGCTGCGCCTGCAGTCTGTCGACGCCGAGCCCTTCTGGGCGTACCTCGAGTGGCCGCGGCTCGCCGTCGGCGGCGAGCCGCTCCTCTACCACCTGACCTTCACCGATGTGCACGAGAGAGTCCTGGCGCAGGAGGCGCTGCGCCTTAGCGCGGAACAACTGGACCGCGCCGTCGAAGGCTCCGGAGTCGGGCTCTGGGAGTGGAACGTGCAAACCGGGGAAGCGGTGTTCAACGAGCGCTGGGCCGAGATCGTCGGCTACACGCTCGCCGAGCTCGCACCGCTCTCTATCGACACGTGGACAGGTCTCTGCGACCCCGATGACCTGCAGCGCTCGGACGAGCTCCTCGAGCAGCATTTCTCCGGGCAATCGCCGCTCTACGAGTGTGAGGCGCGCATGCGCCACAAGGACGGACACTGGGTCTGGGTGCTGGACCGCGGCAAGGTCTCGCAGCGGGACGGTGACGGTCGCCCGCTGATGATGACCGGCACGCACCTCGACGTCGGCGAACGAAAGCGGGCCGAGGGGGCGCTGCGCGAGAGCGAAGCCAACTTCCGCGCCTTCTTCGACGCCGTCGACGACATCATCGTGGTGGCCACTCCCGACGGCCGGCTCGTCTACGCCAATCCCGCCGCTTCGACGCGGCTGGGCTACAGCGCCGGGGAGCTCACGGCGCTGCAGGTGCTCGACCTGCACCCGCCCGACAAGCGCGGCGAGGCCGAGGCCATCTTCGCCGCCATGCTCAAAGGCGAGCGGGAGAGCTGCTCCCTACCGCTGCAGACCAAGTCGGGGGCGCTGGTCTCCGTCGAGACCCGCGTGTGGTCCGGCAAGTGGAACGGCGCCGACTGCATCTTCGGCGTCTCCAAGGACCTCACCGCGGAGCAGGAAGCCCTGCAACAGTTCGAGCGCCTGTTCAACGGCAACCCCGCCCTGATGGCGGTGAGCAGCCTGCCGGGGGGCCGCTTCACCGATGTCAACGAGGCCTACCTGAGCACGCTCGGCTACACCCGCGAGGAGATCCTCGGCCATACCACCGAGGACCTGGGTCTCTTCGCCCAGCTGGAACAGCAGCGCGAGATAGTGCAGCAACTGCTGACGCAGGGCAGCGTCGCGGATTTCGAGCTCGAGGTCACGTGCAAGGACGGGACCGTCCTCGACGGCCTCTTCAACGCGGAGATCATCGAGAGCCAGGGGCGGCAGTACGCCCTCACCGTGATGATCGACCAGACCGAGCGCAAGCAGGCCGAGCGCGCGTTGGAGGAGAGCGAGGCGCTCTACCGGTCCATCCTGGACGCTTCCCCCGACGGCGTCACGGTCACCGACCTGGAGGGTCGCGTGCGCATGGTCTCGCCGGCGGCCTTGACCTTGTTCGGGAATGAGCGGGATGAGGACGTTGTCGGCCGTTCGCCTTTCGAGTTCCTGGTTCCCGAAGATCGGGAGCGCGCTCAGGCCGACCTCGCGCTCACGCTCCAAGGGGCGTACCCGGGACCCAGCGAGTACCGTGGTCTCCGCGCCGACGGCAGCACCTTCTCCGTCGAGGTGAGGGGTCGGTTCATCCGGGACGCCGACGAGCGGCCCACCGGCTTGGCCTTCATCGCCAGCGACGTCAGCGAGCGCAAACGGGTGGCGGACGTGCTGCGCGAGAGCGAAGAGAAGTACCGCCTCCTCATCGAGCGCAGCCAGGACATCGTCTTCACGCTCACCGCAGACGGCGTGTTCACCTTCGTTTCCCCCGCCTGGACAGCGATTCTGGGGCATCCGGCGAGCGAGGTGGTTGGGCAGCCGCGGGAGAGATTCGTCCATCCTGACGACGCCTCGGCGTGCATGGCGTTCATGCAGAGAATGGCCGAGCCGGGACAAGGGCGAGAGGTCGTCGAGTACCGCATGCGGCACCTCGACGGATCCTGGCGCTGGCACGCCTCGAGTGCCGGCTCCTCGAGAGACGAAGCCGGCACGGTGGTCGGGTTCGAGGGTACCGCCAGAGACATCACCGATCGCCGGCAAGCGGAAGACGCGCTGCGCGAGAGCGAAGAGACCCTTCGCGCGAATATCGAAAACTCATTCGATGTCATCTTCACGCTCAATGAAGGCGGCGTGTTCCTGTTCGCGTCCGCCGCCTGGGAACGGCATTTTGGCTATCCCGTCAGCGATGTGCTGCAGAAGTCCTTCGTACCGTTCGTGCACCCGGACGATGTCGCGCCTCTCGCCGACCACCTCAAGCGGGTCTTGAGCGCCGGCGAGAGCGAGACGAGCCCGGCCTATCGCGTCAAGCATGCCGATGGCGGCTGGCGATGGCTCGTCTCCAACGGCACGCCCTATGTCGACCCGAAAGGCGCACGCCTGTACATCGGCGTCGGCCGCGACATCACCGAGCGCAAGCAGGCGGAGGAGGCCCTGCAGCAGGCCATCGACCGCCTCTCGCTGGCCACGCGCGCCGGCGGCGTCGGCGTCTGGGACTACGATCCCGTCAACGACACGCTCACCTGGGACGAGCAGATGTTCGCCCTCTACGGGATCACGCGCGAGCAGTTCAGCGGCGCCTACGAAGCCTGGCAGGCGGGGCTGCACCCCGGCGACCGCGAGCGCGGCGACGCCGAGATCCAGGCGGCGATGCGCGGCGAGCAGGAGTTCGACACCGAGTTCCGCGTGCTTTGGCCGGACGGCACCGTGCGCACTCTCCGCGCCCTCGCCCTCGTGCAGCACGACGCCTCCGGGCGGGCCACACATGTGATCGGCACCAATTGGGACATCACCGAGAGCAGGCTTGCGGAGGATGCGCTGCAAGAGAGCGAGGCTCTCTACCGCTCCATCATGAGCGCGTCCCCCGAGAACATCACCATCACCGATCTGGAGGGCCGCATCCGCCTGACGTCTTCCGCGGCCTTGGGCATGTTCGGGTACCAGAGCCCGGATGAAGCGCAGGGCCGCCTCCTCATTGAGTTCCTCGTGCCCGAGGACAGGGAGCGAGCCGGCGGTAGCGTGGCGCTCATGCATCAGGGAGCCGCCGCGTCGGCGTCCGAGTATCGCGGCCTCCGCGCCGACGGCAGCACCTTCAACCTCGAGGTGAGCGGTGAGCTCATGCGGGACGCGCAGGAGAACCCCACCGGCATGGTCTTCATCTCGCGCGATATCAGCGAACGCAAGCGGGCGGAGGAGCATCTGCGCTCGACGACGGCGCTGCTCTCTGGTCTGCTGACGTCCCTTCCCGACCTCGTCTTCTTCAAGGATCGGCGAGGCGTCTACCTGGGCTGCAATCCGGAGTTCGCCCGGCTGGTCGGACGGGATGCGGAAGCCGTGGTGGGGGCGACGGACCGTGACCTGTTCGGCGAAAAGACCGCCGAGCTCTTCCGCGCGCAGGACGCCATCATGCTGGCCCAGGGCGAACCTCGCCACAATGACGAGTGGGTCGAGTATCCGGATGGCGCTCGCGCCCTCGTCGACACGCTCAAGGCTCCCCTCAGGGACACTGACGGGTGCGTCATCGGCCTGCTCGGGGTGAGCCGTGACATCACCGCGCGGGAGGAGGCAGAGCAGCGTCTGCGGGAGAGCGAGGAGCAGCTCGCCCGCGCCGTCGAAGGCTCGGGCGCGGGGCTCTGGGACTGGAACATCCGGAAGAGAGAGGTGACCTTCAACGAGCGCTGGGCGGGGATCTCCGGATACACGCTCGCCGAGCTCTCCCCGGTCTCCATCGACGACTGGAACGCCATGTGGCACCCCGACGACCTTCGCCGCTCGGACGCGCTGATCGAGCGGCACTTCGCCGGCGAGACGCCGATGTACGAGTGCGAGGTTCGTGTGCGCCACAAGGACGGGCGCTGGGTGTGGGTGCTCGACCGCGGCAAGGTCTCGGAGTGGGACGACGCCGGCCGTCCTGTCAGGATGGTCGGCACGCAACTGGACGTCACCGCTCGCAGAGAGGCCGAGGACGCCGTTCGAGAGCGAGAGTCCTATCTCTCCGCGATCATCGAGAACCAGCCGGGGCTCGTGTGGCTCAAGGACACCGAGGGCCGCTTTCTCGCCGTGAACAACGCCTTCGCCGCGGTCGCCGGCAGGGGCGACGCAGAGGAGGTCGTCGGCATGACCGACCTGGACATCTGGCCGCGCGAGCGCGCCGGGAGGTACCTCCGGGACGACGTGACGACCATGGAGACGCGGCAGCCGACCGTCTACCAGCAAGCCCTCGACGTCGACGGCGAGATGCGCTGGATGGAGACGTTCAAGGCGCCGGTGGTGGACGAGGACGGGAGGGTCCTCGGCACCACCGGCTATGCGGTCGACATCACCGACCGGAAGCTGGCGGACGAGCGGCTGCGCAGCGCCAACCGCCAGCTCGAGCAGGCCGTCGCGCACGCCAACGATCTGGCGGTTGAGGCGCAGGCGGCCACCACCGCCAAGACCCGGTTCCTGGCGCACATGAGCCACGAGATCCGCACGCCGCTGAACGCCATCATCGGGTTTGCGCAACTGCTCCAGCACGACGCCGACCTCACAGCGCAGCAGGCGGACCGGGTGACGATCATCAATCGGAGCGGGGAGCACCTCCTCGCGCTCCTCAGCGACATCCTGGAGCTGTCCAAGGTGGAGGCCAAGGTGCAGCGCCTCGACCGGGCTTCGTTCAACTTGCGCGAGCTGCTCGAGGACCTGGTGCTGGTGTTCGGCGTCCGCGCCGAGGCCAAGGGCTTGACCTTCGGCGCTGAGGGACTGGATCAGGTGCCGCGCTTCGCCACCGGCGACCAGCTGAAGCTCCGCCAGACGCTCACTAACCTGCTCGCCAATGCGGTGAAGTTCACCGACGCCGGCGGGGTCGTGCTGCGAGTCTCGGCGTCGCCGGAAGGCGGTGGAGTGCGGCTGGTGGCGCTCGTGGAGGACAGCGGGATGGGCATCGCCGCCGAAGAGATGGATGCGTTGTTCGCGCCGTTCGAGCAGACCGCCTCGGGGCGCGTCAGCGGTTCGGGCACGGGCCTGGGGCTCGCCATCAGCCGCCAGTTCGCGCAGATCATGGGCGGCGACCTGAGTGTCGTCAGCGTCGTGGCGGAGGGCAGCATCTTCCGGCTGGAGGTGCCCCTCGAGGCGGGGACGGCCGAAATGGCGGCGAAGACCGCCGCTCGTCGCGTGGTGCGGCTCGAACCCCAACAGTCCCCGTGCACCGTGCTGGTCGTGGACGACGATGCCGACAGTCGCGTTCTTCTGCTCAACATGCTCGGCGATGCGGGCTTCGACGTGTTTGCGGCCGGCGGAGGCCGCGAGGCCGTCGAGGCGTTCGCGAGCCGTCGCCCGTCGCTCGTCCTGATGGACCTGTGGATGCCCGACGTCGACGGCAACGAGGCGATACGCCGGATCCGCGCCGCGGAGGGTGGCGCGGAGGCGCAGATCATCGCTCTCACCGCCAACGCCACGGACGGCGTCCGCAGCAGCGCGCTGACGGCTGGCGCCGACGCCTTCGTAGCGAAGCCTTTCCGGGCGCCGGATCTATTCGAGCAGATCCGCCTGCTGACGGGGGTGCGCTACGTGTACGCCGAGTCCGCCGAAGCGGACGCATCCGCCGTCGAGTCGCCGCCGGCCCTGACGCGAGAGATGATGAACAGCCTTCCCGCGGAGCTCAGGGAGCAGATCCGCGAGGCGGCCGTACGCGCCCGCCATGGCCGCTTGCTCAAGCTGACCGAGCAGGTCGCCGCCGTCGATCCCGAGATCGGCGAGGAGCTCCGGAAGTCCGTCGCGACCTTCGACTATGCGACAGTGCTCGGGGTTCTCGAGCAGGAGCCGTCATGACGACGGGCGCATCGTCTTCGGCCGCCGCCGCAAGCATCCTCATCGTGGACGACGCCGTGGCCAACCTGGAGCTGCTGTCCGAGCTGCTCGGGGGCCGGGGGTACGAACCGCGTCCCGCCATCAGCGGCGAGGCCGCCCTGATGGCTGCCCAGGCCGACCCGCCCGACCTCGTCCTTCTGGACGTCGACATGCCGGGGATGGACGGCTACGAGGTGTGCCGGCGTCTCAAGGCCGATGCAACGCTGAAGGACATCCCCGTCATCTTCGTCAGCGCCATCTTCACGCAGGCCGAGGACAAGGTGAAGGCGCTCTCCCTGGGCGCCGTGGACTACGTCACGAAGCCGTTCCAGGCTGAAGAGGTGTACGCGCGCGTCGAGACCCACCTGCGTCTGCGGAGCCTTCAGGTCGAGATGGAGAGGCACAGCCGCGACCTCGAGGACCTTGTGCAGGAGAAGGTCGAGGAGATCGTGAGCGCGCAGACGGCGACCATCTTCGCGCTCGCGAAGCTGGCGGAGTACCGCGACGACGACACCGGCCGGCATCTGGAGCGCGCCGCGGCCTACTGCCGCATCCTGGCCGGCGAGATGAGTCGCGCCCCGCAGTACGCCGCGGTCTTCACCGAGCAGTACCTCGACAACCTCTCTCGCGCCGCGCCGCTCCACGACATCGGCAAGGTGGCGATCCCCGACGCCATCCTCCTGAAGCCGGGCAAGCTCACTGCCGAGGAGTTCGAGCAGATGAAGCGCCACACGACGTTCGGCGCCGACACGCTCAGGTCGGTGCAGGCCGAGTATCCGGGCAATGCCTTCCTCACTATGGGCATCGAGATCGCGGAGTCCCATCACGAGAAATGGGACGGCAGCGGGTATCCGCACGGCCTGGCCGGCGCGGCGATCCCTCTGGCGGCGCGCATCGTGGCCGTGGCCGATGTCTACGACGCCGTGCGGTCGCGGCGCAGCTACAAGCCGGCCCGTCCCCATGCCGCGGCCAAGGACATCATCCTCGAAGCTCGCGGCAGCCATTTCGATCCCGCCGTCGTGGACGCCTTTGCCGCGCGGGCCGACCAATTCGCGGCGGTGCGGAGCAAGCTGGAGAGCAAGTAGCGGGCGGCGCGCCGAGCTCCTCCGGGTCGCGTCCCGGCCGGCGCCGCCCGCTCTGCCGCCCGCCCGCTCCGCGAGGCCGCCCGGGGCTCGCGCACGGGTAGTGCAAAAGGGGAAGACAAGGATTCCTTGACTGTCGCCTCGCCCGCGGCCGTCCACAGGCTCGGTTGCCGGGGGGAAGACAAGGATCCGCCGGCTTTTCTTATCTTCCCTCGCAGCACTACCCCGCCGCGGCGGCTCCCACGGCCGCGGCCCGCGCGGCGTGCGGCGTCCGCCTTCTCGCCGCTCGTCGATCCGGAGGCCGCTCGCGCAAACCGAACGGTCTCCTTCTGCCACCACTCGGCCGCCGGCATCGCCCGGATCAGCGTCGCGCGCAAACGCACGCTCATCCCTTTTGGGGAGCTCCGGGAGCAGCGTCGTCGGACTCACCGGCGTCTCGCAGGACTTGGTCGTAGAGACTGTCGCTCATGCGAAAATCGTTCTCGCGCAGACTGTCCAACAGCAACACGCCCAGCGTGCCGATGACGGGCAAGCCAAGCGCGCGTGCCTTACGCGTCGCCGCGCGCTCGTCTAACAAGACCAGATAGGCGCGGAGCTCTGTGGCGAGGATGATCGCTGCGCTCTTGCCGGCGTCGAGCTCCTCTCTGAGCAACTGCGCCGCCGGCGTGTCCTGCGCGAGTTGAACGGTGATCCAGGCGGCGGCGGTCAAAGCAGCCACGCTTCTGTCGTCCAGGATCTCGGCGCGCTGCGATCGTTGACGAGAGTCACCTCATGCGCCCATTCGTCGGGCGTCAGGCGGAAGTAGTCGGTCCCTTTGCGCGCCAGGAGAGAGAGGAAGCCGGGCCGCGTCAGTCCCAGCAGTTCAGCGGCTTTGCCGGCGGAGATACGACCTTCGACGTACAGCCCGAGGAGGATGTACTCGCGCGCGGTCTCGGCGGCTTGCGCGGGCGCGCCGAGCAGCGCGACAAGCTCGCCCGGGAGGGTGATGGGAAGAGTCAGAGTGCCAGCCACTGGGTAGACCGTCCTTTTCCTCAACTCGGCATCGGTGATTCCGTCACGCTCGTTCCAGAGCCGCGACTGCCTTCCCATGCACGTCCTTGATCTGGACCCTCAGATGCGGCGATCGTCGACTCACGATCCCGTTGAACGCCCGCCCTATCGATGCGCCGGCTCCTGACAGGCACCGTGCACCCTGTGCCCGTGCGTCGCGGGCCGGCGGCCTCAGCCGTCCGGCGTCACGCCGCGCTCGGCGAAGGCGCGCAGCAGCCCGAAGCAGCCCGTGAGCATCATGTCGCCGTGGGGCGCCGCGTACTCGAGCGGCAGCGTGCTGCCGGCGAGCAAAGCGCGGCGTGGTCCGGTGGCGAAGCACGGCAGCGCGGTCAGATCGAGCGTCCGCGCCGCGGCGGCCAGCACCGCGCCGTGGCCGCCGCTCTCGCGTACCTCGTCGCTCTCGAGGTTGCCGGCGAGAAAGCGCCGCAGGTACCGCTCGAGGCCGGGTTCGTCGAGCAGCCTCGTGTGATGCTCGAACACGCCGGCCAGACGGCCGTCCAGCGTGACCACGCAGATCGTGTGACCGTTGCCGACGTTGACGAGCACGGCGTCGCTGACGCCCGCCGGGAGCGCGCCGTAGAGCGCCGCCGGGCCGGTGTCGGCGACCAGCGCCGGTCCGCCGCCGGCGAGCTCCTCGGCGAGCGCCGCCGCGGCGCGCAGCCTGGTGAAGTCGCGCGGCGCGGCGGCGGCCTCGTAGAAGAGCTCGCCGAGAGGCCGGCCCTCATCTACGGCGGCCTGCCAGAAGGCGAAACGGAAGATACGGTTGGAGCCGTGCGGGCTGAAGCCGTGGTCTTGCACGGCGACCGCCGCGGCGTCGAAGCGCGGCTCCACGCCGAGCAGCTCGAGGGCGGCGCGCAGAGCGGCCGCGTCGAGGTCGCCGGAGCGCACGTGCGCTCCGGCGCCGGCCGGCAGGCGGCCGAGCAGCTCGGCGGCGGCGCTCTCGCCGACCACGCGCGCCCCGAGGGCGCGGACTCTGTCCAGGTCGTCGGCGAAGCTCCACGCTGCCGCCTCGGTGGCGACAAAGGCGTGGCCGGCGGCGAGGTGTGCCTTCATGGCGCTGCCGTCGGCGCCGCCGCCCATGGTCGGCCCCGTGAACACGACGGTCTGGCCGCGGCCGGTGGCCGCCGCGATCTGCGCGGCCACCACCTGCGTGCGGGAGGGCACGACGAGCTTGACGGCGTTCTCGAGCGGCTGGCCGGGGCGCGTGAAAAGGATGTCCGCCGTGCCGGTGCCCACGTCGACGGCGAGGATGCGCATGCCGGAGCTTCGCGCGGCCGGCGTGACGCCGGGGGCGCTCCCGCGGCGGCCGGAGGGGGCGGCGCCTGCGGCGCCGCCGCTCACGCCGGCCGCCGCGCCGGCGCCTTGCTGAAGCGGAGCTTCCAGACGCCGGTCATCGCCTCGAAGACGATGTCGTTGCTCATCTTGCTCTCGCCGACCTTGCGGTCGACGAAGATGATGGGCATTTCGACCACCTTGAAGCCCAGCTTGTAGGCGCGGTAGGTCATCTCGATCTGAAAGCCGTAGCCGGCCGTGCCGATGGCGTCGAGGTCGATGGTCTCGAGCACGCGGCGGCGAAAGCACTTGAAGCCGCCCGTGAGATCGCGCAGCGGCAGTCCGAGGATGGTCTGCGCGTAGAGGCAGCCGCCGCGGCTGATGATCTTGCGCGACAGCCCCCAGTTCTCGACGCCGCCGCCCTTGACGTAGCGCGATCCGAGCACCAGGTCGGCGCCCTGGTCGATGAGGCGCAGGAAGTGCGGCAGGTAGCTGGCGTCGTGGCTGAGGTCGGCGTCCATCTCGAAGATACGCTCGGCGCCCATGGCGAGGGCCTCGCGAAAGCCGGCGATGTAGGCCTTGCCGAGGCCCTCCTTGCCGGCGCGGTGCAGCACCGAGACGTCGGCGACCTCGAGGGCCAGCTCGTCGGCCAGCTCGCCGGTGCCGTCCGGAGAGCTGTCGTCGACGATGAGCGTGTGCAGACGCACGCCGTGACCGCCGGCGACCTCGCGGATGCGGGCCAGCGCGTGCCGCAGGTTCTCGCGCTCGTTGTACGTGGGGAGGACGATGACGTTCATCGTGCCGAGAGTATACCGTCGCCGGGTCTGCTTCGTCGCCCGGCTCCGGCCGCGGGCCAACTATCACCCTCAACGTCAGCCTGAAGCTTTTCCGCCGACGCAGGCGACAGGAGGTGCGAAGGGATGGTTGCCGGGACCGTTGAATACACTATAGTGGTGTCTTCACCGGTCGGAACCACTACATCTTGTGGTGAGGGGTCATCCGTGCATTGTCCGTTCTGCAACAGCGATGAGAGCAAGGTTGTCGATTCCCGCGACTCGGAAGCCGGCGACGCCACTCGCCGGCGGCGCGAGTGCCTGGCCTGCGAGCGCCGCTACACCACCTACGAACGGCTCGAAGAAGTGCCCCTGGTGGTCGTCAAGCGCAGCGGCCGCGAAGAGGTGTTCGCCCGCCAGAAACTGCTGAACGGCCTGCTGCGCGCCGGCGAGAAGAGGGCCATCCCCATCGAGAGGCTCGAGCGCGCCGTCGACGACATCGAGAACGATCTGCGCCGCGTCCCCGGGCAGCGGGTGACCACGCAGATGGTTGGGGAGCGTGCCCTGCAGCACCTTCGCCACATCGACAAGGTGGCCTACGTGCGCTTCGCCTCGGTCTACCGCCAGTTCGACGGCGTCGACGAGTTTCAGCAGGAGCTCGCCCGTCTCGAACGCGCCGGCGCCGACCCACTGCCCGGCGAGGAGCCGCTGCCGGGCATCGACGCCGAGCTCGATGCGCTTTCCACGATGACGTTCACCAAGCCGCCGCAGGCGGTCGCGACCGGAGGGGACAAGGGGCATGACTGACACAAAGAAGGCAGTGATCGAGCTCTCCGCCAATGCGCTCAAGGTGCTCCAGCGCCGCTACCTCAAGAAGGGCGAGAACGGCGAGCAGCTCGAGACCCCCGAAGAGATGTTCCGGCGCGTCGCTCGGGCCATCGCGCAGGCCGAGCGCCTGTACAACCCGGCCGCCCCCGTCGAAGAGTGGGAGGCCACCTTCTACGAGCTCATGACCAGCCTCGAGTTCCTGCCCAACAGCCCCACCCTCATGAACGCCGGCCGCGAGCTGGGCCAGCTCTCGGCCTGCTTCGTGCTCCCCGTCGGCGACTCCATGGAGTCCATCTTCGAGGCCATCAAGAACACCGCCCTCATCCACAAGAGCGGCGGCGGCACCGGCTTCAGCTTCTCGCGGGTGCGCCCGCACAACGACGTGGTGATGAGCACCAAGGGCGTCTCCAGCGGCCCGCTCTCGTTCATGAGCGTCTTCGACGCCGCCACCGAGACCATCAAGCAGGGCGGCACGCGGCGCGGCGCCAACATGGGCATCATGCGCGTCGATCACCCGGACATCCTCGACTTCATCCGGGCCAAGGAGGACGACGACCACCTCAACAACTTCAACATCTCGGTGGCCGTCACCGACGCCTTCATGCGCGCCGTCGACGCCGACGAGGACTACCCGCTGGTCAACCCGCGCTCCGGCGACGTGGTGCAGACCCTCAGCGCCCGCAAGGTGTTCAAGAACATGGTCGCGCTCGCCTGGAAGAACGGCGATCCCGGCATCGTCTTCATCGACCGCATCAACGCCGACAACCCCACGCCGCAGCTCGGCGAGATCGAGAGCACCAACCCGTGCATCACCGGAGAGTCGCTGGTGTACACGGATGCGGGTTTGAAGAGGATCGTCGATCTGTATGAGGGGCGCCGGCGCCCCGGCCTGGTCCTCGACAGCCGCATGGCCGGCGACCGCGGGAGCGCCAAGGCCGCGCAGGTGGTCGCCAGCGGCGTCAAGCCGGTCTACCGGCTCGCGACCGTCGAAGGCTACGAGGTCCGGCTGACCGCCGACCATCGCGTGAAGACCACGCGCGGATGGGTGCCGGCTTGCGATCTCACCGAGGGCGACCGCATCCACATCCTCGACCGCAAGGGCGGGTTCGGGAGCGGCGGATCACGCCGTCTCGGCACCCTGCTCGGGTGGCTCGTCGGCGACGGCACGATGAAAGCCACCGAGGTCGTCCTCTCGTTCTTCGGCGACGAGAAGCAGGAGCTGGCGCCTGTGTTCGCCGGGCTCATGCAGGAGGAGGTGGACGGACGGCAACTGCTTGACCGGTCGTACACGACGAACGGCTACGACGTGGGTGGCCGGGACGAGTATCGGGTGAAGTCGGCGCGGTTCTGGCGCGTCGCCGAGGAGCACGGGCTGCGGCCCGGCAGAAAGCTGTGCGTCCCGGAGAGCGTGTTCACCGGCTCCGAGGACATGCAGCGTGGCTTCCTCACGGCGCTGTTCACGGCGGACGGTCACGTGAGCGGGTCGCCGGAGAAGGGCGTGAGCGTGCGGCTCACCTCCATCAGTCGCTCTCTTCTGCGGGACGTCCAGCGCCTGCTGCTCAACTTCGGCATCCCGTCGCGCATCTACGAGGGGCGCCGGCCGCAGGGCCAGAGGGAA
>Ga0114951_10003642_pt1 | contig 15782 bp, 10 predicted proteins | sample AM7aDNAmetaG_FD_88677 | JGI IMG/M metagenome (GOLD analysis project Ga0114951, IMG submission 88677) | Freshwater microbial communities from Finland to study Microbial Dark Matter (Phase II) - AM7a DNA metaG | ecosystem: Environmental > Aquatic > Freshwater > Lake | place: Finland: Lake Alinen...
AGCCTGATGCCCGCTTGCCCTTTCATCGCTGGCGCCGAAAAATCAGTTTCTTAGCAAACAGCCTTACTCCAGGGGTTCACCACTACTCGCTCCAACCCGTGGAGGCCGACAACACAGCCGAAACACGAAACACGATACACGATACGCGAAGCCCGATACCCTTGGGCTTTCTCGTGCTTCAAGATCGAGCAGATTCCTGGGGCACAAATACTTTTGCCTGGCGTGAAGTCATCGACAAATTTGAACCGGAACAACCGGAGCATATTATAGAAGGCGGACCCATACGTAATATATATGAGTCGAATCTGACCTTTCACCACAGCAAAATAACCGTTCATCGGATCTGCTATGCCGATTGGCCTGTTACGGAATACAAGATCAGAATCCAGTGGAATGAAGAACAAAAACGACTGAAACTGGCTATTCCCGCTCCAATTGAAAACGCAAACCTCACAGCCCAGATCGCCGGCGGCTCCGAGAACTTTCGTGCCGACAGCCAGGAGCACGTCCATGGCACCTGGCTCTCTTTCGGGGTTCCCGATACCCGATACCCGATACCCGATACCTTTCTTCATGTAGCCCACAATGGTCTCCACGGCTTCGATTATGATGGCAAGGAAGTCCGATTATCGATTCTCCGCAGCGCCGCCTTTTGCCACGAACAGGGCTATGACCTGAACAATGGCCGCTCCCATAAATTCATGGATATTGGCATTCATGAGGTGCGACTGGCCATCTGGCACGACAACCTGGATCCGGAATTCATTGCAGAATGGCTCAATGCCCCTCCTTTGGCCTGGCCGCATCTTCCCATCGGTTAAAATATTTTATCTTTGATAAAACTTCTATAAATGAAAAGATTATCCGTCTATTCCGTGGCTCTCGCGATGACAGTCACAATGCTGTTTGGACAGCTTTTATTTGCGAGCGATGCAAAACCGCTCATCGAATTAAACAGACTTCGAGTTGAATATCAGGTAAATCCGGTTGGAATTGATATTACACAGCCGCGATTCAGCTGGGAGATAAAAGCCAATGTCCGCAACCTCATGCAGGTAGCCTACGAAGTTCGGGTGGCTCTTAACCCGGATAAGTTGAAAAAAGGAGATGCCTCATGGTGGTCAAGCGGAAAAGTTCAATCCGATGAAAGCAACCAGCTGGTGTACACCGGTCCGGCTCTCGAAGAAGGGAAAAGATATTATTGGACAGTCAGGATCTGGGACAACCAAAATCATACGACCGACTGGGCTCCTGCAGCTTACTGGGAAATGGGTCTCCTGAAGGCTGCCGATTGGAAAGCTTCCTGGATTGAACCGGTCATGAAAGCTGATGCAAAAGCGGAAGAACCTTGCCCTCTGATCCGAAAAACCTTTAACCTGGCAAAAGAGGTGCGTTCGGCACGTTTATATATTACCTCACACGGACTTTATCAATTGGAGATCAACGGCGCCAAACCTAACGACTGGCTTTTCACCCCCGGATGGACCAGCTACAATAAAAATCTTCAGTATCAGACCTACGACCTCACCAAACTGCTTAAAAAGGGCGATAATGCCATCGGAGTAACACTTGGAAACGGATGGTATCGCGGTGATCTGGGTTGGAGCAGGCAGCGCAACCTCTATGGAAATCAATTGGGCGTACTTGCCCAGCTGGAGGTCGAATTTACTGATGGTACCAAAGAAGTAATCCTGACCGATAAAACCTGGAAATTCACCACCAGCCCAATCCTGATGTCTGAGATCTATCATGGTGAAAAATATGACGCCCGTTTGGAAGTACCGGGCTGGAGCACTCCTTCATTCAACGATAAAGCCTGGAAACCGGTTGCAGTGAAAGAATTCAGCAAGGAAAACCTCACTGCCCAGAACGGCCCAAAGGTCAGACGAATGGTCGAACTCACCCCGATAAAGATATTTACCGCCCCCAACGGCGACACCCTGGTGGATATGGGCCAGAACATGGTCGGCTGGGTTAAATTAAAAGTGACCGGAAACGCCGGCAGGAAAATCACTTTCCGCCATTTCGAGGTCCTCGACAAAACCGGGAATCCATACTACGATAATATCCGTGCAGCAAAACAAACCGTTGAATACACCCTGAAAGGCATTGGCGAGGAGGTTTTCGAACCGCATTTCACTTTTCAGGGATTCCGTTTTGTAAAAGTTTCAGGCTTTGGCAAAATGCCGGAGGTAAATAATATTACAGGAATTGTTATCCATTCAGATATGGACCGTACCGGTGAATTTTCCTGTTCTGACCCGATGGTCAATCAGCTTCAGCATAATATCCAGTGGGGCCAGATGGGGAATTTCCTGGATGTTCCCACCGACTGTCCGCAGCGAGATGAACGACTGGGATGGACGGGCGATGCTCAGGTCTTTTCACCCACAGCCTGCTTTAACCGCGATGCTGCAACTTTCTATTCCAAATGGCTGAAGGACGTGGCCTTTGATCAGGCACCCGATGGCCGGGTTCCTGACGTTGTCCCGAATATCCTTGGACCTGGGGGCTCAACCGGCTGGGCCGATGCCTCGATAATCGTTCCCTGGACGGTATACCGGCAATATGGTGATAAGCGGATTCTCGAACGTCAGTACGCTTCCATGAAAGCCTGGGTAAATTATATGAAAACCCAATCGGGCTCAAAATTTCTCTGGACCAATGGGAACCATTATGGCGACTGGCTTGCTTTTGCCACCACCGACAGCGATTATCCCGGTGCCACTACCGACAAGGATCTTATCGCTACTGCCTACTTTGCCTGGACCTCAAAACTCATGAGCCGGATAGCTGCAATACTCAATAAACCTGAGGACGCAGCCGCTTATAAGGAGCTTTTCAATAACGTGAGAGCAGCCTATCAGAGGGAGTATGTAACACCCAATGGCCGTCTTTCCTCAAATACCCAGACTGCCTACGTCATTTCGCTTGCCTTTGGCCTGGTGCCTGATTCGCAGCGCGACAGTGTCGCTGCCCGCCTGGCCAGAGATGTTAAATCCTTTGGCCATATTACCGCCGGATTTATCGGTTCGGCACTGGTTAACCCTGTTCTTTCTGAATTCGGATATGACAATCTGGCCTATATGTTATTGATGCGCAAGGATTATCCCGGATACCTTTACCCGATTACCAAGGGCGCTACCACGATCTGGGAACGCTGGGACGGTATCAAGCCCGACGGCAGTTTTCAGGATGCCGGTATGAACTCCTTCAACCATTATGCCTATGGCGCCATTGGTAGCTGGATGTACAGCACGGTTGCCGGTTTACAGAAAGATCCTGAGGTTCCGGCATATAAGAAAATAATAATCCGGCCGGTTCCGGGCGGTGGACTCACCTGGGCCAAGGCTGAACATCAGTCTATATTCGGATTGATAAAATCGGAATGGAAATCAGAAAATAAAATGTTGACTTTAAATGTCACCATTCCAGCTAATACCACTGCTGAAGTATATGTCAAAACCAATAACCATGATCAGGTTACCGAAAGCGGCAAACCCGTTTCATCCATTCCCGGAATAAAATACCTCAGGATGGATAAAGGCTTCGCCGTTTTCAGCATCGGCTCCGGCTCCTATCAATTCGAAACGAAAGAATCGTAAGACGAAGAAGAAGATCGGTAAACGAAAGAAAGATCGATGGACGAAAGAATAATCGACAGAGTTGTCATCCCGGCGAAGGCCGGGACCCCGTCCCGAACAGCGAATATTTCATTGAAACAGAATTAAGATGGACCCATACATCGAAATCCATAACCTGAGCAAGCACTATGGCCCGATCAAGGCAGTGGACGATCTGTCGATGAAGGTGCTCCCAGGTGATATTTATGGCTTTCTCGGACCAAATGGCTCTGGAAAAAGTACGACTATCCGAATGATGCTTTCCTTGATTCGCCCTACCTCGGGGCAGATTCTTCTGTTCGGCCGCGACCTGGCAACCGACCGTTTTAAAACACTGAGCCGGATTGGAGCGCTGATTGAAAAACCTGATTTTTATAATTATCTCTCGGCCAGAAAAAATCTGGAAATACTCGGAAAACTCTCGGATATTTCAAACCTGAAAACCCGTGTTGATGAAGTGCTTGACATCGTTGGCCTCGTTCCCCGAGCCGACAGCATTGTCCGGACCTACTCCTTGGGAATGAAACAGCGTCTTGGAATCGCCCAGGCGCTGCTCCATCATCCCGACCTAATCGTTCTCGATGAACCTACCAACGGACTCGATCCGCAGGGACAGAAAGAGATTCGGGATCTGATAAAATCGCTTAACCGTGATAAGAATATTACCATTCTGATATCCAGTCATATCTTATACGAGATCGAGCAGATTGCCAATCGGATGATCATCATTGACAGAGGAAAATCTTTGGTCGAAGGAAATGTTCAGGATCTGGTTAACAGTCAGGATCGACAGGTAGCTTTTGTTCTTGGTGATACCACAGCAGCTCTGAAATTGCTCGATAACACACCATGGACCGCGAGGATCCTAAAAAGCAATGACGAGAGGATTTATTTCAAAATCAATAAGGATGAGATACCGCATCTTAATACTTTTCTGGTAGAGAATAAAATGCAGATATTTGCGGTTGAGCCTGTTAGGTCACTGGAGGATTTCTTTCTTCAAATCACTGATGATGATAAAGTTAATTAGCATCGAGCTCTTTAAGATATTCAGCAAACCCAGAACCTATATCGGCTTTGGTGCCATTATCATTATTGTTCTGGCCCTGGAATTCGGGATTCTCCTTCAGGGCGATAATATTATGGGCATTATCATTGCCAATATTAAGGACCGGTTCATGTTTGAGGGAAACATCATTAATCTTTACCTGGTATCCTACGTAATTCTCAATACTTTATGGGTACATGTCCCGATTTTGGTAGCCCTGGTGGCAGGTGATCTTCTGGCTGGTGAAGCCAATGCCGGAACCTTCCGCCTGATCCTCACCCGGCCGATTAGCCGGGTTAAGCTTGTGTTTGCCAAATTCATTGCCGGATGGATCTACGCAGTCATGCTCGTCATTCTCATGGCCATTCTGAGTATCGGGATCGGGAAAATACTGTTCGGAGCTGGCGACCTCCTGGTGGTGACCAATAAGGTTAATGTATTTTCATCAGATGATCTTCTCTGGAGGTTTGCCGGTGCCTACGCCTATGGCATTTTAAGCATGACAACCGTTGCCGCTCTTTCCTTTATGCTTTCCTCAATGGCCGACAACTCCATCGGACCCATCATCGGAACTGTTGCCGGCATTGTAGGCATTACCATTATCAGCACAGTGGGCGCATCATTGCTCGGGCCGGTCAACAAGTATATTTTCACTTCCTACCTGCCCTCCTGGCAACTGTTTTTTCAAACGGATTCGGGCCTTGCTTCACTCGGCCATGCGGTTCTTATCCAATTAATATATATCGTCGGATTTATGGGGATAACCATCTGGTATTTCCGCAAAAAAGATATTCTGAGTTAAAATGAGAATCATAAAAATATTTCTTCCTGCCCTTTGCGGATTACTGATCAACCTCACCCTTCCGGCTCAGGATGCTAATGCTCTCCTGAAATCCTTGGGGAATAATATGGATAAGATCAGCAGTTTCGAGGCGGATGCACTCATAAAGGTCGATGTTGATTTTATCAGCATCAAGGACCGTAAAATGAAGGTAAAATTCAAGAGCCCCGATAAATTCACTTTCGACGTGGAAGGATTGGCGCTGCTTCCTAAAAAAGGGTTGCAGATGGATTACCTCCAGATTCTTAAAGCAAAATATACCGCCATCGATGTTGGTGAAGAAATCATTGGCAAAACTAAAACCCACATAATAAAAGTCATTCCCGAAGCCGAAGATTCTGATGTCATCCTCGCACAGCTCTGGATCGATCCGGAACTCAACCGCATCATGAGGATGAAGACCTACACCCGAAAATCCGGATCGTATGTCATTGATTTCGAATACAACGACGTAATGCGTCCATTACCCGATGTGACAACCGTAAGTTTCGAAATCAGCAATATGGCTTTTCCCGCAAAAGCCATGAATGAAATGATGACAAAAGGATTGCAAATGCCCGACTCCCTGCCGAAAAAGGCCAGGGTCATCGTTCAGTATTCAAACTATAAAATCGTCAATAAGTAAGGTCACTAGCTGAATTTACCATTTGGCTGCCTGTCTTTCATAAAACCATTTATCCAGATTTTGGCATCTTCCAGATCGGCATAAACGATTGACAGGATACCCGGCGATCCGGAAATCATGCCCGACAAACGTTTATCATCGGTCTGCCGGTAAAGGCAAAGAATAGGTTTACCCATTTCAACTGCCCGCCCAAGTTCATATCCTACACCCAGGCTGGGGGTAGTAACCTCGGCTATTATAACATCCGAGGATTTCAGCCAGGTCATGTCACGGTCATGAATCTGACAGGGTGGCATCTCACGTTCGTCAACCAGATCGAGCCTCCCGATATGCTCGGTAAGCACTTTGCCAAAGGATTTAAGGTATTCGATCATATCGTGATAAAGCTGGGCATCAGCCCTGCCTCCGCGAATCGAGCCGCTAAAATAAATCCTCAGGGAACCGGAATCGGACAAAGAATCCTTCATTTTACAGGGGTATTAGGTTGTCCGAAAAATAGGGCATAATTTTGGTCAGGCCAATGACCAAAATCATCCATCTGACCAGTAAATTCAGTTTAAAGTACGCTGGCGAAACTCAGTGGGTGTTGTCCCGGTATTCTTGCGGAAAGCCGTCTGAAAAGAGCTTTTGGAGTTAAATCCAACATTGTACATGATCTCCAGGATAGTGAGTTCTTTTCGTACAGTACCGGCCATCAGCCGTTTGGCTTCCTCAATGCGGTAGTGATTTATGAAATCGAAAAAATTCTGATTGAACCTCGAATTAATGATTTGTGATACATACCGTGGTGAAATGCCGGTTTTATCTGATAGTTCTTTCAGGCTGATCTCGGGATCGAGATATAGTTTTTCACTTTCCATAATCGTCCTGATTTTTTGAGCATAACCTGTGCTTTCCGAATCAGAGAGACCGCTACCCTGATACTTGGTAGCTTCAATGATTCCTGTCTGTTCCCAGGATTGTTCCATGCTTCGGTAAACCAGAATTGAGGCAAAAATAAAATTGATGGATATGGATATCAGGGTAAACGCGTTGAATAGGTCCGTTCCGCCAACCTTCAGCCAGGATAACAGAGTCGATGTAAAATCCGTAAGCCACATCAGGGTAAATGCCATCAGGATAAACAGCAGCCAGTTTAGATTGATACTCCTCAGTTCGGCAAAATGATTTTTAATTTCCCTGCGATATTTGAAATAAATAAGGAAAATCAGGACCAGGTAAAATGCAATCTGAATGCTGAGGATGATATAGGAGATGTCGGATTCAATTTTTACAGATCTGGAAAATTCCTTTGTCCAGCCCGCCTCACCAGGCCTGATCAGGAGGAATAAAACAGCATACGTAAAAACCAGAAAAAAGGGCACCAGGTGGATCAGCTGCGCACGCCGCAGGCGGAACGACTGTATAAAAAGGGATTGTACATAAAGAAAAAGCAGGGGTGCCAGTAAATAATAAAAGGGGGTTACGCCGATTTTTACTGGTTTTACCTGACTGAAAAATTCGAACTGAAGCAACAACATGACATTGGCCAGTAAAAAAACAGCCAACAGCCTCTGGCTTAATTTCCCAGGACGTCGGGAAGTGAGGATTACCGCACTCAGCAATAATAGCTGAAAAGCAGTGACAACAGTTAAAATATCAGCAACGCTCCACAATTTCATGTTACGATTTCAGTCCCCTAAAGATAGGAATTGCTATCGCACAACCATCAACTTTTTCACCATCCTTTGGTCATGTAACTCCACGCAATAGAAATAGTTCCCGTTCTGAAACCGCGAAACATCCAGGGTAAACCGGTGCTGACCGGCCGGTGTCAAACCAATCGGAATATCTGAAATAACCCGGCCTGAGAGGTCCGTTACTTTCAGCTCCACCGGCTCTGCACTGGGAAGAGTATAACTGATCACGGTATATTGAGAAGCCGGATTGGGATAGTTTTGCAGCAATTCAGGATTTTCCTGAAGGTATGCTGTACCAACCTCTGTAGCCACACCCCCCAGATATCCGGTTATTGCAGCCCCGGGTCCGCCATAGGCACCCATATCATTTCTTAAGGTTGCCCTGGCCGGGGTATGGGCCATACCGGGATGTCCGGATTCTTCGGGATCATTGTAGATATCAGTCGAATCCCCTTTGTCGAGGCAGGGAGATAGATCGGTTAGCTGGAAACCATCATCACTCATCAATGGGTCGGTCTTGATATTTCCCTTGCCCGCCTGACCATTCTGAATATCACAATAGGTTGCTACCATGCTTCCGCCCTCAGCGCTGTATGTTTGTTTGGCGGCCGGCTTATTTCCCCACACGATATTATTCCGCAGGGTGAGTTTGCAGCTGTAAGCCAGAACGCCACCTGTTCCGGTGGTTGCCTCATTGTTTACGATGGTATTATTCTCGATGATCCGTTCATCCGTACCATGCACATTGTAACTCCAGATTCCTGCACCGCCGTAATATTCGCTGCTGCCGGTATTATAAGCAATCAGGTTGTTTTTAATACTTACACCCGTATAATTGAGAACGATGCCGGCACCATATTTCCCCTGGTTAAAGGCGATGATATTATTTAAAATCTGAGGATTGCCATCACCGATACGAATGCCTCCTCCACCGGCACTCTCCACGCCACCCGTCGTGACAATCGCCCTGTTATAAATGATAATATTATATCGAATTACAGGCGACGACAGCTCAATCAGGATCCCACCGCCTTCGCGGTATGAAGAACCATTATGAATATCTCTCCATTTGGTTCCTTTGCCACCGGTAAGAGTGAACCCCTGTAAAACGGTTGAGGCATCTTCCCCATGCGAGAAAATTACGCAGCTGGCCGAATCAGCCTGCACTGGCTGGCTGCCATTGATGATAGTGGTTCGTATATAGGAGGTATCCCTTGCCTGGTACCACAGGCTGGTGAGAACGATCTTTTTTCCACGGAAATTGAGATTTTCGAAATACTCTCCGGGCGATACCACCACGGTATCACCATTCACCGAAGCCTGAATGCCCTCCCGTATCGTGGCATGATCGGCCGGTATCCGGATAATTCTTGCAAAAACTTGGGTGAATGCACCCGACAGAATCAGGCAGGTCAATACAATTTTTATGCTTTTCGTTTTCATGGTTCGATAATTTATCGGTACAAATATCCGATGACCGAATGACCAAATCGACCGACTGCATGAAAACGAACCCTTTTATTTAGCTTTTCCCGTAACGTTCTATTTTGGGGATAATGGTCAGGTCAGCCATCTTATACATCTCCTGAATAAACTCATCATTAAAATTGTAGATCCGCTCCTCAAAGGGCATGGTATCTATACGGTCGAACATCAGACCCTTGGCTTTTTCGATATCCTTCCCGTAAATATGGAAGGAATCAGCCTGCCAGTTCAGCCTCCCAAGTTTTACCGTCCGGCCGGTCCGTTCCGCAATCTTGTCGGCGATCTCCTCGCGGTTGAACTGAACAAATCCGAACATATTCATAAAATTGGCTCCCCAGGCATCGTTACTCCTGAACCGTATATTGCAGTTCAGCCACCAGGTGCCTTCCGAATCTTCGAGAATACGGTACCACAGTGATTGCAAACAGGGCGGATCATAAACCTGTGCATCGATATTCGGCATCCAGGTAATCATTTGTGCCTGCCGGGTAAATGGTTGCATTACCAGCTTGCTGATCACCTGCTCCACCTGGTCAACAGTGAACCCGCCGATAATCGAACTTTCCTTGTCCGAAGGATCCTTTAATTCTTTCCACGATCCATAAGCTGCCATCCTGCCATGATAGGTATACTCCCACCTTGTATCATCAGGATCATTCATATTCTTGACCCAGTGATCTTTAAATCCCTTAAGTTCCAAAACATACTCCCTCAGGTCATCAATTCCACCCGGGAAAGCCTTGTGGATCATCGGATCAGTTTCAGGCTCGAGAATCGTAATGTTCATTGTGCTGTCGATACTCAGAGGATCTCCGGGTTTATCATATTGGGTCATAATCCGGAACCCTTCATAATACAATAATACAAGAGCCTTTTCATAGGCTTCAGCCAAAGTTTTTTCGACTACATGGAGGACAGGTATGTTCATTGGGTCAATTATAAAGTTATGGCCAAAATACGGAAAGCTGTCAGCTTTACCATAACTTAGGACTGAAAACAAACACTCTATTTCATGAAAAAACTTTTTACACTTATTTTTAGTTTGTGTATTGCGGGACTGGCATTTGCACAAATTAATCCTCCGGCAGCGGGTGGAATAAAAGGCAACGGTCAGGTTTTCTTTCTGCAAACCTTTGGATGGGAAAATGCTGCAGACGCCAAAGGATGGACAGCTCCAGCTGGTTATTATATGCTCGACCCAACCGATAATGGTTATAATTGGCACTGGTATGGTCATGACAGCCTCGTCGCACAATGGGTTAAGGAGCCGCCATTTGAATCCACAACGGCAGCAAATGGTTCACTCACCTTGTTTGCCGATAAATACAATGAATACAAATCGCCAACAATTCCGATCAATAACAGCATTGGTTTTCCACCAATGGATTGCAGCACACACTCCTCCGTTATCGTCAGGTACGAAACCGTATTCATGAATTACAGCACCGGCTGGAAAATGCTGCTCGAGGTGTCCATCGATAACTGGGTCCATTCGGCCGCCTTCGACGTTGGATTTGGTTGCGGTCACAAGGGCCGTCCCAACAATACCGCTCCGGGTGTACCTGCTATTTACGAAGCCAATATTTCCGATATCGCTGCCGGTCAGCCAGATGTTAGAATGCGGTTTACCTGGCGTGGCACCGATGATTATTTCTGGCAAATCGACGATTTTCAATTATCCGAAGCATGGGATAACGATTTGCAGATGAGATTCGCACAAATGGAATGGCAGGATGGCAACGATGCCACAACCATGACCCCATTCTACCTGATGCCAAAATCCCAGGTCGCTGGTGGGTCTTATTCAAACTTTAAAGCTGCCGTAATTAATTTTGGTGAATACGACCAAACTGATGTTTACTTCGATGTGGATATAACCAAAAACACCCAGAGCGTTTTTCATAAACAGACACCAAAAAAATACCTCCCTGCCCTGGTTGCTGATACCGTCTTGATCACGGATTCGTATGCCCCTGCCGATTTTGGTCATTTTAAAATCGTGATGGACTATAAGCAGAAAGAAACCGAACAAACACCCCAGAACGATGAAACCATAGCTTACTTTAATATTAACGACAGTGTGTATTCGCATTCCGATAATACTGCTGAAGCAAATCTTTGCTGGGGATTCGATGCTTATGGATCCACACCAAACCTTGGCCATATCATGGGAACCATTTTCCCGATATATACCGATTGCGAAGTGAACTCGATATCCGCCTTCTTAGCCGGTGGTAAGGCCGATGGTTTGCTTAACTTCCGGTACAAACTGTTTGCCATTCCTACTGAAGGTACCGACCTAACACCGGTGGAATTGATGGGCACTGCATCGCTCGATCTGGATTCAACCATGCTCGGTACGTGGGTTACCCTGACTTTTGAAAAAGACGGTGAATCTGAATTCCTTAAGAAAGGTCAAACTGTTTACGCCTGCGTGGAATACAACAACCTTCATGAGGATATGCTATCCAGAAGATATGACAACCTTAAGATCGGAGTCGATTATTCATTCAAGATTCTCGATGGTGTAACAGTAACAAAAGGGGATGGGGACTTCTCCACCTCCAGTTACGGATGCGACAAGAACCTGATGATCCGGCTAAACCTGAATGAGCACACGAATATTAATGATGGAATAAATCAATCTTCAGCATTAAGTTCCCTCGGACAGAATTATCCCAATCCGTTCAACCGGACAACTGACATCAGCTACCAACTGGCTAAGGAATCCGATGTGAAATTTATCGTCCGCGACCTTACCGGCCGTATCGTTGCAGAAAAATCGGAAGGTTCACTTTCCGCTGGCAAACATCTTATTACCATTGATGCTTCCAGCTTTGAATCCGGAATTTATTTCTATACTATTAACGCCGGCAACTTTCAGGAAACCAAGAGAATGACCGTCAGCAAATAAATAATTACAGTTGACAGCTTTTCTTCAGGGCTGTCAACTGTAATATTTGTCCTATATTTAAAAGTGTTATTTAAACATTTATTTTCATGAAAAAACTCTCTACACTCTTACTCGTATCATGCTTTATTTTCCGGGCATTTGGGCAGGTTGGGACCCCTGCAACACCTGGCCTTAAAGGTAATGGCCAGCAGTTCTACCTGGAAACATTTGGCTGGGGAAACCCGGCTGATCCGAAGGGATGGACAGCACCCGCCGGATTTTATATGTCGGACCCTCTAGATATAGGTTATAATTGGCATTGGTGGCCAAACGACAGTCTGGTTACCACCCGTCTCACCAAGGAGCCGCCCATGCGTTCAACATCCGCTGCCAACGGCAGCCTCTGCTTGTTCCTCGATCTGTATAACGACGGAAAAGATCCAAGAACAAATCTCGACAACTCAATTACCTTTCCTCCGATCAATTGCAGTACCAAATCATCGGTTATCGTGAGCTATGAAACATGCTTTATGTGTTATAACGATCATACCTTATGGCAGATGCTACTTGAAGTTTCTACTGATAACTGGGTTCACTCGGCGCAGTACGACGTAAGTTTCGGCGTTATGCATAAGGGCCGTCCGAATAATACCACTCCAGGAAAACCGGCCATTTACGAAGCCAATATTTCCGATGTGGCCGCCGGTGCTTCTAATGTTCAGTTCAGGTTTACCTGGAGAAATACTGTGCTTTATTTCTGGCAGATCGACGATTTCAAGCTGAAAGAAGCCTGGAATAATGACCTTCAGATGAGATTTGCACAAATGGAATGGAACGATGGTGACGACAAAACCGCTATGTCACCTATATTCCTCATTCCGAAAAAACAAATTGTCACCGGTGGCGCTTACACCAATTTTAAAGCTGCCGCTATCAATTTTGGCGAATACGATCAGGAATCAGCATATATGAGCGTTGATATCACTAAAAATGGTTCAAACGTATTCCATTCCGAAGGTGCCAAAAAGGATATCGCAACGCTTATTGTTGACACCACCCTGCTTACCGATTCATATACACCAACTGAATTTGGCCACTACAAGCTTACCTATCAATACAAGCAGAAGGAAGTGGAACAGACTCCTGAGGATAATATGAAGGAAGTATACTTCAACGTAAATGACAGTGTATATTCCAATGCCGATAATACAGCCGAGGAATCTTTCAACTGGGGAATTGAAGCATACGGAACCGATGGATTTCCAAATCTCGGACATATTGTGGGTTCAGTCTATCATATTTTTGCTGATTGCGAAGTCAGCTCCATATCAGCCTTTATTACTGGCGGTAAAGCCGATGGCATGATTGATTTCGGCATGAGGCTCTTTTATGTACCAACCGAAGGCGATCTCACACCCGTTGATCTGCTTGGAACATCAACGGTCACCTACGACAGCACAATGATCGGAAAATGGATCACCATGGGTCTTGAAAAAGATGGTGAATCGGAATTCCTTAAAGCCGGTGATAAGGTTTATGCGTGTGTCGAATACAGCAACCAGAACACCGATATCATTTCAAAAAGATACCAGAGTTTGCAGATCGGCGCCGACTATAGCTTCAGGCTCCTCGACCCGGTAAGCGTTGCCCGTGGTGATGATTATGCCGCATGGACAACAGGAGGCTATCCAGCAGGACGTAACATGATGATCCGCCTTAATATCAACGATCACTCGAATGTGAACGATGGTGTTAATCTGGCCAAGACAGCTGCATCTGTCGGACAAAACTTCCCGAACCCTTTCAATCGCACTACCGATATCGCTTATGAACTGACTAACAATGAAAATGTCAGCATAACCGTAACTGACCTCACTGGCCGTATGGTTAAAGAAGTCAGGGAAGGCATGCAACCCTCCGGTAAGCACATTGCCAGGATCGATGCTTCGGACCTTGATGCAGGGATATATATGTATACCCTCAAAGCAGGCGGATTTACCGAAACAAAAAGAATGACCGTCAGCAAATAGCAAAACACTGTAAACCATGATTGGAATTTAAAAGGTTTAGATTCCAATTTAGAATTCCGAGTTCCGGGGTTGGAGATTCAAGTATTCATGAAGTAGTAGCCTACAACTTCATGGTGACCTGAATCTTTAACTTCAGAATTCGGAATTCTTTTTTGGAATCTCATCATTCTTACTTCACACTTCTCCTTTTAATACTTTTCCGATACCCGATACCTGACACCTGACACCCAAAACCTTCCCACAACATATATGTATATCTAAAAACTTCTATATTTACGGCCTTAACCTAACTGATTGATTGTCCATGATTAAAAAAGTACTTGTCGCGAACCGCGGCGAGATCGCCTTGCGGGTAATGCGTTCCTGCCGCGAGATGGGTATCTCTACCGTAGCTGTTTTTTCAGCAGCCGACCGCACTTCGCAGCACGTTCGTTATGCTGATGAAGCATATCCGATAGGCCCGGCTCCTTCCAACGAGTCCTATCTGAAAATGGAAAAAATCCTGGAAGTGGCTAAAAAATGCCAGGCCGATGCCATTCACCCCGGTTATGGATTCCTCTCGGAAAATGCACTTTTCTCACAGCGTTGCCGTGAGGAAGGAATCATCTTTATTGGCCCTTCGCCAGAGGTGATTAATACCATGGGCGATAAAATCAGTGCACGTGAAAAAATGGTGGATTCCGGCGTTCCCGTGGTTCCCGGAACAAATGATAAGCTGATCTCCGATGAGCAAGCCATTAAGGTTGTCCTCGATATCGGTCTTCCTGTTATGATAAAAGCCTCCGCAGGTGGTGGTGGCAAGGGAATGCGGCTGGTCAAAGAAGAAAAAGAAATCCTGCCTTCCCTTCGTGGTGCCCGGTCGGAAGCCAAAGCTGCTTTTGGCAACGATACCGTTTATGTCGAAAAATTCGTCACCAATCCACATCACATAGAATTTCAGATTCTGGCCGACAGTTTTGGCCATGTTATCCACCTGTGCGAACGCGAATGCTCGGTGCAACGGCGTCATCAGAAAATAGTTGAAGAAACCCCTTCCCCACTGCTAACTCCTGAGATTCGCGAGCAGATGGGTCGTCATGCGGTTCAGGCAGCCAGATCGGTAGGTTATGAAGGTGCCGGAACTATAGAATTTCTGGTCGATAATGACCTGAACTACTATTTCCTGGAGATGAATACGCGATTGCAGGTGGAGCACCCGATTACTGAACGTGTAACCGGAGTCGACCTGGTGAAGGAACAGATTCGCATCGCTGCAGGTGAACATTTGAAGATCAAACAGTCCGATATCATTCAGCAGGGTCATGCAATAGAATGCCGTATATATGCTGAGGATCCCGATAATAACTTCATGCCAAGCCCTGGAAAAATAAGGCATCTCACCGAACCTCTCGGATTGGGGGTGAGGGTCGACGGATACGTTTATGAAGGATATGAAATTCCGATATATTACGACCCGATGATCTCCAAGCTGATTGTTTGGGGTGCTCACCGCAACGAGGCTATCGAGGTGATGAAGCGCGCCCTCCACGAATATAAAATCACCGGTATAAAAACTTCC
>Ga0114951_10003643_pt1 | contig 15778 bp, 11 predicted proteins | sample AM7aDNAmetaG_FD_88677 | JGI IMG/M metagenome (GOLD analysis project Ga0114951, IMG submission 88677) | Freshwater microbial communities from Finland to study Microbial Dark Matter (Phase II) - AM7a DNA metaG | ecosystem: Environmental > Aquatic > Freshwater > Lake | place: Finland: Lake Alinen...
GGTTGGCTGCGTCGAAATGCACGGGCCGAATATTCCTCTGGGCTGCGACGCTATTAATGCCTGGGCCGCTACCATCATTCTTGCTAAAGAGTGGAAATGCCTGGTCGCGCCCCCCATTTACTACACTTATCCCGGCGCTTCCGCCCCCTGGCCGGGGACGGTTAATATAATGCCCGAAATATCCCAGGAATACATAAAGGCTGTGGTCAAAGCCCTTATAAAGAACGGCTTTAAACGGGTCGTCCTGTACGGGACGCACGGGCCCTTAAATGCAATGTTTACCATAGTGATCCGGTCAATATTCAATGAAACCGGAGATATTGTTGCTGCTTTACAGTCAAATATGATGCCGGAAGATCTTATGAAAGAAAAGCTGGGTTATTTACGGGGCGAAGATATTTTGGTGCTCTCCTCGCTTAAAATACTCGGCCGGCACGGTGTCTATGATCCAAAATGCAAGGTCAACAAACCGATGGAGTTTCCTTTTCAGGTTATCGCTGATTTAAAAAACTTTGGCGGCAGCGGCCTGGTGCCGTGGGTCTTTAAAGCCGACTATCAGCATACGGGTTTCAGACGGGGTATTAAAATGAGTGACGCGGATAAAGGCGTTGCCGTAATAAAACTAACCGCAAAAAGAATGAAAAATTTTCCGGCGGCGCTTAAAACTTATCAGAAACAGATGGCAAAACTGATGAAATCCAAACCCTGGTTAAAAGATAAGATCTGGTCATTGTAGCCCGGACAATTCATAGTTTAAGTTCAGAGTCTGATATGTTTAGGAGCAAAGTACCGGAACAGCGCAGCCTAAAAGCTTTTCAACCGTCAAAATCGTTTTAAGTTCAGGAGGTTTAAATGAGAAAGTTGTGGGCAGTAGCAGTTCTTTTTTTGTGTATGTTTTTACTTCCGGGAGTTTCTTTTTCGGAGGAGATATTGGTAAAATCCTCGCTGGACGGAGTTTTGCAAAGATGTATCGTTTCTTTCCCGGCAGATTATATGAAAGACAAAGAGACACCGCTTTTGGTGCAGCTGCATTCCTGGGGCGGGGATTATAAAGAAAAAGCCGTTATGGTGGCCGGGCCGGCGGGCAAGCGGGGCTGGATTTCTATTTGTGTCGATTACCGGGGCGGCAATACCAACAAGAACGCCTGCGGTTCGGATCTGGCAATACAGGATATAGCTGATGCTGTTAATTATATGTCTGAACGGTATAAAATCAATAAAAATAAAATATATCTTTGCGGGGGTTCCGGCGGGGGGCATATGGCCCTGGTTATGGCCGCAAAACGCCCCGAGCTCTGGACCGCCGTCGTTTCTTTTGTGCCGATATCAGACCTTAAAAAATGGTATGAAGAGATGGATCCGGCTTCTGAGACCGGCAAAGCCGCTAACAGGACAAAAGACTTTGCCAATTCCGTAAGACGGAATATAAAAGCCGTGTGCGGCGGAGACCCGACTAAAGGCGGGGCTCCCGAAAAAGTCTGCGCGGAAAGATCACCGCTTACTTTTATTGAAAAGGCCGTGGATGTGAACCTTCTTATTATCTCGGGAAAAACTGACAATCTGGTCCCGTACCATCACGGGGAAGACGCCTATAAAAAACTTGTCGCGGCCGGCTCCAAAAAGGCCAGGTTCATTCTGGCGGAAAAAGGACATTATATTGATATCGAAGAAGGCTGCGTTTTTCTTGAAAAGTTTACCAGATAAAAACAGCTTGCTGTCTAAAAGGACAGGGCGTTTAAAAACAAAGAGGAAAAGGAGAAAAAATGAATATCAGGATTAAATACCCCACCAAAACGAATTTCAAAAAATACGGGATGATTCTTGAGTCGACGAAAAAGACCCGCAGCTCCGACAGTAAAACCCAGTACGAGGTTTTAACCGGTTCCAAATCCGAAGGCTGGTTACTGGCTTATCTGGTCGTTAGAAACAGGTCTTCAAAGAGTATTCAACAGCATCCTACTTCCAAGGAATCTTTTGAGCCGGTAAAGGGTGTTTGTCTTTTGATAGTGGCCCCGGTAAAAGCACCTAAAAACCTTGAAATTTTTGTACTCGACAAGCCTATAGTTCTTCATGAAGGAGTCTGGCATGATGTTGTGGCCCTTTCAGAGGAAGCAGAAGTTAAGATTGCCGAAAATATGGGCGTAACCTCCAAGACCATCTACTTTAAGAAACCGCTAACCCCGGTGTTGACGGAAAAATAAATAAAGTACAAGGTACGAAGTACGAAGTACAAAGTTAAAGCAGAAAGAACAAAAGTTGAGTGACAACGAAATCCGCCAACGCTTTGTGGCGGATACGAAGTACAAAGTTAAAGCAGAAAGAACAAAAGTTGAGTGACAACGAAATCCGCCAACGCTTTGTGGCGGATACAAAGTTAAGGCAGAAAGAACAAAAGTTGAGTGACAACGAAATCCGCCAACGCTTTGTGGCGGATACAAAGTTAAAGCGGAAAGAACAAAAGTTGAGTGACAACGAAATCCGCCAACGCTTTGTGGCGGATACAGAGTTAAAGATACAAGGAAAGGACTAAATAACTTTTATCTTGTCCTGCGAAACAGCACGCCTCAGGAGGGTTGTTATCTGTGTCTCGTGTAAAAGGAGTTTCTGTGAGAAAATCTATCATTGCACTACTCGTCTTCTCGTTTGCAAGTGGTTTGTATGGAGACTTTAAAGACCTTTTTGAGAAAGTTGAGATTAAACCTGGTAAATACCTCTTTGAAAAGAACGAAGAGGTTAAGGTTAATTTTACTTTCCCCGCCGGGCTGCTTAAAGAAGCGGACGGAATAAAAATAAATTGCAGGATAATTTTCAAAGATGCAGTGCTTGCTGAATATTCTTCGAATCTTTCTGAAGGCCTTAGTTGGAATACGAAAGATTCACAAAAAGGCGAATATAAAATTGAACTCTCTGCCGGCAAGGAGAGCAGGAAAGAAGAGTATTTTTATATCTACCCGGCGCATGAAAATAAATTAAAAGAGCTCTATGGCCGCGCAGTAAATATGGAACTGCTGAAGGACCGGCTGGCCCAGCCCATTATCCCCAATGTTTATGTCAGGCTTGAAAATCTTGAAAATCTTTGGGTGGAAGCGGCCAAAACACAAAAAGCGGCTAATTTCTTTATGGCCCGGGCCTGCGAAGCCGAAGAAATAGTGGCAGAACTTGAAAGGGACGGCGATTATTTTTTTAAGAAGCGCGGCTCTTTTGTAAGGGCTTACAAGTCTAAGGACGACGGTAGTTATCAGCCTTATAGTGTAGACCTGCCGGAAGATTATGGCGGCGCGGAAAAATATCCTCTCCTGGTATACCTGCATGGTTCGATGAAAGATCCGACAAAGGAAGACTGGATGAAATGGGCTTTGTATTATGGCCACAATGAAGCAAAACCAAAAGAAGGGGTTTTTAGAAAGATTATTCAGGTCTCCCCCTACGGCCGGGGTAATAGCGGTTACGAGGGACTCGGCGAGAAAGATGTTTTTGAAGTGATAAATGATATGATTAAAAATTACTCCATAGATCCAGACAGGATCTATATCAAGGGGCATTCTATGGGCGCTTTTGGCGGGGTATTGCTGGCAATGCGTAATCCGGGCTATTTTGCGGCCGGGGCTTTTATGTCCGGGGGCTGCCGGCAACTTAACTGGTTGGAGAACGGTATGTACCTGCCTTCCTATTTTATCCATGGTAAAGATGATGCTACCGTTAATTATTTGGAATCCGTAAAGATGAGCGAGAAGATGCAGGCTCTGGGCTTTAATTCCAGTCTTACCATCTTGCCTAAGGTCGGGCATATGGGCTTTCCGAAAGACCTTAGTGCCCATATCGTAGAATATTTCTTAAAATACAAGAGGGATGCCTGGCCAAAGTCTGTAGTTTTTACAACGAACACCTTGAATTACAACAGTTCTTACTGGTTTGAGGTTTCAGGTTTAAAGAAAAGCAATGAATTTGCAAAGGTTAAAGCCCTTGTAGAGGGGAATACGGTTAATTTTGAGCTTGCAAATGTGGAAAGTTTTAAAATAACCCTCTCCGAAATGCTTCTGGATTTAAAAAAAGTAATAACCATTAATATTAACGGGAAAAAGCTGTTAGTTGATAAAGTTCCTGATGACAAAGTAATTATTTTTAAAGAAGAGAATAATAGTTGGACACAGGCTTCGTCCCGTAAGGCCTCCAATCTTCTTAGTCTTTCCAAAAGAAAGGGCTTGTGCGGTCCGTATGATGATGTTTTTAGCAGCAGTTTTATAATTGTTTATGGCACAAAAGGCCCGGAGGCCGCAGTAAAAGCGAACAAAGAGGCGGCTGAAGAACTCTTGAAACAGCAAAACGGCAGATGTCAGGGTGATTATATTATCTTACCCGATTCTGAAGTTATGAAGGAGCAGATAGCTGAATACAACCTGGTTTTGGTTGGGGATCCGGATTCTAATACGCTTACCGCGAAAATAAATGATATGTTGCCGCTTAAGGTTAAGAACGGTGCGTTTATATTCGGCGGCAGGGAGTTGAAAGGAGAAAGTATGTCCGCCAGATTCATATATCCGAACCCTTTGAACCCGGAAAAATATGTAGCCGTAAATTATGGCAGCTTGCCGAAGCCCGAAGGCAAGCAGCGCGCGCCGCGTCTTCCTGACTATTTGATAATTTCCGGGACCGAAAATATTAACGGGTATTTTAGCAATAATTGGGATAGCCCGAGGGATAAATAGGTCCTGTCGTATTTACCGGACGGTCTTTGGGTTTGGAATTTCTGTATTGTGTTAGCATTTAAAAATAAGTATAATATAAATAATAAATAAAAGTTAATAAGGTTGATAACGGTTTATAATGTTAATAAGGTTTATAAGGTTTGTAAAGTCTAAAATCATGGAATGATATAGATATGAATATCTTGCGTTTTTAACAAGTATTATATATTATATCCTACCTTTGAAAGAGACCTTACGAACTTTACAAACTTTACTAACCTTAAGAACGTTATTTCGACAAGGAGAATAAGATGAACGAAGAGAACAGGTACGGCCATTTTTCTGCGGACAGTTTGGAGTATGTGATAACGGACCCCGTGACGCCCCGGGATTGGATGAATCTAATCTGGAATAAATACTATGTGGGCTGGGTCGCCCAGAACCTTTGGGGTAGCGGCTTATATCAGACGGATAAAGGCGCCTCCACCAATCTTTTCGGTAAACAAGATGTGCTGGCTCCCGGCAGGCTTATCTATGTAAGAGACAATGATACGGGTAAATTTTTTACAGTTAACTGGGATCCCATTCAGGCCCCTTACCAGAAGTACATTTGCCGGCACGGTATGGGCTATAGCATAATAGAAAACAAAACAAACGGCCTCTATAATACCTTCCGGGTTTTTGCCCCGGTCACCGATGACCCGCTGGAACTCTGGAGTTACGGGATAAAAAATGAATCCGGCAAGAAAAGAAATCTTTCGATATTTTTTGTCAACCCGCTTAATGTTGACGGGAACACGCCCTACTTCGGCGCTATTGCCTCTTTGGATGCGTTTTATGACAAAGGCATTAAAGGCGTTTATGCCCGCAACTATGTGTTTGCAATTCAGGGCCTGAAATATAAAGGTTTTATGTGTCATGATTTTGCCATTGATGGTTTTGACTGCAGTGAGATGGAGTTTTTGGGCAAATACCGTTCCTACTCCAAGCCCGCGGTTGTTGTTGAGGGCAAATGCCGCAACACCAATGCGGTAGCGGAAAACCTTATCGGCGTTCTGCAGAAAAATATCACCTTAAAAGCCGGAGAGGAAAAGAAATTTAACCTGGCTCTCGGCGTAGTCGGCGAACCCAAAGAAGCCGGCCGGTTGGCAAGAAAATTCCTGACCAAGAAAGGCTTTATCGACAAGCAGTTTAAACTTCTTCAGGAGAAGAACTGGGGCAGAATCGGCGGCCTGGAGATAAATACTCCGGACAAAGAACTTAATAGATTTGTAAACACCTGGCTGAAACATCAGCTGTATTTTAACGGGCAGTGGGCAAGGATATATTTCAAAGGTTTCAGGGATACCCTGCAGGATTCGCTCGGAATCGGGGTTTTTGATCCCGAATTCCAGAAAGAAAAGGTCCTCGAAGCTTTAATGTACCAGAGCAACAACGGTTATTGCCCCAGGGCTTTTAAAGTCCCCAACAGTGACCTTGCCGAAGGCGGAAAATGGTATGCTGATAGCCCGGTCTGGATGAGTTTTACCACCGTGGCCATGCTTAAGGAAACCGGCGATATGAGCCTGCTTAACAAAAAGATACCTTATAAGAACGGGGGTACCGGTACGGTCTATGAGCATAATTTGAAAGCCGTCAGGTTCCTTTATCAGGACCCGGGCCCTCACGGTTTGATAAAGATACATGACGGTGATTGGTGCGATCTTATTAACCTGGCCGGAGTAAAAGGTAAAGGGGAGAGTGTTTTCCTTTCCTGTTTAACCTGCTACTCTCTGCTCACAATGGAAGAACTTGCTCTCCGTATCGGCAGGAAAAAAGACGCTCTGGAAATGCGCAAGAACTATGAAAAACTTAAAAAGAATATCCTGAAGAATGCCTGGGACGGTAAATGGTTCAGATACGGCTACACGGACAGCGGCAAACCTTTCGGGTCAAATAAAAATAAAGAGGGCAAAATCTTTTTGAATCCCCAGTCCTGGGCGATTATCGCCAAAGTGGTGGAAGGGGAAGACGCGAAGAAACTTATGGCGACTACGCACAAGATGCTGGACAGTGCGGTCGGCCCTGTGCATAACTGGCCGCAGTATACCGAGTATGATCCGGAAATCGGGCAGCTTACCTGCTCCAGCCCCGGCTTCTTTACGAACGGAAATAACTACAGCCATGCTTCAGCCTTCAATATGTTCGCGGATATTTCTATGGGCGACGGCGAGTCGGCCTACAGGAATATGAAACGGGTACTGCCGCATGATAACAAGGTAGAACCTTACGCGCTTTGCAGTATGTATATCGGGCCGGATGCCATTCACAGGAAAGAAGAAACCATAAGAGAAGGTGCCTGGCGGACCGGAACGGCGACCTGGACGATGGTAAATGTTGTGGAAGGGCTTATGGGTATTAAACCCGACTATGACGGCCTTAGGATAAAACCTACCCTGCCGAAAGACTGGAAGGATTACAGTGTGAAAAAGCCGTTTAGAGGCAACATCTATAATATCCGCGTGATAAAAGTTGCGGACGGTAAGAGCGTGAAGGGTATGACCCTGGATGGGAAATTTATACAGGGCGACCTGATTCCGTTTGTTAAAGACGGTAAAGCGCATGAAGTTATAGTAAGAGTGTAAAGAGGAGAAAAAATGAGAACACTATTATTGCTTATTGCTTCCCTTGTGCTCTTCGGCCGGGCCGGCGTAGAAACAGCGTACGCGGCCTCCGGTGAGTGTACCGCGGTGAATATTGACTATACGCTTGATGGCGAGAAATACAAGGCGGTTGTTCTTGAGAATTCTCTCGTTAAAGCCGTGGTAATTCCGGAGTATGGCGGGCGTATAGTCGAATATACTCTTAAGTCTACGAAGCACAACCAACTTGACAACACAACGGGCAACCCCGGACTTAAGGATGTTGTCGGAGAGGAGGGGCAGTCCGGTTATTCGGCGGGGGGATTTGCGCAGCTCCCTTTTAAGGTTACAATTCAAAAGGAAGGCAAAGAGGTGATTCTATTTGCCGAAGCAGCTTCCGATAACCTTAAGGTTGAAAAGACAATGACCTTGACGGCCGGCAGCACGAAACTAAACCTTAAGGTTAAATACACCAATATAGGAAAGGAAACTCTGGAAAAACTTCTGGTCCGGATTCATCCCTGTATAAGTACAGGAGGCAACCAGGCGGTAGATGATATATTTGTGATTCCGGAACCGGGTAAAGTAAAAAAGAATACCACGGATGCGCATACCAAAGCGGACTGTGGCTGGTGGCTGGCATTTGATCCCAAAGTCAAAGAAATGCTCTTTATGACTTTTAAACCGGAAGAGGTTGATGACCTTTATTTATATCTGGGCGGAGATTCCTATAATATGGAGTATATGGGGAAGCCCTCAGATGCAAAAAAAGGCGAGAGCGTGGGTATGGAGGTCAATTACTTTATTCTTACGGCCGGCGGACAGCTGGACAAAATGCTGGAGAGCGGTGAAATAAGCGCTTTTGATAAAGAAAAGCCGAGGATTAAAACGGAAGTAAAAGCATTATTTGAAAATAAATAGTAACTTCCAACAGTAAAGGGCGTGCCGGTTTTGCGGGACGCCCTTTACATATTATTTTATGGAGTTTTCTATGTGGAATAATATCTTAAAGCTCATTGACCGCGAGACTGATAAAGAAAGTATTTTTGAGGATTTAAAGAAAATAAACGGGTATGACCTCTGGTTCAGGTATTCCGGTTTTTCTAAGTCTGTCAGATACTGCAGGTCGAGGTTTAAAGAAGCCGCCGGTAACGCCAAATTAACAAGTTTCCCTGCCGACGGAAAAACCCGCATTGCGGACTACATCCCGCCCCGCGCCTGGGAAGCCCGTTTCGGGAAAATTAAAATAATCAGCCCGGACATTGCTTTCTCTTTGAGTTATGAAAAGGTTCCGAACTCGCTTTTTATGTACAGCTATCCCACAAAGAAAGGCGGCCTGCTGGCCGAGGTGGTCTTTTTAAAAGGCGGCGACAAAAAAGAGGATTACAACGGCGTTAATGTTAAAGGTAAAATAATATTTACTTATGCCTATCCGGCTGCGGTCTGGCGGCTGGCGTATGAAGCCGGGGCTATAGGTATACTTAGCAGCTGGAAAAAAGGTTCAGGTAACGGCTGGGTAAATTACTGCTTTGTCCCCGACAGTTCAAAATATAAGATGTTCGGCTTTTCCTTGAATGAGCCGGAGGGCAGGAAACTCGAACGCTTCCTTCTTGTTGAAAAGAAAAAAGGCCGGAAGGTCACCGCTAAAGTAGAAATTGACACTACAATTTATAAAGGCGCCGGCGAGACCGTTAGCGCAGTAATCAAAGGGAAAACTGCCGGAGAAGTGCTGGTCTTTGCCCACCTTTATGAAATTGGCGCTTTAGATAATGCCTCGGGTTCCTCAGCGATAATAGAAATTGCGAGGTGCCTGAATACTTTAATAAAAAAGGGCCGTCTGCAGAAGCCAAAAAGAAGTATTAGGTTTATGCTGGGTTTTGAATGCTACAGTCTTATGCAGTATCTCCTGGCTAAAGGCGAAAGAGCCGGCGAATTAGTAGCGGGCTTGAATATTGATAATGTCGGGGTTGCTATTTCCAAAAAAAACCTGGTAAACATTAAAACAACTCCCGATTCGAATCCGGCCGCGGCAAATCAACTGCTTGCCGGAATGATGAAAGCCTATGTGAAGGAGAAATACGGGTCTTCTTTCGTAACCGTAGCGGAAGGAAGAGCAAGCGATGATTCACTGCCGGGCGATCCCTGCTTTGGTGTGCAGTTTCCCTATATAATTCAAGATCCTCATATAGATGATACCTGGCATAACTCCATTGACCGGCCTGACAAGATTTCAAAAGAAACACTTAAAACCTCCGCCGCGGTCTCTGCCGCTTATCTCTATTTTCTCGCAAATGCTTCGAGCAAAGAAGCTGTATATCTGGCCGGTCTTTCTGCCGCGAAGGGCAAAGAAGATATTAAGTTTCTTGCGCACGCTTTCAAAAAACAAAAAATTAAAAATCCCGGTAAATTACTTTTAGAGTTAAAAACACAGTTAGATTATCGGTCGGATCTGGGTATAAAAGAAGTGAACTCAGCCCTGAGATTTGCGGATAAAAATGACACCAAAACAAAAGAACTTATCTTGAAAATGGGAAAGGCCGTTAAAACTGCGGCCGTTTTGGAATTTAATAAGATAGTGCTTTATTTTAAAAAGAAAACAAATTCAGGTATTCTTTCCGGCCCGGAATATAAGGAATTGACGCCTCTTGAACTGGAAGCGTCCCGGTCTATACCGGTAAGGCTGCTTCCCGGGTTATTAACTCTGGAGACCCTGCCTGAAAAGTTAAAAACAAAGAACCCGTACGGGCCTCAATATCAGGTAACAAGTATTCCATATCTTTGGGCCGACGGCAAGCGGACGCTCCTGGATATTTACAGATTAACTAAAGTCAAAAATAAGGGGACCACGCTTGAAAGTTTAGCGGCGGCTTTCGGGTTTCTGGAGAAACACGGCTACCTTAAGATTAAGAGAGAAAAACCCGTAGAAGTAACTAAAAATATGCTTCACTCGGCCTTTAAAAAAGGCGGAATTAAAAAAGGGGATATACTTCTGGTTCATAGCTCTTTAAGCGGTCTGGGCCATATAAAAGGCGGGCCAAAGACGGTGATTGCCGCTTTGCAGGAAACTGTGGGGCAGGCCGGCACGGTAGTAATGCCTGCTTTCAGTTGGAGTTTTCCTAAGAATAATTCTCTGCCTTTTGACAAAAATACCTCCGGCTCAAAGGTAGGTATAATATCCGAAGTATTCAGACGGCAAAATGGAGTGCTTAGAAGCGCAAGTCCCACTCATTCTGTCTCTGCCCGGGGAAAATACGCGGCAAAGATTGTAAATACAGAAGCCGCTCTCCCGCCCTTTGATAAAAACGGGCCTTTCGGTAAACTTTTTGAGCTGAATGCAAAGGTAATTTTTCTGGGATGCGGCTTGCATGCAAACTCCTTTCTCCACGCAGTTGAGGATTGGCTCAATCTTCCCTATCTTACCCGGAATCGCGTCCACTATTATGCTGGTAAGCATATAAAATATAAAATGTTTTCTAAGATGCCCGGGGGCTGCAGGGACTTCTATTCCCATACTAAAAAAAATCCCGCGAAAATATATAAATTACTTTTCAAGGCCGGAATAATTACAGAAATTAAGGCCGGTAAAGGAAGCATTTATACTTTTGAGCTCAAAAAATTTGTTCCGGCTTGTGTGACAATTCTTAAAAAAGATCCCCTGCTATTGCTTTGTGACAAAAAAGAATGCAAGTTTTGCGCTAAATTCAAAAAATAGCATAATTAGAGCAAATTGCCGGAAAGTATATGTTTTTAATGCATTTTAGCATTTGACTTGCTTTCTTTTAATGGTATAATCAGGACTATTGTTAAAGTATGGGAGGTTTTCTATGGGTAAAAAGTTTTTGGCAGTGGTTTTTGTTCTTATTTCTCTGGCCTTTCCTCTTTCGGCCGGAATTATTGAGGAGGGCTTTGAAAATGGCCTTATAGCCCCATCCTGGAAGATAGAAGGCAAGGCAGAAGTTTCCTCCACCCTGGCCCATAGCGGGTCCAAAGCTCTTGTGGTTGCGGAAAAATCTGTTCTTTCTTTTGATTTCAGCAAAACAAATACCTTCGGGAAAATGACCTGCTGGGTTTATGATAATAAATTAAAAGCCGACTGGCAAAAGGACGGCTTTGTAAGCGGGCCTTACTGGGGTATTAAAAATGTAAAAGGTGAAGTTTTTATGCTGGGAGTCACTTTTCGCGACCACACCACGGGCGATAAACTTTATAACTGGATGTCTTCGACGGAACTTGGCGGAGAAAATTATATCTGGTTTATGGATGTAAAAAGAACGGAAGGCTGGCATAAGTGGGAAATTAACTACCTCGATGACAAAGACTCATTAAAAGTGGTAAAAGATGATAAAGAATCCCCCTCCGACTGGACTTTCAGCCGCTACAAGACAGGGTGGAAAGGCGGTTTTAACGGTATAGTTATAAGGGGAAACAAACAGTTATCCGGAGAAATTAAAGAACCTTTTTATTTTGACGATATTAAAATAGAATATAAATAAGGGGGCCCTGTGAAAAAAATAGTATTTTTACTGACTCTGTTATTGCTGGCTGTTACTGTGAGGGCTGCTGATATTAAGATTGGCGCCAACAAAGAATTAATCGTAGAAGGCAAACCACTCTTTTTGCTCTACACCTACGGGCCGCAAAGGGAGTTTGCTTATCTGAAAAGTCTGGGTATGAACTGCGTACCGGCCTCGGACGAAATCCAAGCGAAAAACTTCACAAATGAGATGTGCTTTGCGGAAGCTAAGAGACTGGGCCTTTATACCTCCTGTTCCATTTCCGATTTTGACAAGGTCAATAAAAATGACCCGACGCTTATTATGTGGGATCAGACGGATGAGCCGGATTACATCGAAAGAGATAAGCCGGGCTCAATAAAAGACCTGATTGCTCTTTATCAGAAGGCGCATGCTACGGATTCTAAACCGGTTAATGTCTGTTTTGGGAGTATGTTTGCGGCCGGTGTAGGGGTTATGAAAAATAATCTTTATGTCGAATATGCCGAGAAGACGGCCGATGTGGTTATGACCGATATTTATCCTGTGGGGAATTTAAACAAGCCGGAAAACCTTTTCCTTATGGCTAAGGCTATGAAAAATCTGGATAAAATTACCAAAGGGAAAAAACCGTTGATGATTGCGGTCGAGGTTACCAAAATTGATGATAAAGCGGCCAGAGCGGCCAATGCTTTTGAAGTCCGTGCCGAAGTCTGGATGGTCATTATTCACGGCGCGAAGGGAATATTTTATTTTCCGGCCAGGTTTGACCGGGTAAGGTTTTCTCCGGTGGCCATCCCCGAAGATGTGGAAGCGGAATTGATTAGAACCAATAAGGAAATTACAGATCTGACGGATGTTATTTTATCCGGGAATTCAACTGCGAAAGTTGACATAGTAGAGTCCGATACGGCCAGCGCCGCGATGATGTTAAAAGAAAAGAAGGATAAGTTCTATCTCTTTACTATCAATATGAAAAATGCTCCCGGCAAACTGAAATTTACCGTAGCCGGCGCCAAAGGAACTGAAGCGGAAGTCTACGGGGAAGGGAGAAAAGTAAAGATAGTTAACGGCAGTATCGAAGAAGAATACAAGAGTTACGAACCGCACATATATGTAATAAGCAAAAATTAGTTTAACAGTATTGAATATCTTGTAATCTGCCTTTCGAAATTTTAAATATTAGGCATCCGCAAAGCTTAAGGGCGGAAGTGAAATCGCTTTTACTAAAGGAGTAGCTTGTGAAAATGAAGATGTATGTAATGGATAAGCTCAAAGTCCACGACACGGTCTGGTCTATGATAGCAGGGGCAGATAACAATGTATATATTGCCGCCTGCTGTGAGTATATCGGCGGCATGGGCGGCTTTCTGGTAAGGTATAATACGAAAAAGGATAAACTGGAATACATGCTGGATATTGCCGCGGCTGTGGGCGAACCTCCTGAGACCGGCAGAGCCGCACAGTGCAAGATCCATTATTCGATGATCTCCGATGATGACGGCATACTTTACGGGGCCACACATTTATCGGCACCGCCCAAAGGCGAAACTTTTTATTCCCCCTGGCATACCTGGAGCGATGACAAAAGGCGTTTTAGGGGCGCTATGCTCTTTGTTTACGACCCTATGAAAGAAAAATTGCTGTTTTCAGATTGTATCTATCCTAAGGAAGGCTGCCGGGCTCTGGCGCTGGATAAAAAAAGGAAAATTCTATACGGGCTGACTTATCCCCGCAATCATTTCTTCTATTATGATATTAACGAAAGAAAAACCACGGATATGGGCAGAATAGGTAATGTCAACCCGCAGACTGTTTTTCTGGATAAAGAAGGCAATGCCTATACCAATGATGATTACGGGAAACTTATCAGGTTTAATATCAAGACAAAAAAATTGGAAGAACTTGATGTTTATGTTCCGCATGCGGAATATCAGAACGGGTTGCACGCCGTTTTGTATGATGTAGTAAAATCACCGGGTGAAGAGTATATCTACGGCGTGCCCTGGAACGCGGATCCGCATGTTTTCCGCTACAAACTCGGGGGCACCAAACAGTCCGATATGGAAGACCTGGGCCCGGCGTTAAAGTCAGAGTCGGGGTATCAAACTACCTATATTCAGTCTACGCATACGGGCGGGCTCGTTTTCGGGAAAGACGGCTGGCTTTATTATTGCGCCAACCAGCTTTCAAAGAAAAAACCGACGGGGAAACACGCGCATCTCTGCCAGACCAACCTTGTTAGACTCAATCCGAAAACTCTGGAAAAAGAAGATATGGGCCAGCTCAAATTCGGGAAATTCGTTCCCTGGTATGTTTCAAGAGCCGTAAGGGATATGGAAGGCAATCTTTATTTCGCGGATGTGGGGAATATTCCGGAAAGAATTTATAAAGTTACTCCGGATTATTCGGCGGCTGTTAAAAACAAGAAAGAATCTAAAGAAACTATGATGCGGTACTGGGGGTAAAAAATGCCTTTAAATTTAGACGGAAAGAAATGGCCTAAAAGGGCTAACAGAGCAAAAAACTGGGCCAGCATGGATTGGAGCGCAATGAGAAAGTACAGCCTCGGGATATTTGTGACCGAAGGCCAGCTTTACTCTAAAGAACTTTCATTTTATGGCATGACCCGGCCTATTCCGGCGGAAGAGTGCGCTATTACCTCCCTTTTTAAAGGGGGAAATTTCAGGATGGCCGGGGCTACCTCAGGTAAAAAAGCCCATCTTTTCACCTACTGTCCCAAAGGTCCTGACGGTGTGGTCGTGGATATCGGCGCGATAGGAGAGGAGACGGCGGTAAAAAACTCCCTGGTGGTCACCGGGAACGGTGTTATTATAGGCGGCACTTCCTCTTTCAGCGGTGAAAAATTTGACGGCGGCAAAATATTTGAGCATGCCACCCAGCCTTTTTCCGGGGATTTTATCCAGGAATGGCAGATTATGAAGCAAAAGATAGATATTGTGACTATTCCGGTCAAAGGTGAGGGTATCGGCAGCCTGCTTTTAGATAGTGTTAGAGGGCTGGTTTACGGAATTAGCGATAAGACCGGGCTTTTGTTCTCTTATGAAGTAAAAACAAAGAAAGTAAAAAAGATCGGAGAGGTTAATAAAAAATTATTCTCCACCTGCCTTACCATGGACCAGAAGGGCCGGATATTTGGCGCGGGCTACGGCGGGAAGTTTTTCTGCTATGACCCCGAGCAAAAAAATATACAGATTCTGGAGATCTTCATGCCTACTTTTGCGGGAAGAAACCTCTATGATATGTTAAGCGCCGGCACCTTTGACAGCAGGAATAACCTTATCTATGGCGGCACGAAAGAAGGCAATCTTTTTGTTTTCAATCCGCTAACACTTGAGGTGAAATCTTTGGGGTGTCCGACAAATCTTAGAAGGATAAGATGCCTGGCGGTGACCAATGACGGGCGGGTTTTCGGCATGAGCGGGGAAGATGAAGAGATGAACCATATGTTCTGTTATAATCCCAAAACCGGGGAGCTTAAGGATCTCGGTATTCCTATTGCCACTATGGAAAAAAGATGGTATGGCTACAAGATTGATTGTATGGCTGCCGGCTTTGACGGGGCAATTTACCTGGGAGAAAGCGATCGGGTGAGCAATTTGTTTATCTATCATCCCGCGATAATCTAAGGCACGGAGCCGGGATTTTTCGCAAATCAAAAAAGGAAGGCGGTTTAAACTCTTAATAGAAAAGGAGGGTGAAAAAGTTTCAGGATTTAGTTTAAAAAAATAAAATGGAGGGTAAAAGTATGAAAGGTACTATGAAAAGCACGGTTTTGGCGGTAATGGTTCTTTGTTTTGCCTCTTCCGTATTTGCCGCGAAGGTGACGGAAGGTTTTGAGGATAAAGCTTCTTTGAAAAAATGGGAGCTTGAAGGCGATGTAGTTATTGACGGCGAGCAGTTCCATGGCGGAAAAACAGCGCTTAAAGTTCCCGCAGGCGCTTCGGCCACCTTTAGA
>Ga0114951_10003644_pt1 | contig 15776 bp, 12 predicted proteins | sample AM7aDNAmetaG_FD_88677 | JGI IMG/M metagenome (GOLD analysis project Ga0114951, IMG submission 88677) | Freshwater microbial communities from Finland to study Microbial Dark Matter (Phase II) - AM7a DNA metaG | ecosystem: Environmental > Aquatic > Freshwater > Lake | place: Finland: Lake Alinen...
ACCTGGTTTTCCTATGAAGTGGTCGGAAGTCTCAAAACCATCAGGCTTGATGGTGCCGGAAGGCTCTGGGAAGTTGACAACGACAACGCCAAAGGGGGGAGAAGCCTCATTGATGCACCCCGCTGGAAGTTGGTTGAACCGATGCTTGCATGGGACGAGCTGGTTTTGCAGGAAAAAATCAGACAATCATCACTTGCCGTGCATGGAATTTTTGCTGTCGGTTTCGCCTTTCTTGCAAATCGGATTGTCAAGGCACTCAAGAAAAACGAAAGAACCCTGCATGATGCCGCGGGTTTTTCTGATGGCCTTATGATCCAGAAAGTTTTGCAGGCGGGCAGAAAATCAGACAAGCTTCACCGCTGGGTTAAAATTTAACCTCGATGTCCATTTCGCGGATTTACGAAAAGGCATTTTGGAGTTTTTGGGCAATCAGACGTATTATAATATTCCTTTCGGTATTGCACCCTTGTTGAAAGGGGGGGGAATCATGGACTTGCGGATTGCTTATTTCATACAATGAAGAGAATGCGGAAACAGCCAGTAAGCCAGCGTTCAACATTCCCAAGGTTAAAAGTGTCCATAATAAATTATTTGTTTTTGTCTTTATAATCGTTAATTTGCGATTAACTTAAAGGTGTAGTTATGCAGAGAACGTTGTTGGCTGTTGAGTATAGCGGAGAGGAGGAGAGCTTGGCTGTGTTTGCAAAGGCGCTCAGCCATCCGGTAAGGATAAGGATATTAACATTGCTTGCAAGTCAGGCATGCTGTTTTACCGTTGAATTGACTGAACTTATTCCTATGGCGCAGTCAACGATTTCCCAGCACCTTAAAGCTTTGCTTGAAGCCGGGCTGATACAGGGTGAGATTAATCCTCCTAAAGTTCGTTACTGCATTGATCGTGATAACTGGGAGAAAGCCCATGCGATTTTTGGTGGATTTTTTACCTCCGATCGGACATTTGGGTGTGATTGCCCAGTTTCAGATGCTCCACGGGGACATGCTGGCTGTTGATGATTTGCTCTTTTATAAATAATCGTTTATTTGCGATAAACACATTAAAAACAATACTATGATGCGAGTAAAAATTCTTGGAAGTGGCTGTGCAAAGTGTAATCAGCTTTATGATGCAGTAAAGGAAGTAATTGCGAAAGAGGGGATTAATGCTGTGGTTGAAAAAGTGGAGGATATCCAGCAGATCATGGCTTACAATGTCATGTCGACACCAGCGCTTGTTGTGGATGAAAAGGTACTCAGTAAAGGGCGTATTCCCTCTTATGATGAGATCAGGGAGTTGTTGACTGCTAAACCGCAAGGCTGCTGCTGTGGAACCCATGGCAGCAAGGAGAAGAACAGTGGAGGGTGTTGTTCATGACTAAATCACTCCTCATTCTCTGTACCGGAAACTCATGTCGCCGCCAGATTAGTTTTCCCTTTAATTTAGTAAATCGTATATTTGCGATATACTAAAGCAAGGCAAAGGTATGAGTCTTTATTGTAACCATGAGTGTTGTCTGTGAAAAATATAAAATGGTTGTCGGGTTTGCTTGGGGCATCAGTGTTCTGGCTGCTGATTTATACTAATCTTCAGCAGCTCGCCGACCTGTTGTTTCAGGTTTCCGGAATAAGCCGGGCAAATCGTTTTGGTGAGGCGCTCTTCTTTTTTGTCTATGAAGTGCCGAAGGTACTCTTGCTCCTTATGGCGGTTGTTTTTCTGATGGGGATTGTTCACACTTTTATCTCTGCGGAGCGAACCCGGGCGTTATTGTCAGGTCGTCGTGCCGGAGTTGGCAACCTTATGGCGGCTACTCTTGGTATTGTGACGCCATTCTGTTCATGTTCCGCAATTCCTCTTTTCATCGGATTTCTGCAGGCAGGTGTGCCTCTTGGTGTCACTTTTTCGTTCCTGATTTCAGCACCGATGATCAATGAGGTTGCCTTGGCGCTGCTTTTTGGCATGTTTGGTTGGAAGGTTGCCCTGCTTTATTCGGGTATGGGTCTCGCTGTAGCGATTGTTGCAGGAATGGTGATCGGAAAGCTTAACATGGAGTGTTATCTGGAGGAGTGGGTGCAGAAGTTGCAGCAGAGCACGCTTTCTGTTGAAGTGGAGGGCGAGGCAATGAGTGTGCAAAAGCGAATACTGGAAGGTGTCAGGCATATTCGTGATATTGTCGGCAAGGTCTGGCTCTATATTGTTCTCGGTGTTGGACTGGGCGCTGGAATTCATGGTTATGTCCCTGAAAATCTTATGGCCTCACTGATGGGAAAAAGCATCTGGTGGTCGGTTCCAGTCGCCGTGCTTATCGGTGTGCCGATGTACTCTAATGCAGCAGGTATTCTTCCAGTTGTCCATGCGCTTCTTGGCAAGGGCGCAGCTCTTGGCACCGTGATGGCGTTCATGATGAGCGTTATAGCTCTCTCTGCCCCGGAAATGATCATTCTTCGTAAGGTGCTGAAACCCCGACTGATTGCTGTATTTGCAGGTGTTGTGGCAGCGGGGATAATGCTGGTAGGGTTTGTTTTTAATCTATTGTTATGAATAATCTGCTATGTCGATTTTTTTATGGATAAAGTCTGAAATATCTTGTCAGGAGCCCTGTTCCCACTCGGCAAAGAGCGTATTCAGTTCATTGCACAGCGCATGGTAACCATCGAGGATTTTAGCATTTTCTTCCTTGCTTTTTTTGTAGAAATCCTCTGTAGCCATCATGGTTTCAATTGACTCTTTTTTATGCTCAAGTCGGTTGATTTTCTGTTCGATCTCATCAATTCTTTTCTTGTTCCTTTTGGATGCAGCGCTTTTCTTCGCCTGCTCTTTTTCTATTTCGGTTGTTTTTGCTGCTGTGCTCTGGCTTTTTTGTTTTACTGCGTTCTCTTGCTGGCGCTCGGCTTCAATGGCCTTTTCTGCTTTTTCGAGATATTCGGCATAGGTGCCGAGATGGAGTTGAAGACCCCCGTTTTTTATTTCTACGACTTTGTTGACAAGACTGTCAAGGAAGTATCGGTCGTGACTGACAAGCAGCAGTGTGCCATCATAGTATTCAAGTGAGTCAATCAGCATCTCTTTTGAGCGCATGTCCAGATGGTTGGTTGGTTCATCCATAATCAGCAGGTTCGAAGCCTGGAGCAAGATTTTGGCGAGGGCAACTCTTGATTTTTCTCCTCCCGAGAGCACTCTTATTTTTTTGTTGACAGCGTCTCCGCTGAAGAGAAAGCAGCCGAGAATGTCTCGAACCTTTTTCTGAGCTTCGGATGAGGGAGCGGAATCCATCATCTCCATGTAGATACTTTTATCAGGGGAGAGGTTTTCTGTCTGGTGCTGTGCAAAGTAGTTCAGGGTAACGTTATGCCCCATGGTAAGTTTTCCGTCAAACTCGATCTCTCCAGCAACAATTTTGCAGAAAGTTGTTTTCCCTGCTCCGTTCGATCCGACAATAGCAATCCGGTCGCCCCGCATGACTTCCAGATCGATGCCGTTCAGCACCTGTTTTTTTGTTCCATCGGGAAGAAGATAAGACTTTTTTACCCCATCAAGGCGCATTACTTCACGTCCGGAAGCTTGTGCTTTGGGGAAGCGAAATGATATACGTGAGAGATCTTCTTCAGGTGACTGGAGGTTTTTTTCCATTTTTTCCATCTGACGGAGGCGGCTTTGAGCCTGCCTTGCTTTTGTAGCCTTATACCGGAAGCGGTCAACAAAAGCTTTAAGCTCTTCCATTTTTTTTAGGTCATTTTCATATTTGCCCATCATCAATTCATATCGCTCTGCCTTCTCTTTTTCATAGTAGGAGTAGTTTCCCTTGTATTCGTTGATGCGCTCAAAAGCGATTTCAAGAGTTTTGGTGGTAAGCTTGTCGAGGAAAAAGCGGTCATGCGAAACAATTATGTAGCTGTGCTCGTAATTGAGGAGATAATTTTCAAGCCAGCGGAGCGAGTCGATGTCAAGGTGGTTGGTTGGCTCGTCAAGCAACAAAAGTGTTGGGTTTTGTAAAAGCAGTTTGGTTATGTGAAGACGCATCTGCCAGCCACCGGAAAAAGATTTAACTTTTTTATGAAAATCAATTTCACTGAACCCAAGTCCTCCGAGCACTTTTTCAGCATCGGACTGCATGGTGTAGCCTCCCAGATGCTCAAATTCATGCATCGCATCGGAAAATCGTTCAATAAGTTTGTGGTACGCTTCGCTTTCATAATCTTGTTCCGGAAGGGCAAGTTCGTGTTCCATCCGGGTTATTTTATCCGACAGTTCAAAGAGTCTTGCGTTTGCCTGCAGTGCATATTGAAGGGCGGTTTTCTCAAGATCGGCATCAAATGAGATCTCTTGAGGAAGATAACCGATGGTGGTTTCTGCCGATTTGAGAAATTGTCCATCGGTAATGAGGGCAGAGTCACTTGTTGGGCCGCTTATAAGGCGCAGGAGAGTGGTTTTTCCTGTACCGTTGAGACCGACAAGACTGACATGGTCTTTATCTCCAATGCGGAATGAGGTATCGGTAAGGAGTTGTTTTGTTCCCACGCTGAGGGAAAGATTTCTGGCTTCGAGCATGATAAAATGGCCTTAATAAAAATAATCGACATCATTGAAATAGAAATAATTTTGTAGCACGGGGGAAAAGATACAATTTTTCACGAAAGCTTCATGAGATGAATACGGGCAGTGGTTTTGTTCTGATATTTATAAATAAGTATCACATTCATGTGCAAGCTTTTAACGCAATCGTCGTCAAAAGTTCAAGCTTGGCTTTTAAAGGGGTATATTATAGCTTTATTATGTACTGGTCTAACACTTCAGCAATGAGAGCAAGAATTTCTTTGTTTTTGGCGCTGTTTTTTATTGTCGCGGTTTCGCCGCTTCAGGCTGAAGAGTCTCTGACTTGGGAGCAGTGTGTCAGCGCGGCCCGACAGGCGCATCCCGACCTCTCGTCTGCTCTTGCACTCTTGCAGCAGGCTGAAGCCGACAAGCGCATAACCGAAGGCTCGCTTCTTCCACAGCTTAATCTTGTAGCAAGCTCTCAGCAGAACGGTACGACAGAAAAAGGGATCGCTGTGTCTTCAGTTGCCTCATATTCGCTGTCAGCAGAGCAGCTTCTCTATGACGGCCACAAAACATCGAACCAGGTTGCAAGCAATGAAGAGGCAATCAAGGCCGCCAAGTACAATTACAACGCGGTTTCTGCCAATGTCCGTTTTATCCTTCGGTCAGCATTTACTCAATTGCTCCTCGCACAGGATCTTGTCGGTCTTACCGTTGAGATTGCCGCAAGACGACAGAAGAATTTCCGCCTGATCAATCTGTATTACCAGGGAGGAAAGGAACATATCGGTTCGCTTCATCAGGCTCAGGCTGATCTTGCCCAAGCGGAGTTTGAAGTCTCCCAGGCCGAGCGAGGTCTTTTACTCACCCAGGCAAAACTGGCGTCAGCGCTTGGACGAGATATCCATAAACCTCTCCGGGTTCAGGGTTCCTACAGAGCCAGTGACCTTTCCATGGTAAAGCCTGATCTTGATCTGCTGGCAAAAAATAATCCGCTCTTTCATCAGCTTGATGCCAAAAGCAAAGCCGCACGCTATGCTCTTGATGTTGCCAAAAGTGCTTTTTCGCCTCAGTTCTACCTGAGCTCATCGGTCGAGAGAAGTTCTCCAGATCACTGGCCGTTCAATGCGGTGGATTGGAGAGCGGGCTTTACGCTTTCAGTGCCGATCTATGAAGGAGGAAGCGGCAGGGCTCGGGTTTCAAAGGCAATGGCAGTTCTGAGCCAGCAGAATGCCGAGGAAAAAAGTGGTTACCACCAGCTTCTTGATGCTCTCGAACAAAACTGGAAGAATTTTCAGGATGCCCAGCGGATGGTTGTTGTTCAAAAAAAACAGCTTGACGCGGCAACCGATCGTTCTTTCATTGCCAATGCACAATACTCGAACGGCCTTGTGACGTTCAACGAGTGGGTGATTATCGAAAACAATCTTGTTGGTGCTAAAAAGAATTTTCTTAATGCCGAGGCTAATCTTCTGATTGCTGAGGCTCAATGGATCCAGGCAAAAGGAGGAGGGCTTGATGGTCAGCAGGAATAAGCTTGTATTGGGTATTGTGGGTGCGCTCTTTGTTTTGGCAGTTGCATCGTTCTTTTTATTCAGGGGAAACCGATCTTCAGAAAAGCTTTTTGATGAAATTCGTCCTTCAAGAGGAACCATCAGCTCATCAGTATCGACAACCGGTGCGGTCGAACCTCAAAACCGTGTTAAAATCCAGTCCTCGGTTGGAGGAAGAATAGAGGAGATTCTTGTTGAAGAGGGGCAAATTGTCAAGAAAGGAGAGGTGCTTGCCATGCTTAGCTCGACTGAGCGGGCGGCGTTGCTCGATGCCGCCAAGTTGCAGGGGAAGAGTGAGCAGGAATACTGGCAGAAGGTCTACAAAGAAACTGCGGTCATGGCTCCGATGGAGGGGCAGGTCATTGTTCGCAGCGTCGATCCTGGACAAACGGTGACAGCGAGTGACTCACTTTTTGTTCTTTCTGATCGTCTGATTGTAAAAGCTTACGTCGATGAAACCGATATCGGAAGGGTAAAAGCAGGTCAGAAGGCTGTGATCGGCCTTGACGCATACCCTGAAATCAGGGTAAACGGGGTCGTAGGGCATATCTACTATGAGTCACATTTGCAGAATAACGTCAATATCTATAACGTCGATGTTCTTCCTGAGCGTATTCCTGACGTTTTTCGCTCAGGAATGAGTGCGAATATCAGGATTATTGTTCAGGAAAAGAATGAAGCGTTGCTTTTGCCAGTTGGAGCTGTTCAGAGTAAAAACGGCAAGAGTGTGGTACTACAGAAAGGCGACGGGACAGGTTCTACGCATCGCTACATATCGGTGCAGACAGGTTTACAGGATGATCGCAATATCGAGATCATTGACGGTATTACGGATAACTCTGTAGTATTGCTTCCTGATACCTCTTTTGTCTTGCCGAAAAACAACGGAGGTTCCAATCCCTTTACGCCTCAGCGGAACAGGAAGAAACCATGAAAGCAATGCTTGAACTTGTCGATGTCCACCGGACATACCTTATTGGAGAAAGTACAGTGCAAGCGTTGCGAGGCGTTTCTGTGACGATAGAGCGAGGTGAGTTTGTTGCTATCATGGGCCCTTCGGGATCCGGAAAATCCTCTCTGCTCCAGATTCTCGGACTTCTCGATACCCCCGACCAGGGTGACTACTTGCTGCTTGGACATAATGTCAACACTATGACGGAAGATGAGCAGGCCGGACTTCGCAACAATGTTGCCGGATTTGTCTTTCAGCAGTTTCATTTGCTCAAGCGAATGAACATCGTTGATAATGTGCGCCTCCCTCATATCTACAGCGGCATCAAGGGGGATTTTCGCAAGGAAGCAATAGGACGACTTACTCTGGTTGGACTTGAACATAGAATTGATCATACACCAAGCCAGCTTTCGGGTGGCGAGCAGCAGCGTGTGGCTATAGCAAGGGCTCTCATCCGCGATCCTCTGATTATTTTTGCCGACGAACCGACCGGTAATCTCGATACGAAAACTTCGGTGGAAATCATGAAGATTCTCAAGGGACTTCATGAAGAGGGCAAAACCATCATTATGGTAACGCATGAAACTGACATTGCAGCCTATGCAGGGCGTGTTATTACCATGCGGGATGGTGTCATAATCTCAGATGAACGCAAGAACGGGATGGAGCCTTTGGCGACAGTTGCAGGAGAGCTGAATTTTGACGCACAAGTCGCAAAGAAGGTTTCATTATGGCAGGATGGGCGGTTTAAAGGATTTATATTTCAAGCTATTCAGGCCATTCTGGCCAACAAGCTGCGTTCTTTTCTTTCTGTTCTCGGAATTTTTGTTGGAGTTGCATCGGTGATTGCCATGATAGCGCTTGGCGAGGGTGCGAAAGCGGCCATGCAGGAACAATTGAAATCGATGGGTTCCAATATGCTTTCAATCAGGGGAGGATCAGCGAAGATCAGAGGTGCCGCTCAGGGTGCCGGAGCTGTTGCCCGTTTTACCTTTATTGATGTGGACGATATCGCTGCGCTTCGTACACTGGTGAAAAATGCCACCGGGGTAGTGAACGGAGGCGGGCGGATTGTTTATGGTAACAAAAACTGGAGCACAAGCCTTACAGGTGCAGGATTTGATTATGGTATCATGCGTGCGTCGGTGCCATCGGTCGGGAGGTGGTTTACCCAGGAAGAGATTCAGACCAGAGAAAAGGTAGCCATCGTCGGCGTAACGGTTGTCAAGGAGCTTTTTGGTAACAGCAATCCGCTAGGTAAAACCATAAAAATCAACAGGATTAATTTCACAATTATCGGAATCGCCCCTGCAAAAGGATTTTCTGGGCCGCAGGATGAGGATGACGTGGTGATCATTCCTGTTACGACGGCCATGTACCGAGTGCTTGGCAAGGATTATCTCAGCGGAATTTTTGTTGAAGTTACTTCGCCCACTCTCATTGACCAGGCCAAAAGCGCAATCAGCGAGCTGATTCGCAAACGGCATCGCTTGAAAGATGATGATGACACCTTCAATATCAGGGACATGACCGAAATTCAGCAGATGCTCAGTAGTACCACACAAACCATGAGCCTTCTTCTGGGTTCGATTGCCGCTATCTCGCTAGTGGTAGGAGGAATTGGTATCATGAACATTATGCTGGTTTCAGTAACTGAACGGACCAGGGAAATCGGTTTGCGCAAGGCTATTGGAGCAAGAAAAAGCGACATTATGCTTCAGTTTCTTGTCGAATCGGTTGGTATGACCATCAGTGGAGGTTTTATTGGGATACTTGCCGGTATTGGTATTTCTCTTATCCTCTCCTTTTTTGCAGGGTGGGCTGTAAAGACCTCACATATATCTGTGGTTCTCGCAACAGCCTTTTCTGCGGTCATTGGTATCTTTTTTGGCCTCTGGCCAGCGCGAAAAGCCGCAGAACTCAAACCGGTTGAGGCCCTCCGTTATGAGTAGAGTCGTGCAAAGGAAAAAATTATTTTACGCAAGCCTTGATGAGACAACTTCGAGACAACTTCGCGCCCCGCATAAAAAAATTGCGGGGTACGAAAAGTTTATGTGTGCTATCGTGAGAAGTGTCAGCTCAGGATACAGCAAGTGCGTCATGCACCTTCTGTGCTGCATCGCGGAGTCCTTTGGCGGGAATAAGGTTCAAACCTGACTCATCAAGCATTTTTTGAGCCAGGGGAGCATTGGTTCCTTCAAGCCTGACAATGACTGGTAAATTAAGGCCAATCTTTTTTGCGGCTTCGATAATCCCGGCAGCGACACGGTCGCAACGGACAATGCCTCCAAAAATGTTGACGAGAATGGCTTTGACATTTTTGTCGCTGAGAATGATCTTGAATCCTTCCTCGACTGTTTGGGGACTGGCAGAACCTCCAACGTCAAGGAAGTTGGCCGGTTTTCCTCCAGCGAGCTGAATCATGTCCATGGTGCCCATAGCCAGACCGGCGCCGTTGACCATACATCCGACATTACCGTCAAGGCGGACATAGTTGAGGTTGGATTTTGATGCTTCAACTTCCAATGGATCCTCTTCGTTGGTATCCCGCAGTTCAAGAAACTTATGGTGGCGGTAGAGTGCGTTGTCGTCAAAATTGATCTTGGCGTCAAGTGCCAGCACTTTTCCCTCTTTGGTGACTACCAGCGGATTGATTTCTGCGATGGCAGCATCAATTGATATATAGGTGTTGTACAGTGCGGTTATGAAGTGAACGGCGTTGCGGAACTGTTCTCCATGAAGTCCAAGGAAGAACGCCGCTTCGCGTGCCTGAAAACCCTGCATGCCAAAGAGTGGATCAATCTGGATTTTCAGGAGTCTTTCAGGTGTTTCTTCTGCGACGGTTTCAATTTCCATGCCGCCTTCGGTAGATACCATCAGGACATTTCTTGATGTTGATCGGTCAAGAGTGATCCCGACATAAAACTCTTTTTCGATATTCATTCCCTCTTCAATAAGCAGTCTTCCAATCTCCTTGCCTTCTGGGCCAGTCTGGTGGGTAACCAGCGTGAGACCGATTAATTGCTGGGCGATATCAAAAGCCTCTTGAGGTGATTTGGCGAGTTTAACACCTCCTGCTTTTCCTCTGCCGCCAGCATGAATCTGTGCTTTTACAACAACAACCGGACAACAGAGTTCGTCAAAGAGCTCCTTAGCCGCCTGTTTTGCCTCTTCAGGCGAATAAGCCACAATTCCTTTCGGCACGGCAACCCCGAATTTTCTCAGGATATCCTTGCCTTGATATTCATGAATGTTCATATTTTTTTGTCTTGGGTTACTGACGACATATTGGACACATAACGCAGGGAAAACATAGATTACAAAAAGAGAATAGTATAATGAAAATTGTGAGGATGGGAAAACCTGTGACAGCCATTTTTAGCAATATCGAGGGTTTACTAAAAAATAGCCTGCATGAAAAGCATTTTTTCTATATCGATAGCATTTTTTTCTAAAGATCGAACCATTTGAAGGAAAGCTTTTTTTCTGAACCAAGGTTATTTGATTTAACTTTTGTCGTTGTTTTATTTATCTGGTAATATTCCGGTAGCCAAGAAAGACTGTTGATATAATAGTCGTCAGGGGTATTATAGTAGAAGCCGTCCCCACTTTTCTGGATACATTTTCTAAGGCGTTGCAGTATTTCCGGAGCGATTGAAGAGCCTGCCGCTTCTGTTGCTGCATAGGCTGCACTATAGAAAAGCGCGTTTTCATAGCTTTTTTTTGTTGAGTCCTCAAAAAGAGAAGTCAAGCAATTTTTGCTGAATTTTTTTTCAAAAGAGGCTGAAAACTTGCGGAGTATGTCAAGGGCTCTCTGGTCACCATAGAGGTAATAATCAGCAGCTATTCTCAGAGGAACTCTTACAGCATCCCATCCATAAACGACAGGTTTTCCTGGCATAGTTCTTATTGTTCCCTGCTGGTCAAGTGCAATCCAGTCAGGAACCAAACCTCCCTCTTTCAATTCGTCCGGAAAAATAAGAAGCCTTTCGAGAAGGTTATACGTAGTATCGGAAAGCTCAAGCCAGCGTCTGTCACCGCTTACCTCATAAAAGAGTTTGAAATGGGACGGTGCATAGTATGACGGGTTCTGGGCTATAAGTTCATCTGTTCCGTTTTTTCGATCTGGCCATGGAAGTAAATAGAGCCTTCCATTAATTGCTGCAGTTTCGTGGTCGAGAACACTTTTCAGTACCTCGAGGGCAAATTGAAGATACCGATTATCATGCCATGTACGATAAGCCAGAATAAGGCTAAAGGCATAATCGATATCAGCATCTGAAGCTGCGGCAGTATCGCTGACGTGTCCATTTTCGAAATGCCATGCCAACAGCCGATCGCCGTGCGATTTCTTTCGCGAAAGCACTGATTCAGTCCAGGAAAGACACTTATCAAAGGTATTCCGGTCATTCATGAGCACTGCACGAATCATGACGTAGGCCTCACCTTCGGAAACCGTATCGTTGTTGTTTTTTGGACGAATGACCCTTCCTCCCCTAATGAAAGTACGCTTGAAGTGTGACCATGATCCAAGAGAAATCTTTTCAGGATTCTGGGGCACAGGAGAACAATTGATTATCAAGAACTGGAGAAGGGCAACAAGTAAAAAGCGAAAGAAAAACGTCATTTTTTGTTGAAATAAAAAAGTCCGGTCAGCATAACAAGCTGAAACGCGGTCCAGAAAACATTGATCATAAGCACGTAATCCCATCCGTGATAAAGCCTGAACAAACCCCATAGCAGTGTCAACACTACCACACCGATTAAAAATAACTGCGGCATGATGTCTTTTAGAGGAACATTCGTAGCGCCACCTTTTGGAGTGACTTGAAACCCTTTTTTATCCAGATTAAAAAGTCCAATTATAGTTGCACTTAGATACACAGGCATTGACAAAGCGGTTAGCATCTGAACATGGAGCATATTGAGCCTTTTATATTTTTTCTTTACCATACTTGCATAAAAAATCAAGTTTGAAAGGATAAAGAACGGCACAAAAGTCATTGTATAAGCTATAGGATCAATGTTATACGAGTTGATATTGAAAAAAATATACAGGATTGGGCCAGCCATGAGGAAGAAATAGGACCATCCAATAAAATAATAGGTTGTTGAAATGATGTATTCCAGCCACTGTATCGGTTTAAGTGCTTTAATATTCGTAAAAAATAAGATGACCAGTTTGCGGAATAACTGGGAAGTGCCCAGCGCCCAGCGGTGTTGCTGCTTGAAGTAAGAGCCCAGATCCTCTGGAGCCATACCGAAGGTATAAGCCTTATACATGAACAACGATTTCCAGCCTTTCGCGTGTAGCCTCAGCGAGGTGGCAATATCCTCCGTGACGGTATCTTCATCAAATCGACCAACATCTTCAAGCGCTGAGCGTCGAAACACTACATTGGTGCCGCAGCAGAACATCGCCTCATTCATTGATTTTCCCAAGCAGATGTATTCATAAAAAATTGCCTGCTGGTTATGTGCAGCCATTGCAACTGGGCTGACATCGCCATTGGAGTAAAACTGCGGAGTCTGTATAAAGGCAAGTTTATTGTCACCCTCCATAAAGGGAAGAAGTGTTTTTACAAAACTTGGCATAGGATTTTGATCAGCATCAAAAATCGCAATATATTTCTCATTAAGAGTTTTCAGTACCTCGTTTACCATACCGGCTTTGGCACCCCGATTTCCAATACGGGTAAACAATTCAGCCCCCAAAGCCTCAGCTACTTCCTTTGATTCCTGCTTGTAACTTTCTATTGAGGAGTCATCAAGCAGATAAACCTTTTTGTTGTCATAGGCAATGTTGAGACAGGTCAAAAGGGTACTTTCAACCACTTCTCTGGGTTCATGCCTGGCAGGTACCAGAATAGCAATGGAAGCATCTTTCCCGGGCTCTGCCCTGGGAGGCTCTGCCCTGGGCATATCTTCTCGGAGGACGTCTAAAAAAAAGAAAAATGAATGAAACAGAATAAACGTTTCTGAAATAAAAAACAGTGAGCTGAACACTTGCTCCAAGAAAGTGAACGGGGCAGTAATTATGTAATAGATACGCACTATAATATAGATTACAAGCACTGATAAAAGCGCTGTAACCTCAACTAAAAGATACCAAGATAGTTTCTTATCCTGCATCGGTAAGGGAGCTAAGCTATTTTGCACTTAAAAAAACCACTGAAATCCAGCTTTTAACAGTTTGTCTTGGTAGATAGATGTTGTTGTGTCCCAAGTATATTGACCCTCCATTGAGGTGGAAAATCGGTTACTCCAGTCACGGTGCAATCCGGCATGAATCTGGTGGGACACATTCCCTCCAGGCTCAAGACTTAGGCGGAATGCTGCCGTGTAATATGCGGCATTTGCACCCTGGAAACGTTCTTTATTGAGGAAATGCTGCCATTCGATACCTGCCGTATGTGTAGTGAACGATGATGGAGTCCAGTAATCGGCCTTAGGATAGGCATCGGCACCGAACCCATAATCCTGCAAGCGATAGGTAATGCTCAGGCGCTGCGGATCATAAAGAAGGTTCGCTGTAACATCCAATCCGGCGGTTAGACTGCTCCTGCTATCGGAATAGTGATCAATGCCGTAATCAATCCCCGCATGCCATCTTCTGTATCCGTCGTAAACTAACCGTCCCTGCCAGTGGTTGGTCTGCAGATGCTCCTTGAATGTCTTGTAATTTGAAATTACATCTTCTTTATGAAACGAAAGAGCGAGATGCAGATTGTCGAGAGGCTGACTTTCGGTTTCCAAAAAGCCTGTACGACTGTCTTTCAGGGGGCTTGGGTTTTGGCGAAATCCAAAAGCTCCGCGCAACAGAATATCAGGGAGATCGCAGTAATCCATGCCGAGTGTTATGCCCTGGCTTAGTGGAGTCTGCGGGTCATGCTTAAAACTGTAGGATTTACTGTTAAGGTTCACAAAACCAGTTAACCTGTCTTGAAACGGGTAAGAAAGCGAAGTATAAAAGCCAGAAAAACTGATATCAGTTTCTCGTCCGCCACTTTGAGCGCTGAAATATTCAGCACTGCTATTCAGACTCATCATGGACGAGGTGACTTTTGCTTTTTGCCTTGCCAATGCGGCTTGTTGATGATCAGGTACCTCCGTGAGAAGCACATCATACGTTTCAATGGCATCTTTCCATTTACTATTCTGCATGTAGAGCTGACCGAGATCAAACAGTGCTTCCGGCTGCTTCGGTTCGGCAACGAGCCATGATTTGTATGCCTTGACGGCTGGCCGGTAAGTATTGCTGTAATAGTTTTTTTTAGCTTCGGCTTCCGCTTTGAGCGCCTTGTTTTGGGGATAGGCGCGAAGAGCTCCATCATACAGAGAAAGAGAATTACGCTGGTCGCCCATCCATCCAAATACCCGAGCCTTTTCCCTGTAATAGAGGGGATCAGGATTGCTCGATGCAATCAATTTATCATAATAAATAAGGGCAGTAGAATAATCTCCATGCCAGCTTGACGCTCTTGCTATTGTCAACATAGCCTTCTGGTTTTCGGGAGAAAGGCGAAGTATCTCTTTATTAATCTTAACGGCTTCGGGATAATCCTTTGTTGTCATCGCAACATCAGCAAGGCTGATATAATTACTAAGGTCATCGGGCTTTTTGACAATTAGTTCACGATAAAGCGTTGCAGCTCGCCCATATTGCTTCATAGCAAAAGAGACATCGGCCGTTACCTGAAGCACGTCGATGTTTCCTGGGTAAAGCTTTGCAAGGTCATTGAGCAGTTTAGCACTTTCCGCTTGTTCTCCTATCGCCATAAGTGCATGCACGAAATTGATGGCATCTTTTTTTTGCAACGCCCCTTTTTTCCAAAGTTCACGATATTGCACAACAGCTTTTGAATACTGCTTATACTCGTAGAGTACATCAGCATACTGAGACAAGATCACGTCGTTCCCATTCCCCGAACTAATTATTCTGTCATAAAGGCCTAAGGACTCTTTAAATCTTCCAGTCCAAGAATACGCCCTTGCTGCATCAAGGAGAAGTTTTGTGTCGCTCGGATGCCGCTTGCATAACTGATCATATAACGGTAGAGCTTTTTCTGCACGCGACATTTTCTCAAACGCCAGAATAGCTTCTCTTAAAATATATTCATCATCGGGATACAAAACAACAAGTTTGTTGAATATTTCTTCAGCATTCTGATACTGCCCCGCAAACAAGCAACTATTAGCAAAATTAAGGCTGACCAGACGATCAAGAGTCCCACTCCTGAATGATTCCATAGAAATTTCGCCGGACGGAGCTTCCCGAACCACTATATCTGAAATTGGTGAGACTGGATTGCTTTTTGCTGGAACAGCCATCATGATTATGCTGGTCAGAGCAATAAAAATAAAAGTGATTCTTGATTTCATGATTCTATTTCCAGCAGAATTTTGCAAGTGATAACGCTGAATTTACTATACTACGATTCTAATGTGCGTACTCTCAACATTCAAAATGTTTGTAATTTATTATGTTGATAGCTCGCTTTCAACGTAGCTAATATTACCCTCATCCTTAAAGATATGGGCGGCTTGACAATTACCGGTAATGAGTTCTTAAACTTCTCACATTATTAACGTAACTCAAAACAACAACCGCTATTTCGTGGTCATATAAATTCAATTAACTAACCGCAAACAATTTATATTACACTCTCAAATACTTGACTTAAATATATGTAAAGATTCATGAATAAAAAATTCAGCACCAATAAGGTATAGGTGATGG
>Ga0114951_10003645_pt1 | contig 15773 bp, 9 predicted proteins | sample AM7aDNAmetaG_FD_88677 | JGI IMG/M metagenome (GOLD analysis project Ga0114951, IMG submission 88677) | Freshwater microbial communities from Finland to study Microbial Dark Matter (Phase II) - AM7a DNA metaG | ecosystem: Environmental > Aquatic > Freshwater > Lake | place: Finland: Lake Alinen...
CTGGATTCATGTCGGCCAGACCCAGGGGCGGGGCAAGCTCGGCCCATCCGGCAAGCAGAGCGTCCCCATCAAGGACGTATGGCTGTATCCCTTGGGAAAAGGTTTCAAAAATAGGCTGATCCGATAATTTTCGGAGACGGGTTGGCCGAATATTTACCTTCACGTCGCACTTTACGAAGGAATCCTTACGCCTACCCTCTCTTGCCGAACTTCGATTTTATCCACAGTTGCGGTGGAAAACTGTGTGGCTCAACTTTCAAACCACGCCAATTCTGCGGCTTCTGGGCAATGGGCAAAAAGTGACAAATCCTTTACGCATGGTGTCGTTGACACGCTGTTACTCATTTACGAATACTAATAAATCCATGCACCAACCCTACCCTAAGACGATCTATTTCACGTTAATAAAACTGGATTGAAGGCTGATTTTACAATTTCGTATGCCGCCGATTTCTAAAAGACAGATTCTGACGTTTGCCAGGGGCAGCTTAAATTGTCAACTTTTCCAGTAGGCCATAATTCCCTACTAAAACATTCTTGATTGACAATTTCATACGAATGGGAATAGATTCACAGCCGACAAGTTAAACCCGGCTAGAATGGCACGCAAAGACGCAGGTCCGGGATGGTTTGTTATTCAACTGTTCATTTTGGAGCTAAAAACCATTTTAAGGATTTGCGTTATGGATCGTTTAACTGTCTCTAAATCTCTAAATCCCGTCTGTCATACAGGTGTAAGGCTTACCCCCCGGTCATACAGAGACATGCATGGCCGATTTACGCACAAATCCCGTTCCTCGACGCCATCCTTCGAAAGTCTCATCTTGTGGCTTACCACCGGCTTCAGCGGCATCAAGGCGGTGATCTTTGTCTTTCTGTTTGCATCAATGATGATGCCAGCATGTCTTCGTGCAGCTAATGTGACCTACACTGCCGGAATTGATACGCCCTCCTTGCCAAGCTTGAGTTCGGCATCACTAAATGTTCAAGGAAGCAATCTGCCTTGCTTTTTCCAAGAATGGAGCAACTCAAAATGAAATATATTAATATAATAATATTATTTGCCCTGTTATTTATTATAAATAATTCTCGTGCCGACCTTGTTAGGCATTATCCATTTGATGGAAATGCTAACAATGCGATTGGGAATGGTTATAATGGGACAGTAAATGGAGCTACATTAACTACTGATAGATTTGGAAATGCTAATAGTGCCTATCAATTTAATGGAAATGGAAATTATATTTCAGCCAGTGCTGATAACTTACCTACAACTATAAGAACTGTAGCTTTATGGTTTAACCCCGTTTCATTTGTTAGTAAACCAATTATTCTTGGATATGGTGGGGGTTCTTGTGGTACATCTTTTTATTTTGGTGGCAACCAAAATTCTTATCATGTATCGTCTCATTGTAATGTTAATAGTCTTGTTCAGTCGTATTCACAGTCTCCTTTAAATTCATGGCATCATCTAGCCGTTACCACTGATAATCAAGGTACTGTAATGTATCTTGATGGATATATTATAGGGTCAAATAATATATTTATTTCTAACACGTTTGTTCAAGGAAAACAGATAGCTATAGGGGTAGATGTTAGTGCATCAGGATATGCCCCATATATCGATAGCAATGTTGGCTATTTTAACGGCAAAATTGATGATGTACGAATCTATGATAACGCCATTTCTCCCCAAGAAATAGCCCAACTTGCTGATAAGGGTTCTGCTTCTGATTTGCCATTCCAAGATACAAACTTCGATCAGTTAGACTGGGGAAGTTGGTTCGCTGATTACTATAGTGTTTGGCAGTTAGGCCATCCTACGAGTGGGCCAATGAATGGCCATACCGGGGCCTATGCAATGGCGACTGTTCTTGGGGGGAACTATGCGGCTAACTCCACCGGGCGGCTTATCACTCCTTACATATTGGTTCCAGCCGTGGATGCGGGTGGTGTGGTTACATTCCGCTTCTGGCAATGGTATCAATATGGTACTGGCGATACTGGAAAAGTACAGATATCGAGATTTGACGGCACTTCATGGTCAGATTGGGAAAATCTCACCACACCCGCTGTAACAGGAGACTCGACCATATGGCAGCAACAGACGATTGACTTATCTGTTTACCAAGGGCAAAAAGTACGCATAGGTTTTTTGCATACAGCCAATAGTGATAGTTCCGTCGGTGCAGGTTGGTACATCGACGATGTCCAGATTTCTTCCTTTGTGCCTACCCCAATAACGCTTGGCAAGTCTGTTAGCGGTCATTTCTCTGCCAGTGGCGAACGAAAATTCTATGCCTTCCAAGTTCCGGCGGGGGGACATCTAAGCGTTAAGCTGAATAGTTTGGACAAGCTTGGCTCCAATGAGTTGTATGTACGTTTTGGCGCATTGCCTTCGGCAGGCGAGTATGACTATCGCTTCAGTACCGCCGGGGCCGACCAGCAAGTTTTCGCGCCGAATGCAAAAGCGGGCACTTGGTATGTGATGGCTTATAGCGATACCCTTGCCGGGACGGGCGATTTCACCCTAAGCACCGAACTTACATCAGGGATAATATTAAGTTCACTTTCCCCTGACCGTTCAGCGGCAGGCGGGGTTGTCACCATTCAAATAGAGGGGGCTGGATTTAATGACACAGCGCAAGTTTCGCTGGTAAATGGCGCGTCAAAATTTACCGCCAGCACGGTAAGCGTCATCTCCGACAGTCGTTTGTTGGCAGATTTTAATCTTACTTCGGTTCCTGCCGGGAATTACCAACTTACCGTCACTCAAGACAGCCAAATCATAACCCTGCCTTTCGAGGTCACTGCGCAATCCATTGGTGCAAAACTGGAAACCCAACTGACAGTGCCTAGCTCTGTCGGTCGCCACGCCCCGGCGATGCTCTACGTCGAATATGCTAATGTCGGCGATACACCCATGCCTGCCCCTTTGCTCGTTCAAACCGGAACGGAACGGCCCATCTTGCGGACGATTCCTTTGGGCGGTCCGATATCGGCGGATACCTTCCAGCAAGGTTTCTGGACTTCCACCATGCCTACCGGTTGGAGCAATGCGGTGCAATTCTTGGGTTGCGGTGAGACGGCCGGCTTACTCCAGCCCGGCGAGAAGCTACGCATTCCTATCGCTTATGCTGGCTTGCAGCAGCCATGGTCCTGGTCGCCGAGCGTGAGGTTCGATCTGGGTGTGATTACGGTAGACAACACTACGGCGGTGGACTGGGCTTCCCTCAAATCCACTATGCGCCCGCCCAGCATCAGCGTGGATGCATGGGATGCCATTTGGCAAAACTTCACCCAACAGGCAGGCACTACGTGGGGCGATTATGTCCGCCTATTGAACAACAATGCCGCCTATCTGCGGCGGTTGGGCTTGGAGGTCTGCGACCTTAGCGACCTGCTGGCTTTTTCGTTTGCCCAGGCCGATGGCCTGAATATCGTGAAAACCCTAGATTCATCGGTTGATGCCGCTGCGACCGTGCCGGGCTTGCCGCTGGTTTTCGGGCGAACTTACCCGCAATCCATCAGCCAGCGCTTCACAGTGGGGGCTTTCGGGCGCGGCTGGTCGCATAATTGGGATTACACGCTGACTAAAAGCAGTTTGGGCGATGTGACCATTACCGGGCCGGGCGGATCACGCCGTCTGTTCCAACCGGACAGTCGGGGCGGTTACTTTGCCCAAACCGGCGACCATGCAAAACTCACCGATCTTGGCAGTGGACGTTATTCATTGCGCGAACTGAATGGTTTGCTGCGGGTGTTCCGTGCCGATGGCAAGCTCGATTATGTCGAAGATTCCAATGGCGTTCGCATCACCTGCCAATACACAGGCGGTTTGTTGACCGGCCTTAATCATTCGTCGGGTCAAAGTCTGCAAATCGGCTATTCTGGCAGCCTCATTAAAACGATCACCGACCCAATCGGGCGGGTGACGACGTTTAACTACAGCGGGGATCATCTCATCCAAGCCCAGTTCCCGGATGGCTTGAGCATAGGCTATGCCTACAATGCCGGTTTGAACCCGGTGACTAAGCATGCGCTGGAAAGCATCACCTATCCCAGCGGTATCAGCAAAAAGATCGACTATGATGCGCGTGGCCGCATTAAAAGCATTGCTTACGGAACTACCAGTGGCCGTGTTGATTTTGCTTACGGTGACGGCGGTCAGATCACGGCAACCGATGCCATCGGCAGCGCAAGCAATTATTATCTCGACCACCGTGGCCTCGTCGCCAAGCTGCAAAGCCCCCAGGGTCGCACCGTGCGGCTGGGCTATGACAGCGAATACAACCTGACCTCTTTGACCGACCCGGCTGGACGCGCCAGTTCATTTGGCTACGATAGCAAAGGCAATGTCATCCAAGCGACCGATGCCTTGGGCAATATAAGCCGTTTTGGCTATTCCAATGCCTTTAATCGTTTGGCAACGCTGACTGACGCAAAGAGTAATCTCACTCGCTACACCACCGATGCGAAAGGCAACCTCTCCGCCATCACCTACGCCAACAGCTTGGCGGAACGATGGGATGAATATGATGCCAGCGGCAATCCGAAAAAATGGACCAACCGCCGCGCCCAGCCGATCAATTACACCTACAACAGCCTCGGCCAGGTGACAGAAAAGCTGTATCCCGACGGCTCAAAGGCCACTTACACCTACGATGCCCGTGGCAATCTCGAAACTGCGACCAATGCCGTAGGCACGATCAATCTAGACTACTATCCCGATGATCGCTTAAAACGGATTACCTATCCGGGCAACCACTGGTTGGAGTATACCTACGATACCGTTGGGCGGCGCGACACCATGACCGACCAGTTAGGCTATAAGCTCACTTACCATTACGACATCGACGGTAGGCTGGAATCGGTCACCGATGCCTCGGCAAAGGAATTGGTGAAGTATGGCTATGACACTAGCGGAAGACTATCCCAAAAAACCCTAGGCAACGGGGTTTACACGACTTACGACTATGACACCGATGGGCAATTATGGCATTTGCGGAATTTCAAGCCGGATGCGTCGGCGTTGTCATTCTTCACCTATGCCTATGACACTCAAGGCCGTCGTAAGAGCATGGAAACCGTTTACGGCGCTTGGGCCTATTCGTATGATGACCAAGGCCAGCTAACCCATGCGGTATTGGTTTCCAACAACACAGCCAAAGTCCCCAATCAAGATTTGACCTATGTTTATGATGCCCTAGGCAACCGTATTCACACCAATGAGAATGGGGTGACGACCGAATACACGGCCAATAATCTGAATCAGTACACCACTGTGGGTGGCGAGACACTCACTTATGATGATGATGGCTCGCTTACCAACAAAGCCAATGGTTCCAATACCAGTTTGACAGTCACGAGCAACCCGGAAAACCGGGTGACTGGCTACAGTTCGGCGGGCGGTACGCGGCAGTTTGAATACGACGCGCTGGGTTTCCCTTCGGTGGTGGTGCGGGATGGTCTACGCCAATATCAAGTCCACGACCCGGCGGGTTTTGGCGACTTGGTGGGCATTTATGACAACTCGGGTACATTGCTGGAACGCCAAAATCATGCCTTTGGAGCCATTAGCACCTCAAACGGCGGAACGCCCACCTATCTGACGTTTGACGGCATTGGCAACGCCAGCGAAGCCACGGCGGGCGATGCGTCGTTGCTTGGGAGCCAAGCTTACCGGCCTTTTGGTGAACGCTTGCTCACTTCCAGCGGAATGACTTCCAAACTAGGATTTAATGGGGAGTTTGGAGTGATGCAGGAAGGGGATTTGGTTTATATGAGGGCGAGGTTTTATTCTTCTAATTCTGGTAGATTTTTATCTACAGACCCAATTGATTTGGCTAGCGGTATCAATCTGAATAAATATGCCAATAATAACCCGCTAGATTTTATTGACCCATCTGGCCTTGCTTCATATCGAGAAGCCAAGGGGCCACTGAATATTCATTGGCATTTCTTTTTTGATAAACCAGTAGTATTTCATACACCTAATGGCCCAGTTACGGTTAAAGATATTGGATTTTATCCAAGCAAATCTGATATGGCATTAGGATGGTTAACTCTGTCGGGACCAGGTACTTTAGGGTTTAAGCAAGATCAAAATGGCTATGACGTGAAACTTGGTCTTGATAACCTTGATGATGATATTTTGCGTGATGCGATTGAAGCCGTTGGCACACCAAAAAGATGGAGATTAATTGTAAACGATTGTGGAACTTGGGCTAAAAGAGTTCTCGAAAAATATAGAGAACTAAGCAAAAATCCACCTAATGTACCTGTCACCCCAACCAATAATGGTGGGTCTGGTGTGGTCAATGCCGCTGATCCCAACGAACTGATTGGCCCTTCTGGTTACGGCACAGGAAACTATATAGCCGATGTAAATATCTTGCCCTATCGGATCAACTTCGAGAATGATGCGAAAGCCACCGCACCGGCGCATCAGGTGACGATTAGCAATCTGCTCAATGCCAATATGGATGGTGCCACCTTCGAACTGACAGAAATCGGTTTCGGCGACCATCTGATTATGGTTCCAGCGGGGACTCAGCATTTCGAGACAACCGAGAAGATGAGCTTCAACGGCGTTGAGTTTAACGTGGTGATCGAAGCGGGCATCCATTCGGCAACCGGGGAAGTGTATGCGCGTTTCCAATCGCTAGACCCGTTGACGGGCTTGCCCCCTGCCGTCGATATTGGCTTCTTGCCGCCCGAAGACGGCACAGGCCGAGGTCAGGGTCATGTCAGTTATGTCGTCAAGTCAAAACCTGGATTGCCCAAGGGTGTCGAAATCCGCAATATTGCCAATATCGTCTTCGACAGCCAGCAAGGGATTGCCACCAACCAAGTCGATCCGCATGACCCGACCAAAGGCACTGACCCTAACAAAGAAGCCTTGGTGTCGGTTTGGACTGGCCCGTTCCCTGTTGTAACAACCGGCACAGCCAGCAATATCACGTGGGCTTCTGCAAGCGTGAGCGGAACGGTGAATCCGGCGGGTTTGACCAGCACGGCAAAGTTTGAATACGGGCTGACCACCGCCTATGGCAGCACGGTCGATGTGACGTTATCGCCCAACAATGGCACGACGGCGCAAAACGTCAACGCGACAATCAGCAGTTTGCAAGCGGGTGCGACCTATCATTACCGATTGTCAGCCAATACCAATTTGTTGGGGGATTGGGCGGGCAACGATGCCACTTTCACGCTTCAGTCAAGCCCTCCCGTGTCGCATCTGACAATCAACAAACTCGGCAGTGGTGGAAAGGTGACCAGTACGCCAGCGGGCATTGACTGCGGTAACACCTGCGACTATGCCTTTTTACAGAGTAGCCAAGTGACTCTTAACGCCATAACTGAAACTGGATCAACCTTTATCGGTTGGGCTGGCCCGTGCAGCGGTACAGGAAATTGCCAAGTCACCATGGATCAAGCGAAAACGGTTGTCGCCTGGTTCAAACCCATGGTAAAAAATGGTATATGGGATATGACTTCGCAATATTCCAATTCAAATAACCCCAACGGAACTTGGTCTTACGGTTATAGAACGTCACCAAACGGCGACGGATTTAGCTTGATGACGTATAGATACCAAAATACTTTTTGGTTGCGAGGTTATGGCATTTGGGCACCCAGTATTCAGGCAGGACCCAATGTTTGGCCGAATGACAACACAAATGGAGATGTCGTCGTTCGCTGGACTGCCCCGCAGACTGGCACATATATTATTGACTCAGCGTTCACCGGATGGGATTCTCGTGGAGACGATCTCTTAGTCTGGGTAATTATTGGAGGAAACCCAGTTTTTTCAGGTGAAGTCCATGGCTACCTAAACTCGGCAAAGTATAAGACCACGGTCAAGCTTCAACAAGGTGCTTATGTCGATTTCATGGTGAGATATGACAACAGAGTTATACCTAAAGATGCCAACTGGACACTAATTACTGGAACGATTACATCTGACCCTAGCTCCGGCTATAGTTTAAATATTTCCCAAAACGGAAACGGCAGTGTAACCAGCGGTCCGCCCGGCATTGAATGCGGCAACGTCTGTAGCTATGTTTTCACTCAGAATAGCCAAGTCACACTGACCGCTACGCCCAAAACTGGCTATACCTTTGGCGGCTGGACAGGTGATTGTACCGGCGCAGCGCTGACTTGCAGCTTGTCGATGGATTCAATCAAATCCGTGGATGCTAATTTTAAAGCCAATCAGTCCATCACTTTCGGGGCAGCGCCTACCTTAATCGTGGACGGCATTGGCGCAGTATCCGCAATAGGCGGTGCGTCCGGTAACCTGGTGACTTTTAGCTCACTAACACCCACGGTTTGCACCACCAGCGTAACTAACAGCAGTATCGTGACTGGCGTGTCGGTCGGTTCTTGTATCATCGCCGCAAACCAATTAGGTAATGCCAACTATAATGCCGCACCACAAGTGACGCAGAATTTTAACGTCGCCAAGGGCAGCCAGAGCATTTCTTGCGGTGGAGTGCTACCGCCTATATCGGTTGACTTAACCGTCGGAGGCACGGCCCAACTGCAATTGTCTTGCACTGGCGGAAAATCGGGCAATCCGGTGACGTTCACCTCTGCCACAACCGGCATTTGCACGGTCAACGGCAGTACCGTAACGGGAGTAACCGCTGGTATTTGCATTATTGCTGCCAATCAAGACGGCAACGCCAACTACAACGCAGCATCTCAAGCCACCCAGGCCATCACCGTTGGCAAGGGCAACCAGACCATAATTTTCGGGGTGGCACCAACCATTATCGTCGGCGGCACAGGCACGGTTTCGGCAACTGGCGGTGCGTCGGGGAACACAATGGTGTTTAGCTCCCAAACCTCTGGAGTCTGTACGGTCAGCGGCAGCACGGTCACAGGCTTAACGGTAGGCACCTGCACCATTGCAGCCAATCAAACAGGCAACGCCAACTACAACGCAGCACCGCAGGCGACGCAGAGTTTTGGCATAACGGCTGGATTTACCCTAACCGTCATCAATGCCAACGTCACGTTTGGAACCCTGTACAGCGATGTGGGCGGGATTGTCTGCGGCACGACATGCAGTGCGAATTTCGCCAGCGTGACGAAAGTCACGCTCACTGCCATTCCGGTCAGCGGATACGAGTTCACCGGCTGGAGCGGGGCTTGCACAGGTTATGGGAATACCTGCACCGTCACTGTGGACGCCCCCAAAACCGTCACCGCAAAGTTTGCCGCCTTCAAGATTCACCAGCCTGCTTGGAAGCGGGCGATAGGCTCGATCATCCAAGGAGGGGGTTAACATGAAATGAAAAATAATCGGCAGAATTCATGCAAAGGCAGCGTAATATTTGGCCAAGGTATGTTACCCGACAATGAGTAACATCGTGACTGATGGGCGGGGGGGAGTTTGCACAAACGGACAAAAACGATCCCAGAATGTCGTGCATCCTTGCCGCCCGCATCCGTAAAAAATGCCTTTGGCATTAATGCAAGATATTTCAGTTGTCTGGCTTTGTCGCGCTTACGGGTTCACCCCATCAGTCATAAACCGATAAAACCAACCGGCATCGGCAAGGATTCCGGCAAAAAAAAACAGAATGCTGGATCAATCAAAGGATGTCAATCTGGTCGCCCCCTGACGCGAGTACCCATGACCCAGTCAAACCACGGCCAAGTAATGCACCAGTTGGCTTCCGCTACCCTGCCTAGGTGGTGTTCATAGTGCCAAGGCAGATGGGACGCAGCCCAGTCCGGGTCAATGTGTGACCGACGATGGCGGATGTAATAAAGCACCAACCCGGCATACAAGCCGCAAGCATACCAAGGGATGAGCGTCAGCAATGGCAGATGCAAGATGACAACCATAATCAGGAATGCCGCCTCTTTGCCTTGTGTGTTCCATCGCAGAGGCAAACTCTTGTATCCAGGGTCCAGCATGTGATTGGCCCTGGCGACATGGTGATGTTCGCTCCAATGATAATTCCAAAGGCTACCGGGTCTTTTTCCCAAGCCATGGAACACAAAGCGGTGGAAGAACCATTCCCCCGCATTTTCGGCAAGCAGGCCGAGAAATACCTGAAGCAACGCCGACAGCAGACCGGTCAAGATTTCTTGGCTTGTTAGCATGATCCCGCCCCCTGAAGATAATCTTATGGCAATGGAAGAAGTTCGGCTATATTGTCACCGTCTGCCTATTTTAACAATCGGTTACACTATGGGCTTTATTCCGATGGCACAGAAATTCCCACTAATGGAAACAGCCGATGACTAGGGCAGAATTCATTTTCCGGCTGGCCGACAGGCTCGGCCACCTGCCAGCAGGTGAAGTCAAGGCAGCGGTGCTGGCGATCACCGACCGGATTGGCCTCGCTTTGCAGAACGGGGAGCGGGTGGAGATTCGCGGGTTCGGCGGGTTTTCGCTGCACCGCCGAGAGCAGGGTGGTCGGACGCAATCCAAAAACCGGTGAGGCGGTCGCTGTGCCAGCGCGGTTCACCGTCCACTTCAAACCCGGAAAGGAACTCAGGGAACGGGTCAATGCCGCCCGTGATTGACCGTCCAGAAAACAGGCATTGGCAGGACAGGAAACTCGATTTGAATGGTGCTTGGCGTGCGTTCCTGACCCATCGGCTTCAAACCCCCTGTTCTGTTTATTGTCACGTTGGTAATATGACAACCCAAAAAACACAAAGGCAATAAAGATGCTAAAACCCGATCAATTTAAAGTAAATGAAGCGTGGATAGCGATTAAAATAAATGACAAATTCCTGTGTTTAGAGGATGAGTTTTATGATGTCTATATGCTTATGGATGCAGCGAGCACATTTGTATTAGGACATTTGCTTTCAAGGGTCGATGATGTAACGCCACAAGAAGAAGATGTCAAAAAGATTTTTAAAGATGCATGGGGCGTCAAACGGCAATGGCCTAAAAAGTTAATCATGCCGGAAAATTCTGTGGCAGAAGACGTGTTCAAGGCACAGGCCAAAAACAAAGGAATCAAGTTTATTGCGGTACCGCTATTGGATTTGTCTCCAATTGTTGAACCTCTGAAACAATCATTTGCCTCATTTCTTCATAAAGTATTACAAGAGAAGGCAAGTTTGGTCGAACATTGAACAAGAAGTTGACACAAGCCAAAGCCAAAAAGAGATAGTTAGCGTTTAATCCTCTATTTACCCTTTTACGTCAATTTATATTTGTATCAAGTTATGTCAATTTCGCAGTTTTTGAAAATCTTCACAAGGAAACCATCATTAGAAAATTACTTTTCCGTTGCACTGCCGACTTCGGACGAAGTGAAACGATACAAAATTATGCGCTCCTCATGGATTGGCCTTAATGAGAAGTTAGTCAAACAATTGACTCGACAAGCAATTCAAGAGTGTGGCAAGAAGCTTGGCGTTTACAAACAGGGTAATCTTATACTTGACCACGAAGATGAAATATCGGTTCTAATGGATTACATCATTTTTCATTACAGACGCAATAATGTGAATGTTGTGTCACGTTATCTTGCACTATCACACCCCGAAAATGGCTCCCTTGAAATGAGTATGCTCCAGTCGATGCTGGAATCATTCTTCTCCATTTTTGTGGTTCTTGCCGTTTCTCCTGGAAAGGGTGTCATTGTTGGCGATATTATCAGCGATAACGAATTATTTATAACCGACATAGGTTTGGGACACAGTGCAAAACCGAATATGATGTTTGCAGCAAATGTATTTCCGTTTGACAAGTTTTATATGACTTCCGGTGCCGTTCTGCCAATACCAGGTTCTTTGTTCAAAGAGAAAATTGATTCGATCATTGACAAGTTTTACAAAGACGACAATGAATTGACACCGAACCAAGAAGCTGCCTTTGCTGCGCAAGTCATTTGTTCAGCCCTACAGGATGGCGTTATAGCGAAAATGAAACATATAGATGTTTGATGCGCTGTGCAGGATTTATTTACACATTTTACAAAAGAGGTTGCACCATGAAATGGAAAGACCGCATAGTATCCGACCCAGAGATTTTGTTCGGCAAGCCGCGCGTCCAAGGTACGCGCATCGGTGTCGAATTCCTACTTGACCTATTGGCCTCCGGCTGGACGGAGGCGCAGATATTGGAAAACTATCCACATCTCAAACCGGAAGATTTGCAGGCGCTTTTCTCTTTTGTCCGCGATTGCTTGAAAGACGAGACTTTCGTTATGAAGGCTACGCTAAAGGAAGGGCGGGCGGCGGCGTGACGAAGGGCTTGTTGCTGGCCGACGAAAACTTCCCCCTGTCAGTGATCAAACGGCTTGTCGCGTCAGGTTACGATGTATCGTCGGTGGCATTGGGCTGCCCCGGCATTTCTGACCGCGCAGTGCTGGAATTGGCTTGTCGCACGAACCGGCGCTTGCTTACGTTTGACGCCGACTTCGGCGACCTGGTTTTTTTCCAAGGGTGTCCGCCGCCGGATGCAATCCTCTACGTTCGCATCCACCCTGTCATCCATGAAGAAATGCTGAAGGCCGTTTTGCGCGCATTGCCGGAAACCCCCTCCGCCCATTTCGCTGTCGTCACCAGCAAGGGTACGCGGTTGCGCCCGTTCCCGCAACCAGAGGGGTAAACCTGTGAATGGCCCCTTCTCCCACATCCTATACGGGTTTTTTCGCTGAAACCGCGAAGGGGGGCGTCCAAGCCGAAGGCACGGTTGCATCGGGTTTTTAACGCGGCTGAATGGTCGTATTAATTAGTTTATAAGTTATAGAAATCACCTATAAACAATTTAATACAAGACAACCGCCCTTGTCTTGCAATATCATGTTTCGCTGATTGCCCATTCTTGTTCCCCGAACTTTGTGCTACGGTCAGGGGATGCCAAAAGTCCTATGAGAGTTTACGTCCGTTTGTGCAAACTCACCCCATTTCCCCTTAATCTGGCCCTTGCCGCCGGTCGGCATTTTTGCGGGTTCACGGCGACAGAATCGCCAAAATCGAGGCGATTTTGTCCATTTTGGCAAACGCCCCGCCCTGTTGCCTAAGGCGATGTTACTCAGTCAGGTAAGGAAGTGGCGTTGCCGCCACTCCCTCCCCTTAAGAACCTGACTTGATACTCGATGTTCAAGTTTTTAGCTTTTTCAAACCGCCAAAGTTGGCACGAAACCTGACTACAGCCGTTGTGTCATGTAATCATGCCGTTTCTGCACGATACCGCAAGGACGGCGTCGGTTCCAACCGCCCCAAGTCCCTCCCGCTCATGTGTTTGGACGAGGGGGCCAAAGGAAACAGGGTCTTCACTGTCTTGGCGAGTTCCTCGAATTGCGCCGCCGGGTTGTCCGCCGCCAGTATTTGCCGGATGCAGTCCAAAAACGCCTCACTCTTGCAATGGTCCCGCAGGCTGCCCACGGTACACGCGGGCTGTTTGTCTTCCAGGCGGGTCAGTTGCTCGGGGTGAAGGACGAGGGCATGGTCGCACAGCAGACTCAAGGTCAGGCCTCGGCTTGACCCCTCTTCGTCGGGTTGTTTGGCCAAATTCCCCCATCCTTCATAGAGTTTCCAATCTTCCAGAAAAACCTCCACCAGCCATCTCAAAGTATGGGCTTGGACGATGTCCTGTGTGCGCCAGCTTAAGTCGGTCGCCACCAAATAGCGGTATTCGTCCTCCCCGGCGTATTTCAGCGCGATGACAAACCGCTTCTTGCCGTGTGCGCACACATGGACGCGGGCGCTACTGACGATGACCTCCACCGGTTCGCCCCCGCGTATGCGGATGGTCTGGGGGACACCCGGATACCTTGCGAAGAACGCCGGCAGCGAAAGCTCCCGGTTGCAGAGGCGGACCTTCTGGTTGCCCCGCAACTGGCTGACGGTCTGCGCATCCCCGCACAGCGACGAGGCCCCGTCCATGAAGGGTTGGTTGCCGTACAGCGCATCGGCCAACACCGCCTTGACCTTGACATGTGCGGGTGGTAGTGCCGGAACTCCCTGAGCATCGACAGCACACATTCCTCCTTGCCGGGATACGCCGGGTTCCGTTCAGGGCACGCCGGACGCTCCGCCTTGCGCACCTTGGCCTTCCTCAGCCGCTTGTCTTCCTTGCGCCAGGCCACCATCGCCGGGTCGGGGCGGTAAAACCGGAACCCCACCGGGATGGTCACCCGCCCGCTCACCAGCACCAAAAGCACCACGGTCTGCCCATTGAAATAGCCCCCGGTCTTTTTGTCAAAGATTTTATGGGCCGCATGGATGCGCTTGGTCCGCTTCGCCCACCGGAGGTCGCTGTCATCGGCGACAGCAACGCCATCCCGTATGCCGTGCTGCTCCAACACCCTGCCCACACTGGCTTGGAACAGCTTCTCCCAGGGAATCTTCGCCTTCCTGAACATCCAGGACAGCGCAGACAGCCGATAACCTCCCAGTCCAACCCGCTCGAAGCCAGCCCAGCATACGCTGTTGGTCATCAACACGCCCATGAGGCAAAACTTCAGCCAGCAGCGCTGGGCAAAACTTAAGCCTCGCCCGGTGTTCAATTTCTTTAGCGAGGTGGCAAGCTCTTCGACAAACGCGTCGATAAACGGCAATGGCTGACTAAAAATGGCAGTTCACCAAAACATTCAAATGTGGAAAAAAGCCAATTATACTTTTTGCCAGATTTCAAGGGGGTAGAACCCGAAAAAAAACTTGATGATCGAGTGATAGTTTCCCGTTATCCGGCTCAAGCCTGTCAAACCCCTCTTTGCGGGTGCCAGTGGCACAACAGATGTTGTGCCACCTTCACGTTTATTACCAAATCCTTAGTCGACGCGCATCCGGATTTTCAGTTCGTAATTCGAATCCACTGGCTTTCAGCCGGTGCTTGTTTGGTGAAGAAAAAGGCTGGTGGTTTTGCGGACAGATTTTGCCCTCAGCCGGCAACTCCCCAGTCAGGAAATAGCGCGTCTCTGCTTCGTTGGCGCAATCGCTGGGGTTGAGCATGGCGGTGTGTCCGTAGCCTTGCACGGTCAAAAGCCTCGCCCATGCCAACTGCCTGGTCATGGCCACAGAATTGGAGTAAATGGTTTCTGGATCGAACCGGTTGCCAACAACCAAGATGGGCGCGGCAGTCCGGCGGTTCCATGGCCCGGCATAAGGGGCGGCGGCTTTTCCCGGCCAGTTTAGGCAGGGGGAGTCGTTCCAAGACCAATACGGTCCAATCGCACCACCACGGGCCGTGGCGATTTTCGCTTCGCGTACATAGAAATCCGGTTTTTTCGGATTGGGGGAGTCCACGCATTGCACGGCCCAGCCTTGCTCATCGCCGGCATATTTATGGCTCCCCGTTCCGGTTTGCTTGCTTTCGTCTGCCGGTTTCACGCCGGGCGTGTTTCGGTTCTGCCAAACGGCTTCCAGCATGTGGGCCAGAAACTTCCAACCTTGGCGGGGATTGTCAACCGGCTCCACAAAAGACAGCTTGGTCGCCATCTGGGTGATAGTCAGCGCATGACTGAAATCAATGGCAGGAACCCCTTCTCCAATAACGTCGGCCGGGACGTGGATAGGCCCTTTTTCAAGCCGGTCAAGCAGGGCTTTCCATTTCTCCGTCGTGGCGACGGGAGTGCCTGCGGAAAACTCGCATCCGTGTTTCCCCACCTGCCCGCATAACCGCAAAAATTGCTCCAAGGTTTCCTTTCCGCCAATGTCCGAATCCAACCGTAGCGAGAGCGACAGGTCGGGCTGGGCAAACCACGATTGGGGGTTGATATTGCCATCCAGCACCAAGGCGCGAACTCTGTCCGGGTAAAGATTGGCGTAGGTGGCCCCTAGGA
>Ga0114951_10003646_pt1 | contig 15772 bp, 16 predicted proteins | sample AM7aDNAmetaG_FD_88677 | JGI IMG/M metagenome (GOLD analysis project Ga0114951, IMG submission 88677) | Freshwater microbial communities from Finland to study Microbial Dark Matter (Phase II) - AM7a DNA metaG | ecosystem: Environmental > Aquatic > Freshwater > Lake | place: Finland: Lake Alinen...
ATTGAGTTTAAGTAGATTCAAGGAAATACTTAAATATAAAGCCTTCTGGTATGGCAGAGAAGTGATTGAAATTAGTATGTGGTTTCCTTCAAGCAAGTTGTGTGATTGCTGTGGTTATAAAAACACAGAATTAGAATTAAAAGATCGGGAATGGATTTGTCCAGTTTGTGGGACAAAACATGATCGAGATTTAAATGCCGCAAATAATATTTTAAAAGAAGGAAAAAGAATTAAAATAGGGATGAGTTTGCCCGAATTAACGCCTTTGGAGAGTAAGTCAGTAGAACCTCGTAGAATTAGGAATCAAAATTTAAAATCAAATCAAGCGACACAAGATTGTGTTATTTGATATGATTTTATTTAACTATGTAAAAGAAATTATGGCAAAAACTATTTTAGAATATTGTAATCAAGATGATATTTTTGATGAAGGAACAGGTTGGTATAAAATATCTGAAGCCATTTTTCATACTCCCACAAAAGATGAAAACAATTTAAAAGAACAATTAAAAAAAATGGACAGTTATCACCGATACGGTAATTTTTCAATTACAAAACAAACAAAAAACAAATTCGGTTTAAAAACGTTTAATACTAAGCTGATTAAAAAATATTTAGGTCTTGCTAAATAATTTTTCCAAAAATTTTTTTTATTAAAAAACTTTTTATATTTTTGTACAAGCAATCAATCAAAATAAAAATAAACAAATAAAATCTAAATTCTATTTATGGCAACGTTAAAAAAAGGCATCAATTATGAAAGATTTCCAAAAGGGTTTGAAACACTTTCAGAACGGGAATCAAAGTATTACAAAGTTATGAACGCCAAAAGTGGGGTTCTTTACATCACCTCAGAACCAGGTATCGCAAAATCTGCAATGATGCGTTCAATCGCAAAAAAACTCGGCATTCAATATTTTGATATCCGTTTATCAATGGTTGATGAAACTGACGTTGGTCTTTTTCCAACACTTGGCGAAAAAGAAATGATCGTCACAAGTGGAGATAAGAAGAAGGTTAAATTTCTTCAGCATGTTGTTCCTGAATGGGCATACATGGCAAATGAACAACCAACTATTATTCACTTTGAAGAGTTAAACCGTTCTACACTTTCTGTAAGAAATGCAGCATTGCAAATCCTTCTTGAAAGAGAAATTGGAGCATTCTTCAAGTTCAACGATAATGTTTTAATGTGTGCTTCTGGTAACCTTGGTGAAGAAGATGGAACAGATGTTGAAGAATTTGACCAAGCTCTTAATAACCGTTTGATCCATATTACTCACATGCTTCCATTTCCTGAATGGAGAGAACAATATGGTGACGAAAACGTACATCCTGTTATCGTTGGTTTCTTGAAAACTCACACAGAATATTATTACAAGAAACCAGATGATAAAGGCACAAAATCATCAAGAGCTTATGCAACTCCACGTTCTTGGACGTTCTTATCAGATTATATTTTTGTAAACTATGGTGATATGGTACGTGCCACAGACCCAGCAGGTAAAGAACTTTCTAATGCAGACGGATCAGAAAAAATGATTAGACAGTGGCCTTCTGTCAGAGTATTTATTAACGATTTACAAGAAATTGCAAATGGTTATGTCGGACCAGCAGCAGTACGTTTTATCAGGTATTGCCAGGACACTTTGAAAATTACTCTCGACGATATTCTTGATCGTTTTGATGAAATTGAAACTGATATCAAACAGTTTAACAGAGATAAGAAATCTGAACTTATCACAAACATGAAAGAACGTAAAGTGTCTGTCTTAAAAGCTAAACAGATTGAAAACCTTACCAAATTTCTCTGCACTATTTCCGATGATGAAATTGTTGGCTACTTACTTCACGTTCTTGATTCAGAATATAATCTGTCTGATGATTCCAGCAAAGATAATAAGGTTGCTGAAAAATTCTTATCAGATAAGAGATTCGCAAAATTCCGTGATGCTATCATGAAACATGTTGATGATGACGATAGCAAAAACGAAGATGCGAAAGATACTACTAAAAAAACTGGCAAGTAAACCAGATAAAAGATAATACCTTCACATTAAACAATGTTAATTATAAAAAAACCGCACAAATTTGTGCGGTTTTTTTATTTTCCACCTTTACCGATCTTTTCTAATTTTTTCTTCCTTTTTTCTGATATAGTTAATACCTTATCATAATATTTCCACACTTCTTCTAATTGACTATCATCCTTAATATAATGTTCAAAATCATCTTTTGCAATCTCCTTATCAATAACATCAATATAAAAAGTTTTAGGATAAAATGGCAATTTAATAAACTGATGCGAATATATTTTATTCATTTTTCTATCAAATGCAGAACCTGTAAAAGTTGAACCTGAATTATTTCTCCAAACAATAGCATCTAAATAATAAGGCTTATCATCCTTACTGTTTTTAAACACCGCTGAACAACGATTATTCTGGTAATCAATATCACCACCATAATTACTAACATCATTCCATTCGTCATCCGTACAAAGAATAGGTGATATAGGCTCTTGCAGAGCCAACTTTCTAAAATATTCAATTGCACACGGCGCTGATCCGCCAGAATGACCTTGTTTAGAAAAAACTTCCAACAATTCTAAAACACATTCTTGCATCCATTTATCAGGATCTTCTTCACTTTCTTCAATTGGTTTATATCCCAATTTTAAAAACTCTTTTTTTGCATGATTAATAATATTTCCCATTTTATTTTTTAAATTATTTTTTTAATTCAAACTTACAAATTGCATAATCTTCTATATGAATTCTATCAGTAGCAGGTTGCCTTGGATGCATACTAAATTGTGGATGAACACAAGCTGAAAAAGCCAATTTGGCCGCATCTTCAGTGTCTATAAACCATAAAGGATAATATTCATCTTCGATAAAATAATATTCTGTTCCAAATTCTATATCACCAGCTCTTGTGTTGAATCTGACTATTTTATTAGTTTCTTTGTTTATAAATGTCCACACTTCCATATAATTCAATTATTTTTTCAGTTAACTCATTATCAAAATCAATATCTTTATATCTAATATTATCTAAAACATATTTTATAATATCGTCAGATGATTTTTTGTTAATAACACCAGATTCTAACTTAGATGTAAAACAATATAAATCTTTATCCATCATTAAATTGTACCATATATTGTAGGCAAATGTAGTAGAATATTTATTTGATGTAATATAATTAAATTTTTCAATTATTAATTTATATAATTTATAACCCAAACCAAAACCTCTTAGTGGTTCAAAAATTCCTTCGGCAAAATCAATTAAATTCAAATGATTTTTATCTATAGAAAAAGTAAAATCGAAATCTAAAGGTATTTCATTTTCAATATAAGTGTTTATACCTTTTATAATATCGAAAAATTCTTTATCTGGCCTAATATAAATTCCATATGAAAATTCATTATAAATAAATTTATTTACATCATATTCTCTTAATTTATTTACAAATTCTCCGTAATAATCAGTTCTTTCAATATTGTCTTTAAATTTTTTTACAATATAAGTTTTATTTAAATTTTGAAGTTTTTTAAATTCTTCTTTATTAAAAGACTCAAATGATTTTAAAATATTATTCATTTATTTACTTTTTTTAATTAACATTTCGACCAACCACAAGCCTTACACGACTTGCAGCCGTTTTCAAATATAAGAGGTTCGCCACATTCTGGACAAACTTCACCTTGTGCTGGAATAGAATTAATATACTTCTTTATAATACGTCTAATACCGCTTTTCCACGTCCCAAACGCAGCATCATCTTGTGTCATCTGCAAACTATCAATAATATTAATAACGCTTGGTAAATGAATTCTATGACGTAATAACGCAGACACCATTTTACTGGTGTTCCAAAATTCACGGTCAAACGCACGATTTAAACCCTCCATTGTTACATTATATCCATCCTTATCTTTATACACAAAATCATAACGCTTATTGTCAGCAGTATCTTTAACTTTAATAATTTCACCTTTTTCTACATATAATGGAATATTAAAAGATTCAGCTAATCCAGAAAAAATTTCATATGGATATTTTTCCTCACCATCTACCAATATACCCAAAAATCCAATCCATTTTTCTTTATTATTTGTGAATCTTACTACATCACATTCTAATCTCTTTGGTCTTGGTTTAGCATTATTTTCTTTTAATATTTTATCCTTATTATCCTTATCATCTTTAGAAACTATAACACCTTGACGAGAACCGTCCCTGTAAACTGTTATTCCTTTACAACCACTTTTCCAACCAGTTTCATAAACTTTAGACACCATCTCTTCTGTTGCATCATTTGGTAAATTAACAGTCACAGAAATAGAATGGTCTATATATTTTTGTATTTGACCTTGCATAGTAACTTTTTCAACCCAATTTACATCATTAGAAGTAGCCTTATAATAAGGAGATTTTTTAATAATTTCTTTTAATTCATCTTCTTTCATAGATTTAACAGCATTTACATCATAATTATTTACTTTTAACCACGTTTCAAATTTATGATGAAACACAATATATTCTTCCCATTTAACACCTTCTGCATCAATAAAATCTATTTTATTATTTGTATCTGTAGGATTAATCTTTCTTCTTCTTTTATAGGATACTAAATAGCATGGTTCAACACCTGATGTTGTTTGACTTAAGATGCTCACAGAACCGGCCGGTGAAATTGTAAGTATAGAAATATTCCTTCTACCATATTTTTTTAACATTTCATCTAATTCAAAATCATCTTTTTTTAATCGTTTTAAAAAAGGATTATTAATCTCTTTTTCATAATCGTAAATTGGAAAACTTCCCCTTTCTTTTGCCATTATAGATGATGACTTATACGCATTTATAGCTAAACATTTATGAACATTAATTGAAAATTCTGTTGATTCTTTAGTTCCATAAATTAAACCTAATGCAGCAAGCATATCACCCTCTGCTGTTACACCTAAACCAGTTCTGCGTCCTTTTTTTGTCATATTCATAATTTTATTCCACAATTCTTTTTCTCTAATTTTAATATGTTCTGGCTCTGGATCTGTTTCAATTTTTTCTAAAATTTTTTCAATCTTTTCAATTTCAAGGTCAACAATATCATCCATAAATCGTTCAGCATATTGAGCATATTCTTCAAACTTTTTAAAATCAAATTTTGCATTTTTAGTAAATGGCTCATCTACAAAACCATATAGATTTAATAATAATAAACGGCAAGAATCATATGGACATAATGGAATTTCTCCGCAATTGTGAACTAATATATTGTTAGCAAAAAAATTATGATTATTTTCTAATTTTAAATCATAGACATCTTCATTTTGTTTAATGTTAATTTTTTTAATTTTTATTTCTTTCGTTTTCATATCATCCGATGATTTTTCATTTTCATCATCTATTTTTATTAAAATATCATCTTTTGTTAATTTTGATGCCTCGATCCATTTCCTATTTTTTGTAAACACTTTATGATCAGGTGTTAATTTTAAAGTATAACCATCTTCTAATTCGATTTCAATTATATTTGCATTTCTTTTAGTTAAAATGGCATCTGATAAAAAATTATATTCTAAATTATTATTTTTTTCATTATATGTTAAAATTTCATATGCTGTAAAACTATTAAAATTTTCTACTATTTCTTTAATTGTTATATCACCCTTTGATGTTTTAATAAGAGAATCTCCAGTTAAACATGGATTAGTACTTATTGTACCAAATCCATGTTCTTCATAACAATCTGGTACAGATTCTTTTTTAATAGTGTCAATGAACAATATTCCGGGCTCTGCAGATTTCCACGCATTATGAATAATTTTTTTCCATAGTTTATCGGCTTCTATTTCTTTAACAATTGTTGGTTCATTTGAATCTACAGGAAATTGTTGTGTAAAAGTTTTTGAATTTAATGCAGCCTTCATAAAATCATCTGTTATTTTTACAGATATATTCGATCCTGTTATTTTACCTTTTTCTAATTTAGCATCTATAAATTCTTCTGAATCTGGATGTTTTATTGATATTGTTTGTATCGATGCCCCTCTTCTACCCCCCTGCGCCACCTCATTAGTGGAATTAGAATATCGTGTCATAAAAGGTACAACACCTGTTGAAGTTAAAGCAGAATTTTTAACTGGTGATCCATTTGGTCTAATATGAGAAAGATCGAGACCAATACCACCTCTACGTTTCATTAGTTGTATTTGCTCTTCATCTATCATACAAATAGATCCATAACTATCAGAATTATTACCTATCACAAAACAATTGGACAAAGAAACAACTTGTTTATCATTACCAATTCCAGACATAGGAGAACCTTGTGGAATTATATATTTAAAATTTTTCAACAAATCAAAAATTTTATCTTCTGATAAAGGATTTTTATATTTATTTTCAATTCTATTTAATTCTTTTGCAAGTCTTCTATGCATATCATCTGGTGTTAATTCGTAATAAATTGTATCACTACCATTTGTATCTTTTAATGCATATTTATTTATCCACACATCTGATGCTAAAGTATCACCACTAAAATATTCCAATGTTGCATTATAAACCTCTTCTCTCTTATACTTCTTCATTTTAACAAGTCTATTCTTTTTTTAACTTTTTCAAGTTTATCAATTATATTTTCTTTATAAGAAATTCTAAATAATAAAATATTATTTTTCAAACAAAATTCATTTTTAATTGCATCATGATTTTTAGTATATTCTAAATTATTCCAATTTAAAACATCATAAAAATGTTGTGCTCCATCATATTCTAAACAAATATTATAATCTTTTAAATAAAAATCAAAAGATAACATGTTTTTATCACGACAAGTTTCAAATTTTTTTTGTCTTTGAAACTTTATTTTATTTTCAATTAAATATTTTTCTATTGCTTTTTCACCTTTGCTATCGTTACAAAGAGGACAACCGTGACCTCTCAGATGATTATTTAATATTTGTGTAAATATATCATGTTTAGGACAACCAATTATTACATTATCTTTAACAGTTTTAAAATTTAACATTGAATAATCATATTTATTATTATGAATAATATTTAACTTTTTTACAATTTGATTTTTAGTTTTTTTATAATTTTTAGCACATTTTGAACAACCTTTTCCTTTTAAATGATTTAAAACTATTTGAGAAAAATCACCATGAATTTTGCAAGTGATAATAGATTTATTATTCATTCCTGTATATTTAAAATTTTCATATCCAAATTTATCACCATGAATTTTTTTAATTCTTTTTAAAACTTCTATTTCATTTAATAATTTTCCACATTTTCCACAACCATATCTTCTATGATTGTGCGGTGTTTGCTCAAATATACCATGTATTGGACAAACAATTTTAATTTTTGTATGTGCATTTTTATAAATAACTAAACTATAATCATAATAAAAATTATGAAATTTAGAAACTTCATTAATATATTTTACCGTGTCTGTTATTTTACTCATTATTTAAAATTTATATTACTTAAGTTATCTAAATATCCGCTTTGTCTTAGTTCAACAATGATTTGTGTTGCATATTCTTTGTCTAATAATTTAAACATATTAAAAATATTGTCGGTGAAATAGTATGAAAGTTCAACAAAAATTTCTGATTTTGTATATCGTTGCCCTAAATTATCTAATAACATTTTATAATAATCATTAAATGATTGCTTATTTGGTTTTCTTCTGTTACATGAAAAATCCAAATCTGTTTTTTCAGATAACATATTATGAACATCTTTAGATAAATTTTGTCTGTTTACATATTCTTCGTTATGTTTACTTTCAAATTCATAATTTGTGCCAACCTCAATAGGTAAACCATCATTTATGTTAATATCATCTGGCATTTGAAAATATTCATCTGGTTGTCTATTATTTTCATCTTCTTCTATTTTACCTTTAAAAATAGTATCACGTTTAAGACTATGTTTTCCTTCAATTTTATGATTATTTGTATTAAATTTGAACATAACGTCACCATCATCCTCTTCAATAATTTCTGTAAATTCTTCTTGCATTATTGCATCTTCATTTAAAGTGTCATCTAATTCATCTTCATTTTGTATTTCAAGTGAATCATCATCTAACTCATCGTCAAATATATCGTCATTTTTTTTCATTAAAATTAGTATTTATTTTTAAAGTTTTAGTTCTTCTACAAGTTCTAAAAATGGATTGATCTTTTCTTTTTTTTGTGTTTTTAACAGTATTATTTGTATAAGTTCCAATTGTTCCTGTCCAACTTGTGCAACCTGATACACCAGTAGTTGTTGGTTGATATGATCCTGAATATCCAGAAGTTCCAGTTCCATAACCTGATGTTCCTGATGAAGGCTTTTTATTTCCTACAAATTTAATATTAGGATTTTCAGTCAATGATATTACTAATTTTTTATATGAATCATCTAATCCTTCATTTAAATTTTTAATTTTTAATTTCCTAACTAAGTTATGTGCAACTTTTATACAACCATTAAAATTATCAACTTCAACTTCTGAAAAATTTTCTAAAAATTTATAATAATTTTCACGTTCATCCAAACGTTCTTGATAATTAGCTAAAAATCCAGGAATGTGACTTGGATAATAATACAAAAAATAGTCATACGTTTTTTCGTTTTCTATTTCTTCATTTTCCATATATTTTTCATTATTTTTATAATATGTTCATCATATTTAATTCTTATTAATTTAATATTGTTTTGTTTGCAAAAAATATTTTTTATATTATCATTTTTCTGTAAATTTTTTAATTTTTCAATACCATAAATTGGTTGAAAGTGCTGTTCTCCGTCATATTCTATACAAATATTATAATCTACTAAATAAAAATCGAAAAATAATTTTTTAATATTTTTACAACCATCAAATGTTTTTTGACGTTCATAAATAATATTATTTTCTTTTAATATTTTTTCAATTTTATTTTCTCCTTTAGATTCATTACAATGAGGACAACCATTAAGCTGATGTAAATGATTATTTAATCTTTGAGTAAATTCACCGTGTTTTGTGCAATAAATTTTTATAATTGTTTCATTTAAACTTTTATCAAAAATAAAATCTTCATTATATGTATATTTATTATTGTGCAAAAATTTAACTTTTGATAAAACTTCATCTTTTGTATAACATCCGTTTGCACATTTAGGACAACCATGTTTTTTTAAATGAAGTTTTGGAAGTTGTTCAAATGCTCCATGTTTTTTACAAATAATAATCACAGCTTCGCTATATTTTTTAAAAATAGTTAAACTATAATCATAAATAAAATTGTGAATATTATTGGATTTTTTAATAAATTCTTCATTAGTTAGTTGATTGTTTCCACATTTTTTACAACCATGTCCATCTGAATGTGATTTTGAATTTTGACTAAAAATTCCATGCCTAGGACATTCTATAATAACATTTGAATCATTGTTTATATAATTTAAATATCTATAATTATAAAAATTATTATGAACTTTATTAACTCGTTCTATATAAATTTCAGTTGTTAATTTTTTACTCATTAAAAATTAATTATTTTGCACCTACTAAAACATCATTTTCCATAGTTAAAAACTTTGTATTAAAATCAAATCTAACTTGTTCTTCATGGTGTTCACCATCTCTTAATTTTAAAATTTTCAATCTATAAACATTTTCTTTCTTCATTTGAGGATTTCTAATTATACCCCAAACTGAATCGGCAGTATCAGCAATTGCTTTACTTTCAGGAATATTTTCTAATTTGATGTCAGATGCGCCCCAAACAGCTTTTTCTGTTTGTGTTGCTGTTACAACAGCTAATTCATATTTATCTCCTAATCTTCTTAAACCTTCTGCCAAATGTTTTCCTTTAAGATAAAGCATATTAGAAAATTCAAATCCTTTTTCAATAGACATAATGTTTATATAATCAACTACCAACATTCCTACTTTTATTCTTTTTGTTTCTTCAAATCTTTTTATATAATTGTCAAGATCCGTAATAGTACAATCACTGGTGTTATATTTTTTAACAAATATTTTTCCTGGTTGCGAGTCGAATAAACTTCCTACAGCTTGTGATTTCATATTATTAATTCGTTGTTTCATAAAAACAGAATCTTTTGATTTTTCATCATATTCATCCGAATTTATTTTAAGTCTCATTGAACCTAATCTTTTCATTACCTTTCTTGTTCCCATTTCAAGTGTAACAAATAAAACATTCGCACCATTATTTGCAGCATTAACTGCAATGTTGTTAAGCCACATAGTATTATGACTTAAAATATCATTACTATAAAATCTATGATTTTGATCGTTAATTTCTAAATCATACATATTAGATTTTTTATCATAAATATCTTTATAACATTTACAAACTACTTCTATTCCATTTTTAGTTTGTATTTTATCATCAGTCAATAAATCTTTAACAAATTTTTCATTCATATTTTCATCAAACACAATATGATTATCTGCACAAGTCAAATCACAAGTTTGTGTTATTAACCGCCATTCATCATATTCAACAGTTTTACCTATTCTTTTAATATCTGACCAACCAGAATCTGTTTCAATTTGCCAATCATCAACATCTATTGTTTCTATAAATTTTTTCTCTAAAATCATTTTTATTTTTTTATTTTTTTATAAAATTTATACATTTTTGTATTGTTTTTTCTTTATTATTTTTAAAATCTTTTTCTTTAATATGTAATATTTCATAACCATTTCTTTTAATAGCTGAGTCTCTTTCTTTTTTACCTTTTGCAGCTTTAGAACCTTTTCTATGAAAATAATCACCATCAAAATCTATTATTCTATTTTTATTTTTGATGAAAAAATCAGGTATAATAGCACAAGTATCTAATATTAACCGATATTCATTATTATTTCCTGATTCATCTCTTTGTCCGTTTTTTAATGTTGCAAAATAAATTTCATTTTCTTTTACGCTATCATATATTAACCAATATAATTCCTGACTTATTTTTGAAAAATTAGATTTTTTATAATTTTCCATCCATTTTGTTTGTCTGTTTAACCATATTTCTCTACCTTTTTCTTCACCATGTTTATCGATACAAATTTTTAATGAAAATGTAGATTGTCGTTGTGAAACTTTTTCTTTTGCTTCTTCGTTTGTGTGTCCTTTTTTTATCCAATATTTTATTTGAGTACAATTCACATCAGTGTATAATTCTGGATGTTCTTTACGTTTTTTTGACGTTTTTTCATGTATAATATCAAATACTTTTTCAACTTTTCTTTCTGCTTCTTCTTGACTATATCCTCTTTTAAACCAAAATTCAACACAGTTTATTGATTTTTCTTTAAAAAAATTTTCATCATTTTCAAATCTTTCTTGTAGACCATTTTTAATTTTTTCACCTCTTTCGTCCGCTCTAATATTCATTAATTTAATTGCTTCATCCTTAGGTAAATCATATTTATACATTAAAAATTCATATGTTCCTGTTGCTCTTGTTTTACCCAAGCATTCTTTTGATTTACAAATTCTATGATAACCATCTGTTAAATTTTTAAAAATTGCTTCTTTACCACAAAAATAACAAACTCCTTCATTTTCTTTTTTTAAAAAATTATCATAATACTCTTTTTTAATAATTTGATGTGATTTTGCCAAATGAATAGACAACGATCTTAAATTTTTTACTTTTTGACCACATAATTTACAGTTTACCAATTTATATTTTATTTTTTGCCATTTTATAAAAATCACCTATCGTAATTTTTTCAATTTTACCTGTTTTTTTATTTTTTATTTTTATGTAAGTGCCTGATACACAGCACTTTCCGACATTTGTCTCGCCCATTATAACACTAAATGTTTGTTTACTCCAGCCTCCCCCTAAAATTGTATCAACACTATTCCAGCCTGTAGAAATACAAGTTTTAGATAATAGTTGTTTGTGATTTTCTGGGTCATCAAAATCCGCTCCTAAATCTAAATCATCATCATCAACTAATGTAACATTTTGGAACATATTTTTCATTTTATTTGCTACGTCCAAAGCATTTTCATAATCTATATCTTTAAACTGTTGAACCATATCAATAGCTTTAAGAACAGATCCTTGTAATTCTTTTTCAATTTTCCAAGCTTTAAACCTAGGAATTAACCAATCTGGACTTATATCTGCATTATCAGAACTAATAAGCATTTTGATAACTTTATCATTTATTTTATTTTCTTGATCTGCAAGTTTGATCATAGAATATATTTGTTGTGAACTTGGAACAATATGTTTTTCACTTCTCAAATATTCTTCTCTAATAACAGTATATACAAATTGAATATCATGATTTCTAAAAAAATGTGGTTCAACTTTTGTTATTTGTTCTGGATTATCTAAAATGTGAGTAAAATAATGTCTTTCCATATTAGTATTCATAACTTCTGCCATAATTGTTTATTTATTTTTAATTAAATAATTCATCATCATTTTCCAAATCAAAATCTTCGGAAGAACGAATATCTTGTTTATCTTCTATTTGATTTAATTTTTCATCAAATTCTTCTAATTCTTTTAAACATTCGTCATATGATGGATATTTAAAATATTCATAAATAATAGGCTCTAATGCTTTTAATATATCTGCATTAAAAACTTTTCTATTAAAAAGTTGTGCTTCAGATAATTTCATATCTAAATGTCTAACATACCAAGATGTTGCAGGTTGAAAAGTAATTTCACCTGTTTCTTTATCTACAACTTTCTTAACTTTAGCAATTCCAATTTTATCAAAATTTTCATATGTACAAAATAAATCTAGACCTTTATAAGGATTAATACCTTTACTATAATCTATTTCAAATTTAACTTTCTTTGGTTTTGCAAGACGATTTTTGGCTGATTTTGCCGTGATTATAGATCCACTTCTATTTAAATCCATTTCATCTTCTTCACCTGTTTTTAGCATCGCATCACTTAATAATAATATCACAGAAGCTGCATAATACAATCCTTCGCCACCGCTCATGATTGTTTTAGGATACATTTCCTGCGTATTGTGGGACACTATACCACCTTTTAAAATATAATGGTGTACACCTTCAACTTGAATATCGTAAGTTGTTTCTGGTTCTTCTAAATATTCAACTTTAGAAATTATTATTTTTTTAAAAATTTTATTATCATTTTCATCTATTGCTAAAATAACATCATCATCAGTTAAATCTTCAGCTTTTTTCCAACAATCATTATTCTCATCACTTACCCAATCAGATTTAACCAAAAACCTATGTTGTGGTGTACATTTAATTTTTTCACCATTTTCTAATGTTATTTGCATAATTGGACTTTTTGGATATTCGACAGTCTTTTGAATTGTTTTATCTCCTTCTAATGTTTTTATAGAATCACCAATTTTTAATTTTTCAATAAATTCATAACTTCCATCAGATTTTAATACTTCGTGTCCTTTTGTTAAACATAGGTATACATGATTCGTTGCCAATAGCGGGATATTAAGATAGCCTAAATCATTTGTAATTAATCTAACCAAGGATTTAATTTGTTTAGCTCTAGTCATATCTTGTTTAATTTTAAGACCAAGTGTATCTTCTTTTTCTTTTTCGCTCATAAGCATTCCAATTGAATCAAGAAAAACAATTGTCTTTGATACATCCATACCAGAATCTTTTAATTTTTGCAAAGAATCTAGAAATGCTGTCATAAACATTTTAATTTTTTCTACAACGTTAGTTCTAATCAATTTAAATGTATTTGTATCTGATGTATCGATACCATACATTTCAAAGTCTGATTTTTCGATTGAAAATTCTGTATCAATCCAAAGAATATTATATCCCATTTTTTGAGCATTTCTTGCTACATTTAAAGCAATAAATGTTTTTCCTGTTTGTTTTGGACCAGCAAGAATTGTAATTTTATTATTAGGAATACCGCCTTTATGAATACTTTTTGATAAAAGAGCATCGAGGATATAAATACCAGTTGATATAAAAGTTTTTTCTTTATCAAAATTTTCAATAGTAATAATATCTTTTTTAGATATATTATCTATAAGATCAGATATTTTAGAAAAATCAAATTCTGGTTTTGTTTTTTTTGTTGCAGTATTTTTTAAAGGTGTGGTTGTTTTTTTAATTTGTTTTGCCATATTTTTTCTTATTTTTTATTTAGAATCAATATGAATTATAAGTAAAATATTTATAAAAGTTTTAAATAATTTGGGAATATTTTTTATTTTTAAAATGAACCACAATGTTATAATATATAATTAAAAAGTAATTGGTTATTTATGGATTTTTATGTAGTATTTGTAAAAAATAGGAAAAAACTAGAAAAATATATTAAAATAAACCGCATTAAAACAAAAACTATAATTGACATCAGACAGCAATTAGAAGAGCACGGTTTAGAATGTGACACTGAATATAAAGATTATTTTAATCTTTTAATTTACACGAAAATTGTTCAAACGTTTAGAAAGGGAAGAGATATCTATTACATTCCAAACATTTCAAAAATATCAATAACTGATATTGATGAAATTTTACAAATGAAAGATATTTTAAAGGAAAGAATAAATTTTAATTTATTATTTTTCTTTGAAGATTTTAAAGAAAATCCAAAGCTAAATGATGTTATTTTATCAAATATATCAATATTCGATGCTATACAAATCATAAGGGATTATTAAAATAATAAAAATATGGATTATTTAAAAAGATTTGAATCTTTTAATTTAAAAGAGTTGAAAGAATTGATAGATCAAGAAAAAACATATCTTAAAAAATTTACAAAACAAATTTCTGTATTAGATGAAGTTAAATATACTTCAATATTAAATAAAATAAGAAATTATGATATTAACAAATTTATTTATAATGAAAAACCTTATGGTATATTTATAACACCAGATCAAAATTTTAAAGACATATTATCAGAATTAAATGAAATGGTAGAAGAAAAATTTTCAATTGAAATAGATTTTTATATTACCATAGATAAAAATAATTTAAACCAAATTGATTTTACAGAAGGAATACCAACTATTTTAAGAGGAATAGGATTTGGCTATAAAATTTATAAATTAATTATTGAAAATTTTGATTTTATAACATCTAATAAATATTCTAATGAACTACTAACTACACTGAAGGTGTAGTAGTTTCGGGAACATAATATTCCTTCTCTTTAAGCGTTTCGTTGCTTGTGCCTAATTTCTTAGGTCTTATTTTTGCTCCACGCTCGTATTCGGACGTTCCATCCGAAATATCTAATCTATATCCTTCATTGAGGATATTGATTGCTGCATTAAAATCTCTATCGTGCTTCTCACCACATTTAGGACAAATCCAAGTTCTATCTTTAAGTGTTAAACCATTATTGATCCATCCACATTTATTACAAGTCTTTGATGAAGGAAAAAATCTATCTATATGAACTACTTGTTTGTCATTCCACACACTTTTATATTCAAGAGTATCAATAAACTTACCCCAACTAGCATCTAAAATAGATTTATTTAATCCAGATTTTGCTGATTGACCATTAGGTAAGTATTTTCCATTTTCATCTTGTTTTGACTTACATCTATGAGACATTCCTTTTATATTAAGGTCTTCCAAGTATATTATATCAAAGCTCTTGATTAAATTTGTGGTTGTTTTTTGTATCAAATCCGTCCTTGAATTCGTAATCTTTTCATGAATTTTGGCAACTTTTATTCGTTGCTTTTCATAACGATTAGAACCTTTGATTTTTCTTG
>Ga0114951_10003647_pt1 | contig 15768 bp, 5 predicted proteins | sample AM7aDNAmetaG_FD_88677 | JGI IMG/M metagenome (GOLD analysis project Ga0114951, IMG submission 88677) | Freshwater microbial communities from Finland to study Microbial Dark Matter (Phase II) - AM7a DNA metaG | ecosystem: Environmental > Aquatic > Freshwater > Lake | place: Finland: Lake Alinen...
GAAACGCGCCGTGATGGCAACTTCAAAACGACTCACGGTCCGAGCAAAATGCGATAGTAGAATTGCGGACGTGTGGTATTAGTATCCGCCCACTGGAATGGCATGGCGGGCGAATTGGTGGTGAGCAGATTCTGCCAGACCGGTGACGCCAGATTGGTCGCGCCCTGAATGGTATAGTCCGGACCCGCACCGCCAAAGACGGTCAAACCAAACTGCCCGGCAGCCAGGCCCGGAGCGGAGATGAGCGGTTTCTGCGGCGCGATCACGCCCACCCAGAAACTTTGCGTCGCGGCCAGGCTCGAGGTGTTGGTCACCACCACGGTGAATTGGTTGCTCGTGCCGCTTTGCGCCACCGCCGGACGCCAGTTGACCACCCCGCTGGTCGGGTTGATGCTCGCGCCGGCCGGCGAAGTCGGCAGCAAGAACGCCAAAGGCTGCGGTGGTTTATTGGTGTCACTGGCCTGACTGGCGACGGATAGATTCGCACCGGCGATGATCGCGCGATTCGTGATCGCGGCCAAGAGTGGCGGCGTGTTCAACAGCAGGCTTGAGGTATTCGTCGGCCAGCTTGCCAGCGGAATGATGGCAGGAAGATTCACCGGCAGAGCGTCGCTGGTCTTGAGTGGCACCATCAATACGGCGATGGTCGTGTTGGTGACGCCGGTCAAATTCAGCGCCACTTTCTTGTAACCGGTGTTGTCGTCATACCCCGGTGTCTCCGGCGGCGAAGTCGGCATTGCCGCGGCGTTGGAAATGGCGAAGGTGCCGCCGCCCGCGAGTTTTTTGATCCAGAGCTTGTTGCTTCCATTGGTTAGCGTGACAGATGAGCCGTCGGCAGAAACGCCCCAAGTAGTGCCGCTGACGGTGAAATGAGAGAACCACCAGACATTTTGCGGCGTTGGCGTCGAAACGATTTCATCCTGCACCAGCAGCCAGTTGCGGTTATTGAACAGTTTCGTGCCGCGCCAGACGCGCGTGGCGGGTTTCTGGGCGAACGCATAAGCCGATGTCAGATCGGCAATATTCACGGTGGCATCGCCAGTGGGGGCGGAACTATGGTAGATGATCGGTGAGGCCGCCGGCGAGGCAGTCGAGACAACCTGGTCGGTGTTGGTGTTCACTTCGGGATTCAGCACCAGGGTGTTGTGCCCTTCGGCGCGGCAGCGGTAAACCCACCAACGCTGCGTGCCGTCAAAATACTGCGGGTTGCTATAGCTCCCCTCACCCAAATCCGCGATCCAACGATGGCCCAGCGCATCAAAGACAAAGCTGCCGGCGTCAATCCGGTCATGCGTCCCACCCTGCGAGTTGAAGTTCATGCCGCCGGCTTTGAATGCGAGAAACGAGGCGTTCGCATCGTCCCACTTGGTGCGCGCGGTGGAAAGCTCGATTGGATTGAACACGGTTGAAGTTGTGGCCGTCGCGCCGCGAAAACAATTGTCCGGCGAGTAACCGCTTTGCGTCATGTTAGTGCCGCGTCCGTCATACCAGAACAAGTCTTCGAAACTCGCGGCATAAGTCGGATTCGCGCGCCGCCACCAGGCAGCGGAGGTGCGATTGTAGCGCGTAGACAGCCAATTCAAACCAACGTCCGCAATATGCCAGGTTCCCGCATCGGCATAGGGAAAGTTCAGTTTGGTGGGGCCGGTGTTGTAGAGTTCGAAGAGCGCGGTGTCATCAAACCCGGGCGTGTCATCGAGACTGAACTGCGTGCCCAGGCTGGACTGCAACCCGGCGAGCATATAGATCAAGTGCGTCACGCCCCAGCTCCAATAATTCTGGCCTTCAAAATAAGCGGCGTTGTCCGTGGTGAAATGCCCCATGATCGGACGCATGGAATTGAGTGCGGAGGCCAGCAGCAATTGGCTGGTCGCCGGTGCTTCGTCGGCCAGGGCGATAGCCATGTCAACAGAACCGTTGTTGAACACCATGGCCCAGTTGTTGGCCGAGGTCTTGAGATACCAGGCATAATTGGGATACATGGGCTGGTTATACGCCACCCCCAGCGTCAGGAGGCCATTGGTAATGACACTGCGCCGCGCCGGTGTGAGGTAATCGTAGAACCAGTCATAACCCAGGCCCATTCCCTTGCACATGCCACCCTGGGTCAGGCCATTGCTGTTATTCCAATTGGGCAAGTTGCAGGCATTCGACATTTCCAGCCAAGCCTGCTCGGCATAGTTCGTTTTGCCCGTTACAAAATAAGCCATGCCCAACACCTCGATGTCCACGTCGTTGCCCACTTCCCAGCCGGTCAGACTGGTGTCCGCCAGCACTGCCGCGGCGGAATTACTGACATTTAACCAGGTGGACACCACATAAGACGGCGAGTTCGACGCAATACATTGGCGCAACCACGCGAAGCGCTCCAGCGAAGTCAGGATGCGCGGATGCCCCGAAGCCAGCGTGTCAAACAGATGCGTCAGGTCCGGTTGCGGCGTGTGCAGGCCATTCGGGGCAAGGTAATCACCTGGGATTACTGAGAAGCTCACCGCTCCCGGCGGCTGCCAGGCGACCGAATAATATGCCGCGTTGGTGGCCGCCTTCTGCCGCAACTCAATAAAATACTTCTGCCCGCCCACGAGAGGGATGGATAGAGATTTCTGGTTGGTGAAAGTTGTGAACTGCCGGAAGCCCGAAGCCGAGGGCACGCTGGCAATAAGAACCTCATTAGTCTCCACCGCGTTCGTGCTCAACCAGAGTTGGGCGTTGTCGGCGGCGGCCACAGCGAAAGTATAGTTACCATTGGTCAGCGGCACCAGCCAGCCGGAGACGCGGGTGCCGAGATTCGTTGTCCAGTTCGGCGCGAGCGATTCAAACGTGGTGAGCAGTTCGCGACCCGTGGGATGATCGGGATAATTAGCATTGCCCGTCAGCGTGGTTAGGTTTGTTCCCGCGAGGCCCAGCCAGAATTCATCCAAAATCGAGCCGGTATCCGAAGTCGCCAGTGGTGACAGCGAAAGCTGATTGGACGAAATCACCTGCCAGTCCAGACTCGGACTACTCCACGCCAATTGCACTCGCGCGTTGGTGGCACCGTTGCAAATGTATTCCACCATTAAATTATAACTGCGGCCAGCGACGAGCGGGATGGTGCCGTAGATCATGTCGGAGCCAGTCATCGTCACGATGCGCTCGGTCAGCAATTTGTCATTCACCCAGATGCGCGCCCCGGTGCTGGCCGAGACATAGAAGGTGTAGGTTTCCGAATACAGCGGCAACACTTGTCCGCTCCAGCGCACGGAGTAATTTGTGCCCAAACCGGCCACGGGCAGCGTGCCGCCCCAGTTGAAATTGATGGGACCGTCCGGCTTGGAGGCGACCAGATTCGTGAAGCCGAGGCTGTTGAAATAATCGCCGCGCAGTCCGCTGCCCACAGCTAGAAAATTGGTGGAACCCGTGACCGCCAGCGTCACATAGGCGATCCCGGCATTTGTGGTGAAACCCAGCGTGCCGCCTGTCGCGCCATTCGTTGCGTTTCCAGCCAGAGTATAACTACCCGAATGAATGATCTTGCCGCTATTGACTTGAATGAGGTTGTAGGTGCCGCTCGGCAAAGGATAAGGGTCATTGACCGTGATGGTTTGTCCGCTCAAGGATAAGGTTCCCTGCGAAATGGTAAGCGGCGGATTCGAACTGTCGTAGTTCAAGTTGATCGGGCGTGTTCCCAAATTGACTGTTCCGTTTGCGCCGCCTTGGATGATGGCATCCGCACTGTTTCCGTTGGCGGTCAGCGAGGCACTACCACCCAACGAGTAAGTAGCCGAGGCGCCCAGCCCGGAAATATCAAAGGTTGCGCCCGCCGCCAGAATGAGGCTGGAACTGGCAGCCAGGGAGCCACCCAGCCCCAGCGCGAGCGTGCCGGAGTTGATTGTCGTCGCACCGGCGTAGGTGTTCGCGCCGGAAAGCGTCAGCGTGCCGGAGCCGCCCAGCGTTAGTGATCCAGTGCCAGCAATCACGCCGGACAACGTCTGATTGGCGGAGCTGTTGTAGACGAATCTGCCGTTATTGGTAATGGATGCCGCATAGGCACCGCTACCTAATTGACCGGCATCGTCCATCCGCAACGTGCCGCTGGCGATGGTCGTCGGCCCGGTGTAAGTGTTCACGCCATCAAGCTCCACAGTGCCTGCGCCGGTTATAGTCAGGCCCGATTCCGACCCGCTTTCGCTGATGACGCCTTGGACAATGTTCGTAAAAGTTCCATTGTAGGTTCCCAGCTGGGCCGCGCCGCCGGCCGCGTTGAGAATGAGTCGGCGCGTGCCAGGTAGTAGGAGAGTTTGATTATTGATGCTGGGCCGCGACGACAAAATGGCATTGGTGCAGATGATGACCACATTGGTGGAATTACCCAGGCTGGAGTCTTGCTGGAGCTCCAAAGTGCCGGCAGCGATAGTGACCGTCCCCGCGTAAGGTTGCGCCATGGAATTATATCGGAACGTGAAATTCCCTGGACCGGTCTTGATGAAGCCTTGGTTGCCCGACATAACCCCGCCAAAGAAAGGGTAGCCGCCACTGACCACGTTGATGATGGGCACACCGGTGGCGACGGCGGCCTTAATCTGATCATTCGCGGTTGTCGCGCCAACGCCAACAGCGGTGGGCAGGTTGCAGTTCAGCGTGCCAAACACATAGGGATAGGCTCCACCAGAGGCGATGTTTTGGGACGTATTGGTCAGGGAGCTGATACTGTTGGTGATGGTTGCCACCACGCCGATGCCGTTAGGAATGCCGTTCGGGCTCCAGTTGTTGCTGATACCCCAGGCGGTGTTCGCGGCATTGGTAAGCGTATAAGTCTGAGCCGGGAGCCGGACGGTGAGGCTCACCAAAAACGCCAGGGTCAACAGGCCGGCTTTCAGACAACGAAAACGAATTGAGAAGCTCATGGTTAATTTGAAAATCCAATCGGTCCTGCAAGGTTCAAGTCGTGATCCATCTTCATCAAGCCGGCGGTCAGCCATTGACCGGTTCGCGCGGCACGGTGACAGAAAAGCCCTTGTCGGAAATGTGCAGCTTCATCGCCTCGGTGCGTGAACGCACATGGAGTTTTTCGTAGGTATGCTTCACATGGACTCTGACTGTCCAGTAGCTGATGTTCAACTTGTCCGCGATTTCCTTGTCCGCAAATCCTTGCGAGATCAGTTCAAGGATTTCACTTTCGCGCGGAGTCAATTCAATCTTCGGCACGGCGGGCGCGGCCGGCTGTTGAAAGGCGTGAACCACTTTGCGGGCGATTTGCAGCGTCATCGGCGCGCCGCCGGCCCGGACTTCATTGATGGCACTCAGAATCCCCGCCGAAGCCGTGCGCTTGAGCAGATAGCCGCAGGCACCGGCCTGCAGGGCGCGGAAAATATTTTCCGCATCCTCATAAACGGTGACCATGATGACCTGCGTGTCGGGGCAAAGCTGCTTGAGCCGCGCCGTGCATTCGATGCCGGACATTCCGGGCATGTTGATGTCCATCAACACGACGTCGGGCTTGAGCGCCGGCATTTCTTGGAGCGCAGACTTACCCTCGGGCCAGGAGCCGATGCAGCGCAACCCGGCCGCGTGGCTGATGAGGCGCGTGAAGCTGAGGCGCAGCCCGGGGTCGTCCTCCACCACCCCCACGCTCGTCGAGCGCCCCGAAACAGTCGGCGCGACGGAAGACTTTTCCGGGGTTTTACCGGGGCTGACGAGAGCATGGGCCATGGAATTAGTCTTCTTCGTTTTCATTCCTCACACAATACCCTGAAAAGGTTATACCGCCGCAAAAAACCACTAAACTGGCCGGGCCTCGGGCGCGAGCGGCACACGCATGGCCACCCGGGTGCCCTGCCCTGTCCGGCTGGTGATTTCGCATTCGCCGCCCATGCGGGTGATGCGTTCGCGGATGTTGCGCAAGCCATCAGCCCCGACCAGTTCGCCGCCCGCCTCGAAACCGCGTCCGTTGTCCTGAAGGAGGAAAACCAGTTGCCCGTCCTCGGTGCGGATGGTGAGGTGCAATTCCGTCGCGCCGGAATGCCGGGCGATATTGTTGACAGCCTCCTTGAACGCGAGGAAAAAGTTGTAGCGCTGCTCGGCATTCAGGGGGATTTCCGGCAACCCCGGCTGCAGATCCACTCGGCAGGCAATGTTCAGCAGCTCGAGGAACTGTTTCGCATATTGACACGCGTAGAGCGACAGGGAGGCGACGGAGTCGTTGCGCGGGTTCACCGCCCAGACGATTTCATCCATGCGCTGGACCAGTTCACGGGCGCGGACCCCTACTTCATGAGCGTATTGTCCTTTTTCGTATTCGGGGAGATCGGGATTCTCCACCAGGTCGCTAGTCATGCTGATTTGGGTCAGACCGGCACCCAGGTCGTCGTGCAAATCCTGGGCGATGCGGGCGCGTTCGCGTTCGATCTGCTGCTGCTGGCGGAGCGCCTCGAACTTGCGCCGGAGCCGCTGCTTGGTGATCCGGCGCACGCTGAAGGCCACGACCCCGAGCAGGGCGACCAGCGCGGCGACCAAAAACGATTTGCGCTCCCAAAAATAAGGCTGCAGCACCAGCCGGAATGCGGCGGGCTTCTGGCCCCACAAGCCGTCGCTGTTTTTCGCCATGACCCGAAAGGTGTATTCGCCGGCGGGCAGATGGTTGAACGTCACGCTTCGCCGGGCGCCCAGATCAATCCAGTCGGGGTCCAGTTTGTCCAGTCGGTATTTGAACCGCATCAAATCCGCGTCCGTAAAAACGGGTGAAGTGAAACGCACTTCCAGATTCTTCACGCCCGGCTCGACGCTGATGGCGGGCAGCGCCCGGTGTGAACTCACGGGCGAAAATTCGCGGGCCGTGTTGTCGGCCAAAATGGATTCGATCAGGGTCTGGGGCGCGGGTTGAACGGGGCGCACATCCTCGGGATTCACCCAGCTCGCCCCTTTCGGCGAACCGAACCACAACGCCCCATCCAGCGCCCGCACGCAGCTCGGCTGGAATTCCAGAGTCATCGCCACCGTCGGCAGGCCGTCGCTGCGGCCAAACAAGCGGCAGGCCACCGGCTCCTTGCCGGACTCGCGCGGCCGGAGCGATCTTTTGGCGACGCACATCACCCCCACATGCGAGCCGAGCCAAAGGTTGTCGTGGTCATCCGCGAGGATGTGTGAGATGTAGTTATCCGCCAGTCCGTCGGCGGTGGTGAACCGTGTGAATTTGCCATCCTTGAAGCGCAGCAATCCGCTGTTCATCGTGCCGATCCAAATCGTTCCATCGGCCTCCGGCCACAAGGCCCAAAGGCGCGACGGTGCTGCATTGTCTGATGGCTGATAGCTGAATAATTTACCCTCCTGCCAGCGGCGCAGCACCCCGTCGAAAGTGCCAAACCAAATCGTGCCGTTGGTGCCTTCCGCCAGTGAGGCCACGGCCTGCTCCTTCGACTTCGGCGCGACCTCGCAGTGGAGTTCCTTTCCATCAAACCGGTAAAGGCCGCTGAAATTGGCAAACCAGACGTCGCCGTTTTTGGCAACCAGCAATTGCCGGACGCCCTGCTGATCACTCTGCGGAATCTGCTCCGGCAACAGTGCGTGGCGCAACTCACCCTGGTTCCACACCAAGAGACCATTGCCACCGGTGCCGATCCAGACGCGCCCGTCCGCCCCGGCCGCGACCACGGCGTTCTGGCAGAACCTGCCGCGCAACGGCAGGGAAAGATTGGTGCAAACACCATCCGCCCAGCGCGTCACCGAACCTCCCGCCGCACCCAGCCAGATGGTGCCGGAAGCATCCTCCGTCACCGAAGTGACCAGCGAGTCCTGCAATCCATCCCGCCGCGTGACCGCGTGATAGGTTTCCTTGCGGAGTTGCAGCAGGCCGCCGCGATGAAACCCCGCCCAGAGATTGCCCTCGCGGTCGGCAAAAAACGCCTGCGCCGTCATGCTCGGCAAACCGTCCGCCCCGGTCACCCGCACCAGTTGTCCGTCACGGTCCACATGCGCCAGCCCCTCGTCACCCAGTGTGATCCATACTCCGCCCAGGTTGTCGGAGCGCCAGCTGCGAAAGCGCGACCACGGAACCCGGTTGCCGTCCCAGCCGACCACCGGTTGGGACCAACGCTCGTGGTCGTAGTAAATGAGTTTTCCATCGGCCAACATCAGCCACAGGCCGCCGCCGGTCGCCGGTAATAATCGCCGGACGGAGATTTTTTCAGCTGCTCCACCGGGATTCAAGTTCGTGAACGTGCCCTGGTCCCAGCGAGCCAGTTCTTTGTCCGTGCCCAGCCAGATATTGCCCGACGAGTCACGCGTGATGACCTGAAGATTTTGCCCGGCCAACCCCGGCAGCGGATTCAGAATTTCAAACCGGTCATTCTCCAAGCGGCCGATTTTCCCACCCGGCGCCAAAAACCAAAGCACCCGGTCACGGTCCTCGAAATAACTGGTGATCGGCATCGGCGGTTTCAACCGCTGCCAGGTCCAACGGCCCACCGCATCGGCCCGACCCGTGATCAAGTCACCATTGACCGCCGTGAAAGCCACCTGCCCGGGCTGTTCCGCGACGAGCAATGCGAGGCGTAGATTTTCGCCGACCTTGACAAAACAATTTCCCTGGCACAACAGGAGATTGTCCGCCTCGTCGTTGACCCAGAGATTGCCCTGCCCGCCCACCAGCAGATGACGCACCGCCGGAGTTACCAGACCAGCGAGATTCGCCGGATCGAAATTGACGAATTGCACGCCGTCAAACCGGGAGAAGCTGGAGTTCAGCGAGCGGATCCAAAGATAACCGTCCGAGGTTTGGGCGATGTCGGTTACCGAGCTTTGCGGCAGCCCCTCGTCTACGCCCCAGGTCGTCACGCTGTATTCTCCCGCTTGGAGCGAAGTGCCCAGCCACAGCGCCCACCAGAATCGCCAAAATAGTCCTGGCCACGCCCGGCAAATATGGTTCGGCGGGGTTTTCATGCGGAGAAATTACCAGTGCCAACAATGTGCCGCAACTACTACGGTTAAGTCATATTTCGGCGTGGAATACTACCGCCGGATTAGTTTAGGAGAGTGCTCGATATGTAATTTGATAGCCTTTGACTGTCCAAAAAAGTCGCGGGACGTCCAACCCAATAGACGTCCCGCGAGTAGCCCAACCCCAAAACTTCTGCGCAATCTGCGACCGCTGCCCGGCTACCTCATGGATAAGTCATCCGGAAGAATACCGACGGGTTCGCCGGATTGATCGGGATGCTCACATTGGTGACCGTCGTCGAGTTCGGCCACAACGACCAGTTGGTGCCCAAGCCGCTGCTCAAGGCGTTGGTCTGAGTCCACAACTTCCATCCTAGACGATCCGATGGCCAAGTCAGGTTCAGGTTGGTGCCGCTCACGCTGCTGCCGATGGCGAAGGTGTTGGTGTTGACCGTTGACGCCAACTGCGTCAGGTTGACCGTGTAGAGATTCGTGGTTATCGCATCCTGCGCGGTGATCAGAAATTTCAACACGTTCGTGGCACCCACGCCCAGGTTTGTGATCGCGAGGCTCGGCACGCCCGAGGTCAGCACCTGATAGGTCAGCCCGTTCACGATCAGCACGTTCGAGGCGGTGAGATCCGCATTGGTGATGGTCACCGTCGGCAAGGTGCCAACCGTATTCGTTGCGAAATAAAGGAACACGTTGGTCGCAAAGGCTGGCGTCAAACTATCCGCCGGGTTCAAGGCCAGCGAGGTCAAAAAGACATTCGTGCCCACGTCAACGGCTGTCAGCACCGAGACACTGCCATCCACGGCGAGGTTGTTCGTCCACGTCACATACTGTCCATGCGAGCCGAGGACAACGTGATTGATATTGAGAACCGCGCCGTTGGAAACCCCTAAGCCTAAACCGGATTGGCCGAACAAGGTGAAGGTGTCTCCCGCCACGAGCGCTGGACCGCGGTTGGTCAACGTCACCGTCCCGGCGGCGGAATTGGTCGCAATTCCACCCACGTTGACCAAGTCATTCGACTGCGCGAGCGACTTGTTGACTGTGAAGGCAGCATTGCCGCCGAGGGTCAGATCACCGCCTATGCTGAGGACGGTTGTGTTGGTGGTCATAGCAGCGCCGGGGAAGAGTTTGCCGGCGGCTAGCACCGTCACTGAGTTACCAACATTACCACTGCCGCCAAGTTGGCCGCCGTTGACGTTGAGTTTGCCGGGCAAAGAGCCGTTCACGAGTAAAGTGCCACCCGCCACTGTGGAGGATATAACGGAAGACCTGAGCAATGGATTAATGTTTGCGTTGGTAGCAATGACCAGGGTGCCAGCATTGACTATCAAACCTTGCGGTGCCTCAATCGATCCTTCCAGCGACCAGGTGCCGACACCATCTTTCTGAATGTAGAGCCAGAAGAAACTGGGATCAATGGTGTTAGTCAGCGAACCGCTGGCGGCGCCCTGCAATTCCAATCCACGGCCAAAGGTGCTATTAAAGATCACGTTGCTAAACGTCGAGATGGACAACAATCCACCCGAGGAGGTGATCGGCCAGTAGTTGTTCCCGTAGAGTCCCAAGACTTGGTCGATGCTGTTCGTGCCGCTCACGTTCTCAATGATGGTCGCTCCCAGCCCCTGGGACCAGATTGCAATCACCGCCGGGATTTTGATGTTTCCAGCCAGCTGCACCTTTGCGGTGGCGGCCGCACCGACCGTGCCGAAGGCGTAAGAATTGGTCACCAACACCGGAGAGTCCACCCCTACTGCGCCCGTGAAAGCCAGGCCGATAGTGGGGTAATTAAATACGTTCCCGCCGGTGAAGTTATTGGAAGCTCCCAGGGTGAGCGTTCCGGCGCCGATTTGATGAACCCAGCCGGTGCCAACAATGGTATTGGTCAGGACCGTGGCATTCGTATGGTTGATGGCAAGCACCCCGTTGTTGGTCAACGCCCAGGCCGCGGGCATCGGCGGTGTCCAGCCGTTGTTGCCACCTCCCGCGCCAATTCCCAACTGCAGGGTGCCGCTGCTGATCACCGTGCCGCCGGTGTAATTTTCATTTTGCGACAACACAATGTTGCCCGTGCCCACCTTCGTCAAAGTGCCCGCGCCAGAGATCGTGCCGGTGATGAGGTTGGACGTACCGCTACCACCGATACTGGCATTGGTGATCAGGTTGATTGCGCCGGAGAAGTTCACGACCCCCGTGCTATTCGCCTGCAACACGCCGTTGCTATCCCCAATGCCCCCCAGCGTGAACGGTTTGACGATCGTGCCAGCGAGATTGCCACCCGTCGCCACACTGGTTCCGTCGTTGGTGGCGATGACCAGGCTAGTGCTATTGCCAAGTGCGTTGACATTGCGCAATTGCACCTGCCCGTTTTTCACAAAGGTCGTGTTGGTGTAACCCGTATTGTTGCCGGATACAACCAACTGGTTGGTGCCCTGTTTGGTGAGCGAGCCGCTGCCGGAGATCAGGCCGGTGATGAAGAGGTAGCCCGAGCCGCTCTGATCCATCGTCGCCCCATTGGTGTCAATGGTTACGGCCCGGTTGAAAGCGGTCCCGTCGGCATTTGGCCCGGTGTATTGCAGCGTGCCCCCGTTGAAAGCGAGCGTGGTGCCCGCTCCCAGCGGCGAGGCGGCACCATTTAAAGCCACGGCGGCAACGCTGATGATACCGCCGTTCAGATTGACCGGGCCGGTAAAGGTGTTCGCTGTCTGGAGCGTCAGAGCACCAGAGTTGGTTTTGGTCAAACTAACCTGGCCATCAATGTAGCCAGCACCGGTGAAGGTATAGCTGTTGGTGGAATTGACGGTTACGACGGAACCGGCTTGCGGCAACAAGTCGCCGGTGAGATTCACGACCGGGTTCGTGGATGCATTATTGAACGTTGCGTAATCACCCTGGGCAAAATAATCAACCACGTTCAGGGTAGTGTTCGTCCAGTCCTTATTGCCCGTATTATTTCCATCCCACACATTGGCGGTGCCGTCGCCCTGCCAAACTAGGCTTTGCGGGGCTTGGCCGCCGATGACCAATTGCAACTGGTTGCCGCTGGTTTGCAGCGTGTAAGTCTGCCGGCCGCTGGGCCCGGTAACCTGCACGTCCGCGGCGTTGCCAGTAAAAGTCCCAAAGGTCGCGATAACATAGGTGCCATTGAGTGGTGCACCATTGACAATCAGTTTGGCGGCATTCCCCCCAGCGATGCTGCCCACATTCAGGTTCCCCGTAACCACCAGCAGCGAATTGGTGCCACCGCCGGGCGTGTTGGCGTTCACCAGATAGGAAACAATGGTGTAACCTCCGGCGTTTATGATGCTGCCATTATTGGTGATGGTGCCGGCGCTCGAAAGCGAACCCGGATTCAAAACCGCGCCAGCCTGCAAGGTCACATTGCCATTCAAAACAAGCTTGCCGGAGTTGGTGGCGCCATTGGCAACGGTATAGTTGCCCGCGACCGTTCCCGAACCGGTGAGGTTCTGGCCGCTGTTAAGTGTGAGTGATCCCGCCGTGACGTTGAAGGTGGCATTCGAGGCAACCGTGATGACCGAGCCACCGACTGTGGTTCCGCCGCTGGGCAGTGCCAGCGTGCCCGTATTTACCAGAGTGTTGCCGGTATGAGTATCACTCCCCGATAGAGTGACGGTGCCGGTGCTGTTGATCGCGACATTGCCGGAACCGGTGACATTATTGGTGAACGTGCCGCTAAAGTTCAAAGCCAGCGTGCCCGGCGAAGTCGCCGTGATCCCCGTGGCCCCACCGAACGGCACGACGGAGCCGCCTATGCCAAGCTGGAAGGTGCCGTTGGTCACCGTCGTGGTCATGCCGGGAATGAAGGCATCCCGAATGTCCGTGCCGGCGAACACTTGCGTGCCGGCACCACCAAAGACCAGATTGCCGCCCGTGAAAGTGGAGCCATTGGTCACCGCGCCGCTGGTGACGTTGACTTGGAGCGTGCCGCTGGCGACAGAGTCCGCATTGGTGCCGCCATTGCCTGTAAGACCGCCGATGATTTCCGTCTGGCCGTTTAGATCGAACGTGCCGCTGTTGAGCGTAACCGTGTTTCCATTGGCGATCTGGTCGCTCCCGGAGCCGGACAGCCGTGCCGTGCCGCCATTCAGCACGAGTCCATTGGCGATGGCATGAACGCTGCCCGTGCTGGTCTTGTCCAACAGCACAATGCCATTGCTGACATTGACCGAGCCGCTCGAGTTGTTGGCCGTGCCTTGGAGATCCAAGGTGCCGGTGCCGACTTTGACCAGCGAACCGGCGCCGCTCAAAGCACCCGAATAGGCGGTGTCTGCGTTGTTGCCTCCGACGGTGAGGACAATGGCGGCGGGAGTAGTGTTTTGCACGGCGAGATTGCCGGTGCCGGCCAGGCCCCCGACGGTGAAGGCATTGGCGGTGATTCCATTATGAAATGCCACTGTGCCGCCATTGGGGGTCAACGTGCTCAAAGTAACCGCGTATTGATTGGACAAAACGAGCACACCCTCGGTAGCGATCGTCGGACCGGTGTAGGTGTTCGAGTTGCAAAGCATCGTGGTGCCGGTGGTGCCAGCAAACTGAGTAACTGCTCTTTGAATGTTCACACCCGATCCGGCGGCACTTTCACTGATGACACATTGGATAATATTGGTAAAACCTGTGGCATGCCAATTGAGCCGTCCAGCACCGCCGGGAGCGTTTAGAATAATACTCCGCAGTGGATTGACAGTGACGGTTTGATTTCCTCCGCTCAATCCTGCTGTCAAGGAAGCCAGGTCGGAAAGGACCACTGAATTGGTAACGTAACCGAGGCTGGAGTCCTGGTTCATTTCAACCGCGCCTTGAACCACGTAAACGGTGCCCGTGTATTGTTGGGCCATGGAATTGAAGCGGAATTGCAAATTCCCAGCACCCATTTTGGTGTAACCTTGATTCCCAGACAAGACCGAGTTAAAAGTCAACGTTCCCTGGGGAATGTTGATGGTCGGGGTGCCGCTGGAAACTTGAGCCCTGAGTTGTCGTGCGGTGGTGGCACTTGCCCCAATCGGCCCAGTAGCTCCGCTAGCCGGGCCGTTCCAAGTGCCAAAGATATACGGAAAGGCACCAGAGGCGGTTATGTTTTCGGTCGTATTGGTTGTATCCACGCTCACACCACCGGTTGTGACCACGGCATCAATAGCGTTAGGAATGCCGTTTGGATTCCAGTTGATGGCATTACCCCAACAATTGGCAGCTACGGCATTGGTATAAGTGCTCTGGGCCTGAACCAAGGTGATGGTGGCAAGCATTAATGCCAGTGCTAGCAGGCTGGCTTTCAGGCGATGTAATAATGTGGTGTTTTTCATGGCAGGGGATGGTTTAGGGCAAGGATTGAACAGGGCGATTTTCATGGTTTGGTGATGGTTGACGGGACGTAAATTCGGTCTCAGTATTTTGGACAAGGACAAAAATGACTTGTCGGGTATTCAAGTGGATATGGTGGTTACTCTATCAGGCTTCAAAAAGTCGCCTATACCCAAAAGCGGTTATATGAATCTGTTTTACTGGTAGATAAAACCCGAGGGGGCCGTGCTCGGCACCGAGGTGAGGACTTTGCGAGCAGCGGTGTGGCCGTCGAGGAAAACCGAATTCCGCACTCCACCATGCAGCGGCTTGGGCGGCATGGTTCCCCACGGAGCACCCGCGGGACCATAAGGCACGTTATCCATGTCCGTCAGCGCATAGATAACCGTCAACGAATGCGTGGTGGCGATGGTCGTGGTTTTATGGGAGGGAGTGCTGCTGGTTGAGGCTGTGCTTCCGTATCCAAAAGGCAACACAGGCAGCGGTGGCACGCCAGGGCCAAAAGCGTCGGAACCACCGGAACCATCCGATATGCCGCGGCCCGGCACGACATAGATGTATAAGTTCTGCCAGGTGGTTGGATTGTTCGCGTCGCCGGGAAAGGTGGCCCAGTTGGCATACGCCGGGTCAATAAAGGGCTTGGCAATCATAAATTGATTGACCAACGGCGTGGGATTGTTGGGCAAACCCAAATAAGGCACCAAGTAGTAGACCAGGCTCGAATAAGAATTGGCACTGCTGCACGGTGTGCCCGGCGCTATGTATTGATACGCCGATTTCTGGCCGGTCATCAATCCGAGCTGGAGACCATTGTTCAGGTAGGGATATTGTGGAAGCTGATCCCCATTGTCATTGAGATACATATTTAAAGCCAGGCTCACCTGATGGAAATTGGAATTGCAACTGATCATGTAAGCCTTTTGTTTGGCCTTGCTCAAGGCTGGCAGCAGCATGGCCGCCAGGATGGCGATGATGGCAATGACGACGAGCAGCTCAATCAAGGTAAAGGCGCGATGATGCACCGGGGGTTCCGAACAGGTGGTTTTCATGTTTCCAAACTAGCACCCGGAGCCAAATCATAAAATACCCAGAAAAGGGTATATTCGGGAAACCCGATAGATTCGGCTAAAAAGGGTAAGCTTCGAGGGGGATATTTTGAAATGAATTGAAGCATGCGGCAGCTACCCATCACCGAAATCGCTTTTGATTGCGGCTTCTCCTCGAGCCAGTATTTCACCATCGTCTTCACCCGGCATACGGGCCGCTCACCGCGCGGTTTTCGCAAACTCCGATAACGGCCGCGCAAACGACAGCTGTGTGGGACCGCCTGAGTTGCGGTCACGAAACGCGACCGGCAGTCTGGGAATTGGATCCCGCATGACATGCTTTCGCCGCGTCATAGAACTTCAGATATTCACCGACAGTTTGCTCCCACGAAAAATCCGCCAGCATCGCGTTTTTCCGGAAACGCTGGAACAATTCGGGGTGGCTGTAAATGGCCAGCGCCTTGCGGATGGCCTTGGC
>Ga0114951_10003648_pt1 | contig 15766 bp, 11 predicted proteins | sample AM7aDNAmetaG_FD_88677 | JGI IMG/M metagenome (GOLD analysis project Ga0114951, IMG submission 88677) | Freshwater microbial communities from Finland to study Microbial Dark Matter (Phase II) - AM7a DNA metaG | ecosystem: Environmental > Aquatic > Freshwater > Lake | place: Finland: Lake Alinen...
CTTGTGGGTATAACTATTATCTTTATTTTGGCCATAATGGCGATATTTTCCGCCTGGATAGCACCCTATGACCCTTATGAGCAAAACCTGGGCAGGATACTGGAAGGCCCTAGCCGCGATCACCTTGTCGGCACCGATACTTTGGGCAGAGATGTTTTAAGTCGTATCATTTATGGTTCCCGTACTTCCATCATTATCGGTTTTATGGCTGTTTCTATAGCCGCCTTGATAGGTATGTCTTTGGGATTGGTGGCCGGGTATATGGGCGGTATAATCGGCATGATTATCATGAGGTTAATAGACGCCATGATGAACTTTCCCATGATACTTCTAGCGCTGTTGATGGCCGCCTTGCTTGGCGGAGGTATGACCAATATTATTGTTGCTCTCGGCATCAGTTCGATTCCACCTTACGCCAGGTTGATGTTTGGTCAGGCCGTCAGTATCAGGGAAAATGACTATGTCCTGGCTGCGCGTTCTCTGAGGGCCAGTAATATCCGCATTATGCTGCGTCACGTCGCTCCTAATGCTTTTCCGCCCCTTATTGTTATGATGACAATGCAAATCGGCGGTACTATCCTGGCTGAAGCCGGGCTAAGTTTCCTGGGGGTAGGTATTAAGCCTCCGGGTGCAGCCTGGGGTGCTATGGTTAGTGAAGGCTATCGATATTTGTTGACCAATCCTGAGCTTTCCATTGCTCCGGGTTTTTGTATCATGCTGGTGGTCTTCGGCTATAACATGGTCGGCGATGGTTTGAGAGACGCACTCGATCCCAGGTTACGCGGCACACTTTAGTTTTTGTTTTCGCACATACTTAAAATATAAGGGGTGACAACGTGACAGTATTACTGGATGTTAAGAACCTGCGGACTGAGTTCCATACTGACTCAGGTGTGGTTAAAGCCGTAGATGGCATATCTTACCATATCAATGAGCATGAAATAGTGGGTGTAGTAGGTGAAAGCGGTTGCGGCAAATCTGTCAGCCAGTTATCCGTTATGCAATTGGTGCAAAAACCAGGCCAGGTTACCGGCGAGGTCATCTTCGAAAATAAAAACCTTTTAAATTTTCAGCCCAACAGCAAAGAAATGCGCTCGGTCAGGGGTTCCAAAATAGCTATGATCTTTCAGGAACCCATGACATCTCTCAATCCAACTTTAACTGTCGGATGGCAGCTGTGCGAGATGTTGCAGTTACATCTGGGCATGAGCAAGGTTGATTCTCGTAAACGCGCCACAGAGTTGCTCCAAATGATAGGTATTCCGGCTGCTGAGAAACGTCTTGATGATTATCCACATCAATTCAGCGGCGGTATGCGGCAGAGGGTCATGATCGCCATGGGGCTTTCCTGTAATCCCAAATTGCTGATTGCCGATGAGCCTACCACGGCGCTGGACGTCACCACCCAGGCCCAGTTATTGGAATTAATGAAAGACGTGGTTGGAAAATTTGGAGCTTCCCTGGTGATCGTTACTCACAATCTTGGAGTCGTGGCGCGCTATGTCGATCGTATCAATGTCATGTATGCCGGCCGCATAGTTGAACAGGGTACCTGCAAAGAAATCTTTGCTCACCCTCATCACCCCTACACTATCGGCCTTTTAAAATCAGTGCCCAGGCTGGATGAATTGCAGGGCCGAAAACTGATCCCCATTCCAGGTATGCCGCCGGATCTTATTGGCATGCAGAATACCTGTGCTTTTCTTCCCAGGTGCAGCTATTGCACTGAACAATGCCGCCAACAACCCTGGCCCAAATTAGTTCAGATCAAAGGCGAACATTATGTTTCCTGTTATGCCAATATGCAAACCGATGATGTTATTGTAACCTCTTCTCTGCTGGCTGAACAAAGCAGGGCCATATCTGAAGTGCACGAAAACACCGTATTGGATGTTAAGAACCTCAAAATGTACTTCCCTGTCACCAGGGGACTCCTGCGCCGGCATGTTGCGGATGTTAAGGCTGTTGATGATGTCTCATTCAAGGTGAGAGCCGGGGAAACCCTGGGACTGGTGGGGGAAAGCGGCTGCGGGAAGACCACGGTGGGACGTTGCGTCATGCGCTTGTACAAACCTACATCAGGCCAGGTAACGTTAAACGGGCAGGATGTCAGTGGAAAATTAAACCATGCCGCTAAAAAGGCCCTGACCAAGATATCGCTTACATTCCAGGATCCTTATGGTTCACTGGATCCTCGCCAGACCGCGGGTGATATCGTGGGAGAACCCTTGATTATTCACCATCTGACCAATGGGAAAAAAGAGTACAACGAAAGGATAGATTTATTATTCAGCATGGTAGGGCTTAATCCTGAAATGAAGGTCAGGGTGCCGCATGAATTCAGCGGCGGGCAGCGCCAGCGTATAGGTATCGCACGCGCCCTGGCCATGGAACCCTCGCTGATTGTTTGTGACGAGCCTATTTCAGCGCTGGACGTTTCCATCCAGGCCCAGATAATCAACCTGCTGGAAGAGCTTCAAACCAGTTTGAAAGGGCTAAGTTATTTGTTTATCGCGCATGATTTGTCCGTGGTGCGCCATATCAGCCACCGGGTGGCAGTTATGTATCTTGGTCACATTGTCGAAATAACCACTTCAAATGAGCTATATCGGAATCCTTTACATCCTTACACTCAGGCCTTGCTTTCGGCCATTCCCATTCCCGATCCTTTTGTAGAAGAAAAACGCAAGCGCATCATACTCAAGGGAGAGGTACCCAGTCCCCTGAATCCCCCGGCAGGCTGCACTTTCCATCCAAGGTGTCAGTTGGCTACGCCGGAATGCAGCCAGGCGGTACCCGTTCTGCGTGACCTGGGCAATGATCACCAGGTATCCTGTTTCAAAATTTAATTCTAAATTGACTATAATATATTGAGGAAAATGTTTTTGGAAGAGTGACATAATGAAAATCGATGCGTATGCCCACATTCTGCCCTCGAATTATTTGTCTGAATTCAGGAAAAGGGCTCCGGTTCCAACCGAGTTCAGAGAGGCTAATAACCTGGCAGTTAGTGACATAAACGTGCGATTGCGCCTTATGGACAGGTACCCGGATGTCATGCAGATAATCACCATGTCTCTTCCTCCCCTGGAGTCTATCGTATCGCCCGGAGACGCCGCTGAGCTGGCGATAATAGGCAACAATGACCTGGCTGGGTTGGTAGACCACTACCCTGACAAATTTGCAGGTGCTGTCGCAACCCTGCCCATGAACAACATCGAAGCCGCTCTAGAAGAGGCGGACCGTGCCATCAACCGGCTCCAGATGAAAGGGGTGCAGATCTGCGCCAATCATAACGCTGAACCGCTGAATTCACCAAATTATCGCCGGTTATACGAAAAGATGGCTCATTACAACTTGCCTATCTGGATTCACCCCTACTCAATACATGGCAAGTACGAACCCCTTTTCGGCTGGCCGTTCGAAACAGCCTCTGCTATGAAGTCCATAGTGGAAGCGGGAATTTTTAATGATTTCCCCGACCTGAAATTCATCACTCACCATAGTGGGGGCATGGTGCCATTCCTGGAGTCGCGTGTGAAATGGATGATGCCGATGGAAATGAGAGATCGGCAAAGGCTGAAGGACCCCTTAGCGCATTTTAAGAAGTTTTACACCGATACAGCCCTGTACGGAAGTACGCCTGGATTGATGTGTGCTTATCATTTCTTTGGGCCGGAGCACCTGCTCTTTGGAACGGATGCCCCATTGGGGCCAGGCTACGGAGTTACTATGGAAACTGTAGATTCAATTTACCGTATGAACATAGCAGACGAGGACAAGCAGCGCATACTTCGAGGCAATGTGACCAACCTGCTGCAGCTTCCTCTATAGTTCCACCCAATCTTATACCCTTTCTTAAGGGATTCTGTTAAACCATATCATCGAAAGGCACATTGAGAACAGAAGAAAGAGGCCAGCCGCCCCCGCGAAAAAAGCCGTGATTTCGGTTTTCTGAGTATCGAATACCAGCTTTGTACCCAGGTTATCGTATATTTTATTCAGATCGGTTTCCGTGCCTGCCTTAGAATAGGTTCCCCCCGTGCGTTCTGCAATAGTGGTGAGAGCTTCTTCATCCAGCTTGACCCGCATTGACCTGCCGTCAACCTGGACCACTGTACCTTCCACACTACCCAGGCCTACAGTATAGACCTTTACCCCGCGATCGACCGCCTGTTGAACGACCTTCAACGGATCCTCGCCGGTGTTGCTCTCACCATCGCTGAGTAACACAATAGCAGCCGCGTTATAACTGCCGGCAGGAACAGGTGTGTTAACAGGCTGGGTAGTACCCAGCTCAGGTTGTCCAGGCTGGCCGGCGGCGGCAACAGGGCCTGTCGTGTCAAATATGGCACCCAGAGAAGCTTCTATAGCGCTGCCTATGGCCGTGCTTTGCAGCGGCTGCAGCCGTTCAATGGCTGCGATGGTGGCTTCCCTGTCTATAGTAGGAGGCTGGGTCATAAAAGCGCTGCCTGAAAAGGAGACTACTCCGATTCTGACCTTCTTGGCCTCATTATTAATAAACAGACGGGCAGCGGCCTTGGCTGCCTCGAGGCGACTGGGATTCATATCATCAGCACCCATGCTTCCTGAAACATCGATGGCAAGAATTACGGTGCCTTGTTGTGAAGGCAGGGTGAGGCTGGCTGCCGGGCGAGCTATGCTTACCAGTAATATTGTCAGACCGGCTATAAAGATAATCGGAGGGATGTGACGGCGGATTTGCGGGCCTTTTCCCATGGCATCTTTAATCAGGGACAGACTGGCGTATCGCAAGGCATATTTCTGCCGCCGTCTCTGCATAAGCACATAGGCCGCAATAATCACCGGAATCAATATCAACAACCATAACATATCCTGCCAAATAAAACTCATAGTCTACTCCTTAATCCACACCCAACAGCGGTTGTTGTATTTCATTACACCGGCGATTTTCCAAAGCGTTTATTTCCTGGCTGTTTGCCTGTCTAAGGCAGAAGGTGTTCTTTTCCTCAATTTTCTAGCCGAGGCGAATTTTATTATTTCCTGTACCATATCGCCTTCCGTAGAAAGTGCCAACTTATCTATCCCAGCCCGGCTGAATGTTTCATTTAAATTATTCTCTCTGCGGTATGCCATATCGTGAAAGCGCTGACGGAAGCTTCTATCATGGGTATCCAGATAAAGCTGTTCTCCACTTTCAGCATCTTCCATGAAAATGTATCCAATATCGGGTAGATCCGACTCTCTTGGATCATAAAGCCGGATAGCCACCACTTCATGCCTTTGAGCCAGCATCTTTAAAGGTTTTTCCCAACCGGGTGTGCTGATAAAATCAGATACTATAAATACCAGTGAACGTCGTGAAATGACACGCAAACTGGTTTGAAACAACGCGGTTAGATCAGTAGGAGGAGCGCGTTTCAAACGCGGCCGGTTGGATAGGTCGTCGATAATGCGCAGAACTTGCAGCCTGCCGCTTGCCGCCGGGATAACCCTTTCCACCTTACCGCTGAAGTCAATAGTCCCCACACGATTGCTGTGCTTCGTCAGCAGACGCGCTAATACGGTCACAAAATCGATTAACAGATTACGTTTGAGCATCTGCACCGTGCCAAAGTCCATAGACGGGCTGAGGTCAAGAAGAAACCAGGCGTTCACTTCTCTATCTTCCAGGAATTCCCTGATATAAGGGGTTCCCAAGCGAGCAGTGGTATTCCAGTCAATGTATCTGATATCGTCGCCAGGCTGATACTCTCTCAGTCCGGACAGGTCCAGACCAAAACCGCGAAACAAAGTACGGTAATCCCCCTGCAGGAGACCATCCAGCCGGCGGATTACCGTCCAATCAAGACGCTGTAATATCGTTTCAGGATTTCGTTTCGATTTTAACATATTCATGTAAGGGTTGAGCGGGCACAGGGATAATCTCAAGAATCCTCTGGATTATCATATCGCTGGTAACAGAGTCAGATAAGGCTTCATACGACAGGACTAAACGGTGCCGCATAACGTCTGTCGACATATCTATTACATCCTGTGGTATGACATAATTCCGTCCGCGGATATAGGCCAAAGCGCGGGCAGTGATAATCAGGTTAATAGACGCGCGTGGGCTGGCGCCGTAAGTGATGTACTTGGCAATTTCCGGGATATTGAATTTATCAGGCTCGCGTGTGGCTGTAGCCAGGCGTACCGCATACTGTATAAGCGACGGGTCAACATATACTGACCTTATTTCCTGCCTCAGGTCCAGTAATTGAGAGGTGGATATCACCGGTTCTACCCTGGTTGACAGGCCGGTGACCCTTTCAACTATTACAAATTCTTCATTTTCAGTTGGGTAGCTAACCAACACCTTCATCATGAACCTGTCTACCTGCGCTTCAGGCAGGGCATAGGTTCCCTCTGTTTCTATGGGGTTTTGCGTGGCCATCACTAAGAATGGCTCCTTTACCTCATAGGTGTCACCACCGATGGTTACCTGGCGCTCCTGCATTACTTCGAGAAGGGCACTCTGAACTTTAGCCGGAGCACGGTTTATCTCATCTGCCAGCAACAGGTTGGTAAATACCGGGCCCAGTGAAGTACTGAATTCGCCGGTCTTCTGGTTATAAATTCGCGTGCCTACCAGGTCGGCAGGAACCAGGTCGGGTGTGAACTGTATACGTTTAAATGAACCTTGAATAGTCTCTGCCAGGGTTTTTATGGTCAGAGTTTTAGCCAGGCCTGGCACACCTTCGACCAGCAAATGGCCCTGGGATAATAAAGCTATGAGCACTCGCTCCAGCAAGTGGTCCTGCCCTACGATGACCTTCTTAATCTCATAAAGCAACTGTTCCATAATAGGAGACCCAGTTACGGTCTTTTCGGTTTCTGCGTTCATTTGTCCTCCTTTTGAAAGTCAACTATCTTCGGCATTTTAGTTTGCCTTAAACCGGTGGTGGACCTCCTCTATTCGCCGCATTCTCTATCGTCGTCGCAAAGCCTATTCCGATGAATACCCTTTGGTCAGTGGGATTAAGAATAGCCGTGACAACACCCACCACTTCTCCAGCTCGGTTCATCAGTGGGCCCCCGGAATTGCCGGGATTAACGGCTGCATCGAACTGTATAAGGTTGCTCAGAAGCATACCTGCTTCAGGCGATTGAAAACTGCGTTTCAGGCCTGATACAACCCCGGCAGTGAGTGACTTTTCGATGCCGAAAGGGCTGCCGACCGCATACACTTCATCTCCGGTTTTCAAACTCCGGGATCCCGCCAGGACGGCTGGAACCAGATCAGCCGGGACCACATCCGGGCGTAACAAAGCTATATCATTGCTCCATTGCCTATCTTTTATAGTAGCCGTAGTCTCAAAACCGTCTGCAAAGATCACCTTTATGGCTGATGACTTATTGACAACATGCAAACAGGTCATTATGGTGCCATCCTCACTGACCACAAACCCGCTGCCTACCCCTGTTTCATCTTTCCCATCTTTTTGGGTAAATTGCACTTCTATACTCACCAGGGAAGGTTCAATTTTCTGATAGGCTTGTGAAGAAAGCGAGGGGGCCAGCGGGCGCTTTTCCAGGGTACGTCCGACAGCCTTATCGATATCAGACTGGGTAAGGTGTTGAGTTGGCGACTGTACAGCATCGTAAATCAAGAAGGCTATGAATAAGATAATTATGACAACCCCTAAATAAAGGAATTTCCTGAAACGCAATAAGGAACGCTTTAACTTCCGACTAATACCTTCTGGCTCTGAAACCAGATGAGGCATCTCCGGAGAAGGCGAAGCCCGTTGAGGGGGAAAGGGTTTTCTTTGGTTCATTTCACATCCACTGAATAATTAAAACAGATTTAGCATAACAGACAATTGTTAATATTTCATTAATATTTTGCCTAAAATTATATATTAATCTACTACCTATATATTTTAATTTTAACATAGATTTCAACTTGCTAATAGTTAATTTGATATATTGACCTCTAAAGCTTTTAAGAGTTAAACTTAAGCTCTATTGAATAATTAAGATTAAGGAGATAGTTGTATGGCAAAATTACCAGAGCTCCCGTTGAAAATAATAGGCACGGTAAAAAATGAGATGAAAGAACCAGGAGGAAGACAGGGTATACAGCAAATAGTTTCCGAAGTTGTCCTTGACGAAAGTTTATCCGGTAGTCTTGACAGCATCACTGAATACACTGATTTAACTATCCTCTATTGGGCGCATATTGACCGCCATCCAGGTGAAAAACCCAATAAAATCCATCCCCATAATCAGGAGAGCAATCCGGCAGTCGGTATTTTTGCAACCCGTTCTTCAGACCGCCCTAACCGGATTTTGATGTGTTCGGCCAAAATACTGGAAGCTAAAGGCCATATTTTAAAAGTAGCCGGGTTGGATGCCATTGACGGTTCGCCAGTAATAGATATCAAACCATATAATGCGAGACATGATTCCAGGCCTGACGCGAAAATGCCTCCCTGGTCTTAAATTCAGTCTAATTTTGCCTGATAACGGTTCATTGATTATCTCTGGAAGGGCTAACAAGGAAACATTATTCTATCATATACAGTCGGCCGCTTGGCGTACCCATATAGATTCTCCCGTCAGCGATAACCGGGGTAGAAGTCAATTTCTCGCCGATATTGACATCCCATCTCTTTTCGCCCGTCGAAACATCCAGAGCATAAACATAACCATCAGTGGATCCGGTATAAGCTATTCCATTAGCCAGAGATGGAGATGTCAATTGCGCTCCCGGGATTTGAAAAACCCAGGTTGGTTTTTGCTGGCTGCGGTCAATAGCGATCAGCTTATCTCCAGTGTTTATAATAATGTTATTGTCCGTTAAAACTGGAGAGCCTTTCATTGGGTCTTTGAAAGGCAGCATCCATAGAAAACCTGAAGCTCCTGGAGGTTTGGGTGCCCAGCCGTAAATATAAGCTGTTCGCCAGTATGGAACAAGATCGTTTTCTTTAGGCCAATTTCGAGAATGCGCGTCTATAGCATACAACTTGTTGTAATCAACAAAATAAAAAGTTGAGCCGGTTGCCACCGCCGAGTTTGAAATGGAAGACCTGGTATCATACTTAAGACGAATTCTTCCATCGTTGATATTTAAAGTGTACAGAAAACCGTCCATTGAGCCAATGCACACTATTCCGTTAAATATTACCGGAGAAGACAACAACCAGTTTTGCGAACTAAAACTCCAGATTTTCTTGCCGTTTTTTTCATTCAGTGCGTATACCCTGTAATCCGTCGAGCCAAAAACTACCTTTCCATCGGCAATAGCTGGAGTGGACTTGATGGCGTATCGGGTTTTAAATTCCCATTGTTCTTTTCCGGTTTTCGAATCCAGGGCATATAATTTACCATCGTTTGAACCGAAATACACTATTCCGTTATGCACAGCAGGTGCAGACTCAATCCAACCGCCGGTCTTGAAGTTCCAGAGTTTATCGCCTGTGGCTGCATCTAACGCATATAACTGGCTGTCCGTAGAGCCGAAATAAACCACTCCGTTTGCCACGACCGCAGATGAATTAATTGCGCCTCCGGCAGTAAAAATGACTTTCATTGTCACTGACGGCAAATTTGGACTTCCGGCGTTGCTGGTATGGGCAGGATCATGAGCATACATAGCCCATTCTCCCGGTCCTGAAACAGAGTGAACGCCTGCAGGCGGCCCCATAATAACATCAGAATAATAATATAGGGGTAACAAGATCAACGCTGAAATAACCAATAAACCAATAACGGCAAAAAGTAATCTACGGCGGAGAAGATAGGCCTTCCTGCCTTCTCTGGTTTTTTTATAGGCTGCAAGCAGGTCTTTAACGATCTTTGGCTCTATCATCAGGGCTGGTCCCTACCTTTTCTGCTTTGCACCCAAAAAAGACTCCAGGCACGCTCCTGCAGATGGATGGATTGGCCTCGAAAATGCTGCAGGGTATTGCATCTTCAATGCTTCTAAATCCTCCCGTACTACTTCCGCCAGGAACCCGCTGACTACATACCCTGGAGCATTTTTGGAAGTGGTTTTCGATGGAGAGATGGAGTTAATTGCTCCTCCTCTATCAAGTTTTCCTGGCACTATCGGGTCATACCTTGCCCCGTGGTCCATGGATACCGCTCCCGGTAATATTCTTTCTGTCACGTAAGCTCCGCCGAGAACTCCGCCTCTCTCGTTATAGACCCTGACTATGTCACCGTTTTGAATATTCCTTGTGGCGGCATCCACCGGGTTAATCCACAGAGGTTCATAATAGTAACCATCCGAGCCTTTTACTTTACAGGTAGAAATTTCTCGTAACCATGAAACATCATCCAGCTCCGCATTGCATCGCCACCGTGCGTGGTTACTCACCACCAGTAAAGGGTACGTCCTGGACCTTTTATGCAACCGACTCTCCTGGTGAGTCTCGCCAAACGGGATGTAATGGGGAACCGGCGGCCTCTCCTCATCACTGGGAAACTGTTCGGACAATCTTTGAGAATAGAACTCGATTTTACCGGATGGTGTGCTTAACGGTGTTTTTTCCGGATTCTCATAAAATTCACTTAATCCTCTTCGGTATTTCTGCCACTCAGGATCGGTTGGAGCCACGAAATAGCCCTTTTCTTTAAATTCTTGGTAGCTGATATAACTTGCAACCCCAGATGTTTCAAACCCAAGTTTTATCCATTCCTCGATGGTCTTGCCTTCTGTGTATTTTTCCAACAAGCCCATTTTCTCCGCAATCATGCCGACTATTTCGTAATCGCTCCTGGACTCTCCTATTGGTTCTATGCATTTTTCTTCATTCAGGAGAGTATTGAATTGCCCGCTGTGTACATCGTTTCCGATGTCCTCTTCTTCCATTTTGGTATTGACGGGCAGGACGATATCCGCAAACAGGCAATCATCCTCCAGCCAGGGCTGCTGGGCAAGTATGAACTCAATTTTAGGACTTCTAAATGCCTCTATCATCTTGTTTCCATCGCTGTAACAGGTTATAAAGCAGGGCGTGTCGGTCCATATCATGTGTATTTCAGGGCAACCCTCTGGTGGATAGGTGGATTTCTTGAATTGGTCTTCAACAGGGCCATGCAAGCGCATCCCGTACCAGCTGATGGGCGGATTGAGAATAGCCTCGTGGACCAGGGTCTTGGGAATATAATATTTAATGTTCCTTTGCGACCCGCCCCGGTTGGCTGCATTCAGGTTTAGACCCATCTGGCTCCTGGGCAAACAATGGGCATTATTTGCCCATTCTATGGTCTTAAATTGAGTGCACCCTGGTTTTCCTAAGCCCTGCATGGCTAGCAGAAGGACTTCGAGTCTGGCCGGTTCCGTGGCATAGGGTCCTCGAATATAGGGGCCGCCGTTGCCGTGTACTATTGATGTCCTTCTGGATGCCCATTCCCTGGCCAGCGCCTTGATTGTCCAAACCGGGACACCGCAGCGGGAAGAGGCCCAATCAGGCGTCTTGGGAGTTCCATCTTCCTTCCCCAGAACGTATTCCGAAAACTTTTCGAATCCGGTCGTGTGCGTTGCAAGATATTCCTTATCGTAAGTGCCTTCTGTAATCCAGGTATATGCTACTGCCAGTTGAAGGGCAGCATCAGTATTTGGCAATACTGGAATCCATTTGTCTGCGTGAACAGCAGCTGCATAGTTTAAATCAGGACATACGTATATTGATTTTATTCCGAGTTCGCTGAACCAATAACACAACCGGCTCGCCATCTGCCCTCCCCATCCCCAGGCAGTGGTTTCAGCATCACAGCCCCAAAAAAGAAGTTGTTCAGCATTCTCGGCGATATCAAGAACCAGGTTTGTTTGCTGCCGGTTCTGACCAACTGGTTCCATGCCCCAGGCATGTTTGGCACCCCAGTGCCACCCCTCCCAGCTGCCCGGGTTCCTGGCCTGTATGGTACATCCTCCTATGAGATTTAAAAGCCTAGTATTGCAGCCGTGGCTGGCATGCACAGTTTTGGTTTCCCCATGCCCGTCAGCCTGGCAGAATATAGCGCTTGGTCCGTACTTTTCTTGTACTCTTTTTATCTCTTTTACTATTGTTTCTATAGCCTCATCCCAGGAAATTCGTACATACCCGCTGGTTCCCCTGTTCTCTGAATGCCTGTCGCCCTCGGCGTTAAAATCCACCCTCTTCAGCGGATACTTGATCCGGTTCGGCGAATAAACACGTTGTTTGTAAGCCATGCTGTGGGGGGGTAATAAAGACTTCATAGTAGGTTCAAAAACTTTGCCGCGTGCCTCTACCTTCCATGGATTGAATTCTTCGGGTTTATACTTGCTGTCGTATCTTAAGGGCCTGATCCTGACTATTTTGCCACCTTTAACATCAACAGCTGCCGCGTTGGCACCCATGGCATTTCCCGACAAGCCTAACCCTTTCATTACGGTCTTCTCTTCAAAGGTTTCCTTTCCGGTCTTCTTTCCTGCTCCGGTCAGCTCTTTTCCCACGATTCCACTTTTATCATCCATTTTCAAGTTCTCCCGTCGGCATAATAAATTAAATCAACAACTCATTATTTATACGTATCAGACCATTTGGCATAGCCGGACGGATTGCCTGGCACCCACTCCGGCGGCACCCTGTAAGCCCGGTAAATAGGAATAGGCCGCTCACCCGTGGCCTTGCCCCTGAATTCCCACACTATTTCTTTCCCTGCAGTAACCTCTAGTAAATGACCGTTAGCGCCATCCGTAATCAAAGTGTTACCATTTGGTAACCGCTGGGCCGCACTTATATTATGGCTGAAATACTTCTCTGGACCCTTTTCTGAACCGTATTGCCAGAGTAATTCTAATGTAACCGGATTGAATTCAATTACACGGGAAAAATCCGTCATTTCCCTGCTGGGTCTGCCTAAACCAGTGCGCCCGCCATTATCAAAAACCAGGATATTTCCTTCACCTGGTAAACCCTGAGGAATCATGTGGGCGTGGTGTTGTCCCCGAAATTGCCCCAATCCGTATTCTGGCTGCCCTGCAGAGAAGTCTGGCCCTACCTTCCAGATTATTTTCCCGCTTACCCGGCTAAATATAGCAATAAAATCAGCCGTACGTGAACTAATTATCATGTTCGCCGGATTGAAACGCTCGTCTCTGGATTTTGAATACCATTTATTCTTACCTAATAAAGATAAACTATTGATATGCAGCCAATCGCAAAATCCTTTGTCCTCTTCATAACGAGCGCCCTCGTAAATAGCCTTTTTAGCAGCCGCATCGAACCCGTATTCGTTAAAATGGTCTGCCGGGTGCCACTCAAAACCCGTTAGCTTGCCGCTCCAATCAACTTCATAAATAGCATCATCCTCAAGTTCCTTTTGACTGATAGCAGGTGTAAGTCTGTTTTTATGAGCCAAAATTAAAGTCTTGCCCTGCTTAATAAACTCCTGACCCGGGGCATAATAACCGACAGGATTGCCTTCTCTCTGAAAATCATGATGTTGCCGTGACATTATTACCCCGGTCCGGTCGTCATCCCAGGCGTTGAAGCTCCATTCTTCTTTACCATCCCATGATTCCTGTACTAATTCTATGGCATCCTGCCAAGGTCCGCTTCGTGGCGGTTCCCCCGGTTTTACCGCTTCTGGAGACCGAGGAGGTGCTTTATCAACTTGCAGCGGGTTTTTCCCCCGACGGGAATTCTTGTGCCCCATCAAAGAACCACCGGGTAACATTTTTACTGGCTGCCCACCAATAGACCACTGGTGGACTACCTTCCCATCCATATCGATAAGAGGTGAACCTCCCATGGTTCCTGCCCCGGTATAACTGATAATGGTATAACCGTCTGCCCTGATTCCACGGTTCATGTTGTTACTCATTCTGTCCTCCTTGATGAAATTGGCTATTAGATTATTAATATTGTGCTGTAGAAGGTAATATCCTGTTCGTCAATGTGCAACTTCTTTCCCAACGTCTCCCGGTTACAAAAACAGGCAGTCTCAATAAACTGAAACTGCCTGTTTCTAAAGATCAGGATTTACTATTTTTGGAGCCAGGCATACTGTACAAAGAAACTACCTCTGCCTGCAATAGCCCACAGAGACTTCCTGACTGACGGGTCCCATTTAACGTTTGAAGAGTAAGCGATGATATCAGGATTGGTCCATAACGGAATAATGGTGAGTTCTTTGTATAACAATCTCTCCATTTCTTCCAAAGAAGCCTGTTGAACAGCTGGATCCTGTGAATTTTTAGCCTTGTCAATTAATGCCTGGATACCATCAGGTCGTTTTTCACCGGCGAAAGTTGTCGAACCAGTGCCCCATTGATCGACAGCGGACTGGAAAGAAGTAATACCCCCGCCCTGTTGCCGATCATAACGGAGAGTGCTCCCGGTAGCCGGCAATCTGCTTAGTTCAGCCCATGCAGCATCTGCTTGAACGGATAGTTCAATATTAATCCCTACCTTTGCCAGGTCTGATTGCAGCGCCTGGACAAAGGTAGAAGCTGCAAATTTTGTATTGGTTTCCAGTTTTACCTTTACTCCATTCGGATATCCAGCGTCTTTAACCAATTGCTTGGCCTTTTCAGGATCATACTTCCGCGGAGTAGTACCAGGCTTCCCGATTTCGTTGATGCCAAAAAGACACTCGTAAGTCCCCTGGCTAAATCCGCTGCCAAGTGCTTTGGCATTGACCTCTTTGTTTATCCCATATTCAAGGGCTTCTCGCATTGGCTGTTTAGACCAGGGTGAAGCGGGATCGGTATTATTAAACCAGAGTACAAAATCACCGGCAGTAACTACTTCTGTTGTAAATTTGCCCATATCATTTAAGGTCTTGCCGGATGCGACGTCCAGTTCACGCCATACGTCGACTTCTCCTCTTTGTATTGAAGCCATGGTAACCAGTGGGTCCATGTAGGTGAGAAGCTGGATTTCATCCAGATAAGGAATACCCTTCATCCAGTAGTCAGGATTTTTCTTGAAAATGACTGATTGGTTTTGATTAAATTCAGAAAGTATCCAGGGTCCGGTACCTACAGGATTGGCAAGAGCCCAATCTTCTCCCTTGGTTTTGTAAGCTGTCGGAGAGACGATTGTCATCGTATCGCCCCAGGTAAAATCATACAGAAAAAAGGCGTCCAATGATTTAAGATTGTAACGAAGGGTGTAATCGTCTATTTGATCTATGGACGTAACATTCCTTATACGCGGGACTGCGGAGGCCAGTACTCTATCATGGTTCCATTTCACTGCAGCAGCGTTGAGATCGGTACCATCGCTGAACTTGATTCCTTTTCTTATTTTAAAGGTGCAGTAACTATTATCTTTAGCAAATTCCCAACTCTCAGCTAGCACAGGTTCGTACACGCCTACCTGGGCGGTCGGACGTACCAGTGCTTCAGCACAAAGACCCAGTATAGTAGCGCCAGCGCCTCTCGCAGACATTGGCAAGCCAAATGTTGGACCGGGTTTCTGCGGCCAGGCAACTTTAAGGGTGCCACCAAGGACTGGTGTCAGTTTCCCCGCTGCAGGAGATGCCGGAGCTGGTTGAGTTTTAGACTGAGAAGCAGGAGCAGAAGGACTGCAGGCAGTAAGCAATACCATCACGCCTGCTACAACCAGGAACATCAAGAAATTACGGCTAATCACATGTGCCTTAGATACTTTTACCATGAATCTTGGGATACGGTTTGTTAGCCTTCTTGTACCCATTGTAGAAATAGCCTCCCTTTATATGTATTATTCCAGGAAATTCCTCGTCTTTCGGCTGAAATGAACAAACAGATTAACAACATATATTTATAAATCTAATAATATAA
>Ga0114951_10003650_pt1 | contig 15763 bp, 11 predicted proteins | sample AM7aDNAmetaG_FD_88677 | JGI IMG/M metagenome (GOLD analysis project Ga0114951, IMG submission 88677) | Freshwater microbial communities from Finland to study Microbial Dark Matter (Phase II) - AM7a DNA metaG | ecosystem: Environmental > Aquatic > Freshwater > Lake | place: Finland: Lake Alinen...
GCTTCCGTTGTGGTCAACTGGTCTCCAGTTCCGAAAGCGGTTAGCTATAAAGTATATAGGAATACGACTAACTCGTTCGCCGCGACTGGTCTTGAAGTCGATATATCAACTGTTAAGACGGCAACGTATTGGATCGATATAGGCACTGCGACAAGTGGGGCAACTACCCCTCCAACTCCTACCGCAACAGCCGTTGACCAACCAGCCGTGGGGCAAACGTACTATGTTACGTACACGTACGCGAAGACTGCAGCCGATATGGTCCCAACGATTTACTTTGATTATGCGTCGGTAGTGGCAGATTATGGAGCTTTATCTTTAACGAATACATTGACTCTTGGCGCGTACTTGGCATTTGAGCAAGGAGCGACCCAGTTAATATGTGTTCAAGCGGTTAATAATACCTATAGCGACTTCCAAGCCGCAATCGACCAACTTGCTCTTCCGATAGCAGGTATCAATCCGTACTACATAATTCCGTTGACTTCTACTTTGGATCCAGTGATCGCAGAGCAAGTTCGTAGCTATACTCAGCAGCACATAGATACGATGTCTAACCCAGTCAATAAGAAAGAAAGGGTTGCTAGATTTGGTTACGAGACCACAAAGGCTTCAATCGATCTTATAGCTTTGGCCCAAAAGTGGCATGACGAACGTATTAAGGTTATGGCACCTTCGGTCTGGATGAAGACTTTAACGATTGATGGAGTTACTTCAAGTGTCGCTCTCGACGGAAGCTTCTTCGCAGTAATAGATTCAGCGAAAGATTCAATTCTTGCGTCTTATGAGAGTATGATCAATAAGCCCTTCTTGAACATTGATTCAGTACCAGTGCTGTCAGATGGCCTGATGAATCTCATGGCTGCAGCGGGTTTAACCATTGTTGTATTGGATAATGGATCATATGTAGAGAGGGATGACCTTACAACGGATATGACGAACTATAACACGCAGTCACCCAATATAGTGAAGATCAAGGATGCGGTTATCTTAGATGTTAGGGCCTCTGCAAAGCCGTTCATAGGGGTTCCACTGGTTCCAAGTGTCCCAGCTTCTTTAGAGAACGCAATAAATTCAACCTTGACAAAGCAGATACCTCTCAATAGAATTTCGAGATTCGTACCTGCAAAAGCAGTACAGAGCGCTCTTGAGCCTAGGCAGATTAATGCTTCTTTCGGAATACTGCCTACGTACACAACATTGTGGATCTACGTAACCTGGACCATAAACAATGGTCTGTTATCATAATTCTTAAGGAGGATTTATGGCAGAACTAAATACAGAAATTGCGGCGGTACGAGCAGTAACAAACGCCTCCCTTGCTCCCAATATCGTGGTGGTGGTGGGGACTAATGTTGTGGGCTATATTCAGCAACTGGTCGAAGCCCAGAGTAGGCCAGCGAATCCTACCTATGAAGTCGGTAGTATGGGTATCGTAGAGCTGATACCTGGCCAGCCAGCCCCGGTAACTTTGAATATTACTAAGTTGGCGGTATATGGTCAGAATCTTATTCAGGCGTTTATGCAGTATACGAACGCGGACGAAACTGTTGCAACACCAGAGGTTGTATCTTCGGGTGGTGGTCTTGCTTCTGTTTCCTCGTCTTCGGTACGAGCTTGGGCGAATGCATATGTTCAAGGGAAAAGTCTAACGAACATATCGGCTATTCAAGTCTTATCAGACGCTCCAGTGGGTATCGTAATCAAGGTCGAAGAACATGCTCCAGATGGTCTTGGACTTATGACTACGACCTATCACGATTGCTTCTTCACAACCTATGGTAAGACTGTCGCGGCTTCGGGCAATCTCACTATCACGGAAACTGCAACATTGACTTGCCGCTGGGTGGAATATGGAGTATCAGGAACCTCTGCAAAACCGTAATTGAATAAAGGAGAAGAAAATGATTCAGACTAATGTATTTGAAGAGATGATATTTCTAGGGAAAGGGACTAAGGAAAAAGAAGTCTTTGGTAAGAAGTTTGTATTCTCCGTACTTGAAGGTGGGGACTATACGAAAATGTTTCAAGAAATTTCCGGGCAAGACGATACCACTCGGGTTCAGTGCCTTAAAATCAAGACACTGTCCCGAGCGGTTAAGTCTATCGAAGGACACGAGTTCCGATATACTCCAAAAGATGGAACTGATGAGATTACCCTTGACAAGACTATGAAGCAATTTGAAGTTAGTATCAGCCATTGGGCTCAGAACGTTATTGATATGGCTTATACTTTATATGCTCAAACTGAACTCGAAGCATTAGCTGATGTCCTTGGAGTCAAACCTGATGACCTTTCAAAAGTTACTCCAGCAGTTAACAAGTAACAACTTCTCTCGTCTTAAGTGGAAGATGGCTAAAGCTTGGGGGGTTCCAATAGACCATGAATGGGTCAAGAATACTTCGCCCGCCCAATGGCGCTACTACGCTGCCAATCTAGTTAAAGACGATGAAGAACGCAATAACCTTATCAGGAGCATCCTCGTAGAAGCGGGATGGAGACTTCGTCCAGAAGTCGCCATAAAAATTCAGGAAGCCGAGCAGGGAAGTACAGTCAAAGTTAATACTCAGTTTGAGGAACAAATTAAGCAGAAAGCTCCAGAGATGAGGGGTGGGTAATGGGCACGGAAGCAGAAATAGCACTAGCAAAGATACAACAAAGCCTTAACCCCAGCGCCGCCTCCCGCCATGAGAAGGCGTTGGAGGCTCAAGCCACAGCCGATTTCCAGAAGACCGCTGCGGGCCTTCAAGCAACAATCGCGGAGTTTGAGAAGCTCAAGACTGCAGCGACGGCGGGCTCCGCCGAATTCAATAAATGGTCCGCAGCCGTTGAAGCCTCTAAAAAGAGGCTTGAAGACTTTAACAAAGAAGCTGAAAAGTCTAAAAACCTACTTGGGCCTCAAAGCTTTGCCGCTCTTCTAACAGGTAGTCTTTCTGCTCTTGGCAGCGTTTTAGAAAAATCAAGTAACTCATCGATCGCAGCTGCGGGAAGTTCGATGCTATTAGCCGCGGCATACAAGGAAGTAGCGGAAGCAAGTTTTGCCTTAGCCTCTAAAGTTAATGCATGGGAAGTGGTATTCAGGCACTTCGAAGCTGAAGGAATGAAGGCATCTGCAGCGATCCGAGATTTTTCGGCCGCCCAAAATGGCACTTACAGCTCAACAATGGTTGAGCATATGAGTAGGCTAAGGCAGGGCTTCTATTTAACCAGAGAAGAGTCAGAAAAAGTAGTATTAGGGTTGAGGAAGGTTCATCTTGATAGTTCAGACACAGCGGGCTCATTTGGCTTGTTAGAGAAGAGGGTGGCAGCTTTTAGCGCCGCTGGTATCTTTTCTGCTGAGTCTATGGTTACTTATACTAAGGCTCTATCCCAGATGGGTATTCAGAACGATAAGATAGGTGAAGCGTTTTCAATCTTTGTGGATTCCGCAAAAGGGACTAAGATAGCGTCTGACGAATGGGCCAATAGTTTAATGTCCTTGTGGGGAAACCTTAGAGGGGTAGGTGTAACCGTTGAGCAGGTATCAGGAACGATGCATCATTTCGTTGCTGAAATGGGAATGTCCGTTGAGCAGGCTCAACGAATGACTACCGCTCTGTATTCGCTGCCTATGGGGATGAATCAAGGCTATCAGGCTTTCTTTGGCAGTAGAATGGGAATGGGTGGGGCGATGTCGAGCATCCTGGGGATGCAACTCTTAAATCCCAGAGCGGCTTCTGCAGGAATTTCTTCTCTTATGAGTTCTACGATGGGAGTCAGCCCTTTAACCCGAGAGGAAACTAGCCAAGGAATTTCATTCCAAAGAATGGCTGAGCTTGAACGGGCTCAGATGTTTATGATTAATGCTGGAATGTCTAAGGAAACATCTCTCGGAGTTATGGGTTTATCTCCTGGAGCTTGGCAAATAAATCGATCCGGGACAGGGATGGAATTAACTTGGGAAGCAAGGCAGAGGGGTATGGGCCAGCTTGGGGAGAGAGGCGGTGGGACCCTAGGCACCGAGTCGAAATTCGATCCAAACACAGAGAAGCAGATTAGGCTTACTGGGGAGATTATAGCTGGCCAAAAATCACTGTTAGACAAGCTGGATCTCTTGTTTAAGGATGTTACGGATCGGTTGAAGTTTTGGTTAGGGGGATGGACGATATTCGCGACATCCTTATTTACCGTCCTGGGAGTCATTATGGCCGGTATCGCTACCCTTAAGGTCGGCCAGGCGATTCAAACAGTTGCGGCGGGTGGGAGTGGGTTGACAGGTCTTTTAGGGGCCCTCGGGTTGGGAGCTGCAGCGAAAATGTTTGTCGGGGGAGGCGCTGCTACAGAAGCCGCCGTCGGTGTTGGTGCTGCTACAGAAGCCACCGCTGGTGTGGGGGCTGTAGAAACCGTCGGCGCCGTCGGAGCAACGGCGCTGTCATCGTGGGCTCTTCCCGCCTTATTGGTAGTTGCAGCGGGCGCAGCCGGCTACTACTACTATAATAAGTCCCGCAATGACGCGCGAGAGGCGCTCGAGGCGGGAGATACCAATGTCACTATTAACGCTCAGGCCCATAATATAAATGAGATAAAGAGTGTAATTGCGAGTGGAGTAAATCGCGGATTTGCAGGCTACGATCCGGTGATGGGTGGGTTTGGTATAGCCCAACCGGCTGGCCCAAATACAGCTGCTGCTGGCGCGGGGTATCGACCATAAGGAGCTTGTATGACTTCAGGAGCACCAGTAAGATCTCAGATTTGGTTGTCTTTCACAACCATACCATTGTTTCGGGATGATATTGGTTCGTCGAATAACGACCTTCTTTCAAACCTAGCTGTTTTAGCTGTGAATAACCCAATAGTTCAAGAAGGGGCTGCGCTCATGAATCAAGTCCTTGGGCTCTCACCAATCACTACGGACCAGGGTCAAGGGGCTTATAACCCGATGGGCGAATGGACTCCCGACAGTGCGATGGTTCCCCTCATGGCTCTTAACGTTAATCCCCAATCTATTGTAATCACGAAGAATAACTTAAAGAACAAAGTCATGACGAGGGGTGGATTTGTAGTTCAATTTTGGGGTCAAGACCTTGAAACGATTGCGATTAAAACATACTCAGGATATTTTGGCAATAACCCGTTTGTCCTCAGGTGGTTTGAATACTTCAAAGATCAGGTGTACAACAAGAGGTGGTCTTTTACCCAACCGTACAAGTCTTCACCTCTTTTGTATATGATCTATGGAACACAAATTCTCCAAGGATACTTTGAATCTTTTGATTATGCTTTAGCTGCGGAGAGACCCGGCCTCATCACGTACGGTTTTACTTTTGTAGTGACTAGGCCATTCTACGCTCGGTATGTAACAGCGGCATCAGCCGCTTTAGATATCGCAGAAGGGTTTGGAGTTCCCCCTTCAGGAACTACTACATCCGCTGGGCAACTCGTCCAGGAACTTTCTAACTTAGGACATACACCACAAATATGGTAAACAATCTAGTTAACATAGAACAACCTGATATTCGAATTCTCTTTAAGAGATATTTTTCGAAGAGTACGGATTTTAAGTTGAATACCCCACCCGAAACATTGAGAGATATTACCCCAGCTGAAACGGGGGTTCGGGGTCTGTATGAGAGGAGCAATACAGAGTATTACAATAATATAGTGGTGCCAACAAAACTTCAAAACATAGTTCTCAATGCTATCGACACCTTATACTCCCAAAAAAATCAGACCACTGCATCGACGGTGAGAGGTATCTCTGAGGTTCATGGGACCGATTTAGTCTTACAGGCTGCGTTAGATAATATAATACAGTCGGTTAAAGGGAAAATACTAGAGGGGTGGTATTGCATTGAGAAAGGGTCTCCAGCTACTGTTCCCGGTACAGTAAAGATAGAAACCTTGGGCCAGACTTTGGTGGCGTACACGGAACTTAAATGTACGTGGGCTATGATTTCGTCTTTATTCCGAACGCCTAAGGCCACCTTGAGCAAAGACCAGATCGATTCTAAGATTGAAGGTATTGGAGCCGTTTCGGGAAAGACCACGAAAGAGGGCTGCATAACTCATATCCCAGCATTCGATATCCGGACCGAGTATGGATATGGGAAAAATTATTGGCTTGGCCAGCTTGACGACCCTGCCGACCCTGACGACTACGACGTTGCGTATTGGAACCAGAACGTCGCGAACCGCACATTTGTTAGAGCTAGCTTTGATGGGTTTTTTCGCTCCCTACAGAATCTTCTAGTAGCGTGTTCTTACCTCTGCATCCAGGTTGAGCCCCCTGTGGACTATGAGTTAAGCTTTCAAGATATTTTTTCTCTTTTGAACTTCTACCAGGGGGAGAGGATATGGAAAGACGGATCGATTCAATACAATCCTTCCGACTTCCGGGCTTTTAGTTCGTACCTAACCGCATTTGAGGCGAGGTTAAAAGCTAAAATTGCGCCCCTCTTGTATACAAAATCATCAGCTCAACTATCGACTTACTTAGCGGCTCTAGACGAATATGTGTCTAATCTGCCACAGGGAAGTTATCAACCTCTTACTATCGCGAGTCAGACTACGTACTCTCAGGTGTTAGACTCGAAGATAGCTGACCTTTCATCGATTGCGGTTGAGCTAATGAAGGGGTATGCGCCACCGCCCGCTGCATCCACTATAACGGTTGCCCCCATAACCCCACCGAAGAAGTCGGAGGCCCTCAAGTGGACACAGAAAGTGATGAAAACGGTCTATACTGGGATCTTTAGCAATTGGGGGAAGGCTTACTCTGCGCTGTCTCCGGCCATGAAGACGAAGTTCTGGAACGTAGTGGGAAGTTTCGTTTGGGGAGGAACGTTGTATCCAACCCTCGAGGAACAGATAGCAGCGCCAAACCCTAACTCGGTGCTTCAGTCATATCAAGGCCTAGGGTTAAGTGGGACGGAGATGAAGTCCTTTGTTTTTGACCACTCCCGAATTAGTGATAAAGGGTTCTCCTATTTCATGCCGAATGACTTATTCTTTGGTCACTACGAGCTCGGAACGCTAGAAGTGGCGAAGGGCTTGAAATCGGTCCAATCAACTATCAGTCGCATCCAATCAGGGTCAGCAAGTGCTAAGTTTGTAGTTCCGATCATAGATAATAACATTGAAGGGGATATCCTGCAATGGTATCCGGCGCCGGGTTCGTCTGGAGGTGGCATCCCAACCTGGGCCCTGGCGGGCAACGCGCCCGGTCAGTTGATGAAGCAAGGTCTACTAGATATTCTTGTGACAAGAAGAGAAGCCTTATTTCAACCAATGGATAAGATTCAGATTTGGATGAAAGTGAGCCCCTTCCATTGGTCGAGGTCCCAATACTCCGATTGGAGGAAAGCTGAGAGAGATAAATACGAGAGTTATAACTTATTGCAAGCGTATAAGCCCGTCTTTACGGGCCTCTTAACCGAGGTCACCGTTGACTATGGCCAAGGGGCTATAGAGGTGGGGGTTCGGGCAGAAGATACCACCAAATGGTTAAAGGTCACTCGGGTCAATGTTTCTCCTTCTCTTACATATAACCCAGAGAAGTCGGACGTGACCACTTGGTCCAGTGTTTTTCATGGTATGACCGGGGCCCAAATTATCAAGACATTGCTTTTAGGTAATCTCAACTCTACTAGTTCTACAGTAAAGATCTTCGGCATTGACGATATGGTCCTTGCCGATAAGTCAGAGTACGCAAATGGGACCAATAGGTTCGTGGTCGGGGACAGAATTCGATATGAGACGGATTTTGATAAAACTCTTGTATACATCCAAGAAAATCAATTGGCGGATTGGACCCCATACCCCGCTATATTCCAAAACATACCGTTGTGGCAGACTCAATACCAGACTCGATACAACATTATCAACGATATCGTCGCCACTACCGAGTTTGAGTTTTATGCCGACGGAGCGGGGGTGCTCACGTATAAGCCACCGTATTATACGATGAATCCGGATCTGGAGAAACCGATTGGATATATCCAACAGGATGGGAAGGTTACCTCAACTATCCCTAACGAACTGCCTACTGGAAGTGAACTTTTTGGGTATCCAGTTGGAGATCAGGTGATAGAGAACGCAGAGATTATTAGTGAATCATCAGCCTTTTCGGACAGCTCCTTGGTGACGATTATGACTGTTACTGGGACTGCTAATTTTAATCTGGAACAGGTTGCTCAAACATCCGCTACCTGGGTTTGGAACCCGAAACTTCTAGCTCGATATGGGTCCAAAGTTCTATCGAAGGCCATACCTTTGTTTGATGCCACCCAGACCGCTCAGGCACAGGTTCCAGCGATTAATGGGCAAGTTTCTCCAATCTTATCTGATACGGAAAGAGCCCGAAAATATATGGGATATGCTTTGATGAATCGGCGCAATATGGAAGCGAAGACCTGTTCGGTGACTATAGTGGGTAGGCCTGAAATCTCTCTGGGGAAAACTATTTGTTTAATTGATAGCTATAACGATTTATCTCAACAACTGGGAGATATACAGAACCCCTCTATCCCAATTCAATCGGTTTTAAAGAATATTCAAGTGTGGTATGTTACTTCGATTTCGCATTCATATTCGGCGGGGGGCATATGTTCAACCACACTGGTGCTAACCCATGGAAGGTATTGGTGGCCAATTACTCCGGACATGTCGGTGGGATTTAATATGCCGTATGAAGCAGACTTTACTAAAAAGATCTTTGATTCTGTTAAGGCTGTTTCATCGGGCGATCGATCGAAGCAGTCTGCTGAAGGGTCGGGAGAAGTATGGAGCGAAAGTTTTTCTCCCACTCTAAGCCAAGCCATGGGCAAAGTGATAGCTTCGAACAAGGCTTCATACTCGAAGGCCCAGATGTATCAGGACCTTTGTATGACCGCTCGGGAAAAAATCATTCCAGTTAACCCAGACGTATATGTGGTCTGGACGGGCAGAGGCTGGATGGGAGATCCGCTTTTAGGGGCCGGCACGCCTCCACAGAGTGGAACCTCGGAGTATCTTCTTGAATTCCAACAAGCCCGTACTGCTTGGCAGGCTCTCAGAAGCGGGTTTGGTCGTGCTTTGGTAAATGAGACTTGGGAACCAATGAGAACAATAGTTGAGGAACTATCGGCTAAGGCCGGGGGAGTATGGAGGCAATGACCGATATTTTTAAAGACTTAGAATCATTAACCTTGGCTCGACTTGATAGTTATAACTCAACCACTGGTATGGCTCTTTTAACTTCCCTAGATGGAGCAGGAGCTCCTCTCGGCTTAGCGGATATGTGCCAGCCGATGCTTGGAGTTGACCCTATCCTACAACAAGCATACGGAATTGTTTGGACCCCGACACCAGGGACTGTCGTTATTGTTGGTAAAAGAGATATGGGCAAGTTAGTCGTTCTTGGCCCAATGCCAATAGCTTTTTCTCAATATGGATTATTCGGGTTAAATCCTGCGAGTATAAATGGTGGAGAGTTTATAATTCGAACCCCTCAGAAGATGAGAATCTCATTCACCGCGGATGGAATGACTATTGTAACCGATGATACTTCTTCTCCTGGTAATACTATGACGGTGCGCATCGGTCAAGATAACAATATATCTATCGTAAACGCGGGGGATGTCTCAGTTCTCGACTTCGCCAATATCAATATCTCCGGGGGCGGTGGAGGAAGGATCTGGGTTGACTCGGTAGACAATGTTACCTTATCGAATATCGGCCAAGTCGGATTGAGCGAAGTAAAAGCGATCCAGATTGATAACTCGCAAAAAGATGGGGCTATCAATATTAACGTAACGGGAGAGAACAGCGAAGTAAACGTTAAATGCGATACTATTCGACTTGGAAGTGACCAAGTTGCTGACGTGAAGAAATTTCTTAGGGAGGAAGCGATTGAGGTGTTTAACGAGCACGGCCACATTGGCAACATGGGAGCACCAACGACTACCCCAATCAACCCATCGACTTTAATGCCTATGTTAATGACCGCCAGCTCAGATCCTGGCCCCACAGAAACGACTGTGACAACCCAAAAGGTTCAAGGAGCATAATATGGCGATGATAGCAGGTAGTTCTCAAGACAATACAGGCATGGCGGGGGCGATTAAAACAGCGGTAGTTACGGCTTTTGGGTCAGACAAGATCCAATTAGAGTCCGCTCAATTTCAACTCTATGATGCCATTGCTAAAGCGATAGTGGAATATATCCAGAGCAATGCGGGGGTGGTTAGCACCGTGAATAACAGTTCGGTAACTATATACCCGGTTCCAACTCCGGGCTCGGCATCAGGGATGGTGGGCTAATGTCAACCGACTTTAAACTCGTAAATAAGGACTTGAGTCTCGGAGCAGACCACCAGTTGCAGTTAGTGTCTAATACGGAGAAATTGGCTCAAGATATTGGCAAGGTTCTTAATACTAATCTCGGCGAGAATACCTACAATGTTCAATACGGGTGTAACCTTAGAAGGATGATCGGAGTATCTTTGCCTGACCCGTTATTGAGTCCAATGGTGGCAGCTATCGTGACTGAAGCGGTTATGTACCTTCAAAGTCTGCAACAAGGGCAAAAGGCGTATCAACCAGTGCCGGATAATGAATACATCGCACGAATGCAAAACTTAGTATTAACCAAGTTCGCCCCGGGAAGGTTGGGGGTATCATTTGATGTGGTAACCACATCGGGAGCAGCTGTAACTGGAACGGTCCTATAGGAGGATTTTATGGCTCGGAGTCAACAAGATATCGTAAATTCAATGACGAACTCTCTTCGTCAAAAGAACACTAGTGTCGATACTAAAACGGGAGAGGTAGTTACCGATATCGTTCTATCGATACCAGCAGAGCAGATTTCAAATCTATACACGGGCCTGGATTCTATTTCCGCTGCTCAATCAGTCTTAACCGCGTCCGGGTCAACGTTAGATAATCTCGGAGCGAATTTGGGAGTCCCACGAGAGCCCGGGACCATAGCTATAGGCACGGCAACTTTTTGGACTACGAGTAGACCATCGAGTGATATTACTATAGCTGCGGGGTCGACAGTATCGACTAGTCAAACCGCCACCAGTGGAGCAACAACCTTTCAAGTAGTTATCACCACGATTATGTCTGTCGCGATAGCTGATACGTATTATGACCCAACCACAAAGACTTACAGGATCAATGTTCCTATCCAATGTGTGGCTCAAGGATCTGTTGGCAATGTTGGTTCGGGAACGATAACTCAGATAAACACGGCGATTCCAGGCATCACGAATGTGACTAACCTGTTGGCACTCACTGGGGGAAATGATATCGAGTCAGATGCGAGTTATTCAGCGAGAATACCGATAGCGTATAGTGGCAACGACTTGGGAACAAAGAGTGGATACCAAAAGATCGTTTTGCAACAAGAAGGGGTTGGTGATGCTCTAGTTATCGTATCCGGAGACCCATTGATGGTTCGGGATTTGGGACTAGGAGGAATGGTAGATATTTACGTCCTAGAGACGGTTCAACCAACACAGACTACAGAAACTTACACTTACCATGTGGCCCTTGGAGGAGTGACCTTGCTAGGTCAGCCTGTGACAAATCGACTCACCCAGCCTATTGCGAGCGTATATAACTCCACTTCGAGCACTTATCTGGTCTATGGGACGGATTATACTTTAGTTCGGGACGCAACATATAACGAAGGGTCCGCAATCTCAGCGGATAAGTTAGTTTTCACGAGTGGGGTAAGCGATGGCCAATCTCTTCAGGTTATGTATTCTTACGACGCGATCATACCGGAGCTTCAGAGTGTCCTCGAAGAGGACGTTTACAACATACCGACATCTAATGTATTAGCGTTTCGATCCACTCGAGTGGGTATTAATCTTACTACCTCAATTCGTCTTACAGTTTCTGGCCCTACAGCCTACATATTTGATGATGGGGCTGGTGGTGGGGTCAAGAATGCTGTGATAACAACTCTCACCAATTATATCGATTCGTTAACACTCGGTCAGGACATCGACTATTCGGATCTAGTTCAACTGATTCACAATATAGACGGGGTGGACGATGTAAAGATACCGTTCGATACTCTTACAAGGGACGACATATTATCCGCTCCTAGCTCGATAGTAATCGGGGAGAATGAATTTGCCCGTGCTGGAAATATTGTTATTAACCAATGGATTTAACGGAGACGATCAATGAATAAATACAGTTTTATCGTATCGGGCTATCCGGAGTCGGATAACACATATTACCAAAACATGGTAGCAAAACTCCCTGGGAAAGCTATTTATCGCACTAGTGAGGGAGTTCTTCCGGCGATTACTTCGGATGGTTTTATTCAGATCACGGGTCTAACCGATGCTGGAGCTGCGGTCAAACTCTACAACAACAGTGTGTGGGTTAAAGATGTCACAGCTGATGCGGGTGGGTCGTTTGTGACTACCGTCCCTTTAGTGTATAACTACGTGGCTGTAGACGGTCAGTACGATGTCAATGTTATAACCGGTACGAGTAATAACTCGGGATCTATAACGAATCTAGTGCCATTGACCTTGCAGATGGCTAACACCCATCTCATCCTAAATACTTATGGAGAAGAGATTGGTTATGCAAATGAACTGGAAACAATGGTTAAGAATGATAACGCGCTATATCTTAATAGAAGCGATACCATCGTTCGATCAGGAGAGGTCTCAGACAAGTTTACTTATCCCTCGAATCGGTATCTCCAAGACGATCCAGAGATATTAAGCACCCCATATCAGCTGTTTCGGGTGTATGATTATCCAGTGATAAAGTTTTCCGGGTTCTATATCGATGGGGTTGATCAAACCGAATATTTCTCGACTTCCCCAATACTGTATAGAGAGATCATGACTCCCGATGTGGATTTTCGCATATACGATTGTCGATTCAAGACTTGGATCGCGGCCCCAGCAGCTATAGTGTATCGGAATGGCGTCGTAGTTTCTGATTCGAATTATACGATAGATTATTCTACGGGGCATATCCTCTTTACTCCAGCCTACGTTGCGGCAACGCCCTTGGAGCCAAATGACGTGGTTACAGGCACATTTGCTATTGATGGTGAAGCCGAAGGTGTCTTTCAATATATGGAGGTAGAAGACCACTACTCGATAGCAGAATATCTTAAGAGAAACTCTAACGGCTCTGTCTATCTGTCTAAACAAGCAGGATGGTTAGAAGAGTATCCCGTCATCGTTATTCGGACTGAGAATAATGGGACGGCTCATACTTTAACTCAAGGGGTTGACTATACGGTAAATTATCCGATAGGGTCTATTTATCTGACTACCCCACCAGCTTCTACAGATTCCATTACAGCTGGGTTTTATTGTAGAACTAAGCCAATCGGCGCCGTTACGGTGGATTACACAGCAAATACTATATCAGAGATCTCCCAAATAGTTGATCCTTCTTGGGATGTTAAGTATCAAGAAGGATACGTCAGCAAAGATTCAGCGGTTAGACCCACTAAATATTCGTTCGGTAAAGCCTCTTGGGTTCCAGATTACTCCCCCACAGTTTATCGCCAGCTTACTCGATCGGGAACGATGGCTGCGGGAGTAATAACGGATTCGATCGCCTCCCCGGGCTGGGCCTCTAATGTTTGGGAAGGATCGGCCATCAAGATCTATGACGCGAGCGATAGCACCCACGGGACTGTTACCACAAGTGTAGTGGTTCTCAATACGGGAAATACATTGACAGTATCACCGGCTCCAACATACTCCACCGTAATTTATTGTTTAGACGAGTTAAGCCCTCCGGAACTAGTGGGGTCAGACCACTATGTGGTTGATTACTTAAATGGATGGATTACCTTTAATTTGCCTCAAGACCCTCTTGATATGGTGACTGTATCGTATGGGTATTATCCAATAGTATACCTCCAAGGTCAAGACTATTTCCTATATGACGATCAGATCTACTGGACGTACATTTGGGGCCCTTCGAACTTTATAGGCCGGTATGGCGAGATTATCTATGATGCTTCGTTGTATGCGGGGCCCGCAGAGGCCCCAACTACCGACCATAGTTATCTTGTTTCATATAAAATAACTGGGGGTAGAACAAAACAAACCTTGTATGATAACTTTGGCATACTAGTTCAGGTCAGTCCGGAGCCACTACAGTCGGTTGAAGACTATCGAAAAATGCTTGATACGATGAGTCTAGTCTATAGGCACGGAGCTACGGTATACTCTCTAAAGCAAGCGGTTGAGACGGTATCGGGCTACGAACCTACTATTTTAACTGTCGAATTTGACAATTGGAAACTTGCGGCAGAGGTGAGTGGCGAAGGGACTTTAGCATCAGGGTCTCCTTCGGACGTTATTACAGATACAACGGGGTATACGTGGACTACGAATCAATGGTTGGGGTCAACAATCCTAGTATTTGATAGCTCCGATTGGACGCACTTTGTAGGGTCTCCCACCGCGATTACAATAACATCAAGCGGAGCGAATACTATAACCTATCCCCATAACGCTTTGCCCGGAAGCCCAACAAAGGTAAGTTATGTTCTTACTCCATACCTGAATAAGCCCTCCCATACGGCTTCATGGGGCTCGTGGATCTGGGGACAAGTTCCACCGCCTCCAGCTGATCCAAACTTGCTTCCGCCTGTCGATTTGAATCCGGGGATTAGCCCTTATATAGATAGCAATAGGGAAACGAGGATCTGGTCTGATGTAACGTTAAAGTTCGGATTCTTGATCATTGTTACGAGTGCGGCGCCGTTATCTCAATCAGAGAGGACTACTCTTGAAGGGCTAGTGGAAAGAATTAAACCGGCCTGGACTGAAGTTTATTTTGAGTACCAAACCTTATAAGGAGGGTTTATGCAAAGAACTAATTATTTTAATGGGGAGCTTGTTTCTCTCGAAGACCTTGATGCCTCTCAAACCGGGATGATTAAGGGAGTCAAAGATACGAGAGCACAAGTTATCGGTGGAGGCATAGTTTCAGGCCTTACCTTGACTGGGGGAACTACGACGATCGATGTCGCAACCGGAACAGCATTTGACTACGGTGGCGAGTTTATCAGGATCAGTGATTCTCTTACTTATAACGGAGCCAATATACCGACAGGCAGATTAGCAATACCTGTTTCGGTGGGCACGTTCTATGTGTGCATCAACTACGCGGAGTATACGAATAGGCCGAAACTGGACCCTTCAAGCGTAGCTCATTCTTCACGGACTCTTGAATCGTATCAAATCACCCTCCAATCAAGCCCGGTCCCACCCACAAACGGTTTGATACTGGGGAAAGTAGTAGCATCCGGATCGACAACGACGGTAACTCAATATACCGATTCGGCCATTCAAGCGTTGGGCTATTCAAATATATTGGCTTTGAATACCGAGGTCCAAACAGCCCGGGGGTCTTTGTCCTCTCTAGGTTCTCGCTTAGATGTTTCTACCAACGCGGATGGAACCTTAAAATCTTCTATTGCGGGGGATGGTTTGGGCCTCACCAGCAACATTCTGAAAGTTAATACGGATGGGGTTACGATTGAAATAAACAGCGACGACCTGAGGGTAAAGGATTTAGGTATCAGCGCGAGCAAAATAGCGTCAGGGACAATCACTGATACCCAGATAAGCTCGTCGGCGGGTATTGCTATCAGCAAAGTAAACACAGATCCACTGCTTGAGGTGGGTGATACAAAGTGGAGAATGTGTGCTACCGTAGTTGCGGGTGCAAGATGGTTACTGATGGACGGAAAGACCATTGGTGATGCTTCCAGTGGTGCAACGGCATTGGCGA
>Ga0114951_10003651_pt1 | contig 15751 bp, 24 predicted proteins | sample AM7aDNAmetaG_FD_88677 | JGI IMG/M metagenome (GOLD analysis project Ga0114951, IMG submission 88677) | Freshwater microbial communities from Finland to study Microbial Dark Matter (Phase II) - AM7a DNA metaG | ecosystem: Environmental > Aquatic > Freshwater > Lake | place: Finland: Lake Alinen...
ATCTTAATCATCTGTAATATATAATAATCAATATATGAAATTATTTTGAGTTGCTTTTCTTCTGGCATCTCATAAATAATACAAAGACATTCTTGTAAAATATCTTGAGGAGAATCTATACTTTTATATTTTTTAGAAACGGATAAATATTCATTATAATTTTTGGTAATTATGTCATCGAGTAGTTCTTTAGTAGTTTTCATTAAAATAACTTTTTAGTTTTTTTCCATTCTTCAGAATATGATTTGATATTTAATTCTATATCTTTCATATCAGGTTTTTGTAGAAATGAATTAATCATAGAACATAATTCATACTCTTCATCAGCAATATAAAATTCTATTGCTGTGTTACATATACAATATTTTTCAAAAATACTAAAGAATGACATTTCTTCGTTATGCAAACAAAGTAACAATGCATTTAATTTAATCGACTCGATTAAGGATTCTTCATATGTCATTAGTTTTCCATTATTTTAAGTATTCTAGATGATGTGTTTGTCATCTTATTATATAAAAATACAATTCCAATACAAAATAAAGGTATTGTTACTACATAAATACTAAATAAACCGTACATTAAAAATTGTTCCATTATATTTTTGCTGTTTTTAAGATATTAATAATTTCTTTTTCAGAATATATTTCTTTATTGAGATATAAAAAGAAAAGTAAATCATCAGAATATCGATGTTCATCTTCATCAGAGATTAATTTTTTATCTAATAAATATTTGATAAATTCGATGTATGATAAGTTTTCCATAATTATTTTATTTTAAACGAATAGTCAGCATCATCAATATTCAACAATGCTACATATTTCTGTATTTTCTTTTGATATTTAGAATATGATACCGCATTCATATGTTGCGGAATCCAAGTATAATCATTATCAGTAATATCAAATATAAAAACATTTTTATCAGATGTCATACAAAGATACCAAATTTTCATCACACGTCCAGGTACTTTAGCAAATTCTTCAGCAGATTTTCTCAAATAAAGACACTTATCTTTTTCTAAAAAGAAATCTTTTTTATAATCATTAATCAAAACATCCATACTGAATTGTCTTAATTTAACTTCAATCATTATACAATAATCTTTATCATTCTTTTTAGTAGTGATAATTCCATCATATACAGAATTGATTCGGTTAGGTTTGATTAGTTTAAATTTTTCAGAATTACCATATAATTGTTTAAGTAATTCAAAATTTGCATCAGATGCAGATTGGAATGATGAATAAGTATTTTCTTTCAAAATAAAAAAGTTATTTTAATTTCTTTTGTTTAATTTATATATCATTCTGAAAATCTTTTTTATTTCAACTTTTTAAAACTATAACTATTTTAATTTCTTTAGAATTTTTCTTTTTATTAAAAGCATTTATTTTCTTTTGATATTTATTGATTATTTGTTTTCATATTATTTTAATTTATACCTTTACAATAACAGATACCTATTGTTCTAATATTAATACCATTATATACTGTATCATCCCAATTTTTTATATAATTATTTGATATTTCAGTTAATTTTTTTATTGCTCCATATTTACCTTCATACATACAATTATTAATTGTATCATAATATGCATATGATTCTGTATATTTAAAGATTATTGTTGTATCTGTAAACCATTGATTTGATATACCAACCCATACTGAATCATTACTAACAGGGTGCCATTTCTTTTGATAAGTTGTTTTATATCTATAAAAAGAACTTTGTATAAAATATTCTGTAATTTTAGTATCTGGTATAATTTCATCATCTTTTTTACAACTGTAAACTGTTAACAACAGTAAACATATTAATATTAATTTTTTCATTTTTAATTATTTTAATTTATACAAATATACAACTTTTTTCTCAAATAAACAAATTTATTTTCTTTTATTTTTTGACATTTCGTTTTAATTGTGGAACAATTCTATGTGGGTATTTACTTATTAGATGCTTTCTAAAACCATTTTTGCAATTATGTATAGTTGTTTTAATATTGTTTTCTTTAACGTTGTAGATGCTTGCAATTTCTTTATGACCCATTTCACTAAATAAAAATAATTCAAATACTTCCTTTTCTTGTTTATTGGATAAGGTTTTGTTATCATCCTTTCTCATTGGCATATATGATTTTATTGCATCTAATAATTCTTCATATGTAATTTTATTATCAGGTTTTGCAAAAAATTCATAATCTGGAGTATAACTTTTAATTGCTTTACCAGAACTTTCTTCAAAAGAATCATCGTCATCAACAGACATATCTTGACTAAATTTATTACTACGTCTAAATGATTGGAGATATTCATTATAAATAATTTTATATGACCAAGTAGAAAAACTCCCTTTATTAATATCAAAGGTATGCATATTCTCTAAAATACTAATAATTGCGTTTTGAGTAGCATCTTCATTATAAACTTTACCTAATTTTGTTGCAATCATTTTACTCAAGTATGTCATATAATTGAATAATTGATTATAATCTTTATTAGATTTTGTTTTCTGATATTCTAGTACTATTTCATTAATAGATTGCATTGTGTCTTGTAAGTTCATTATAAAAATCGTTTATTTTCATTTTAGGAAATGCTGTAATTTTACTTTGTTCAGATAAATTTACGATATTAAGGTGTAGTTTGTTTAAGTTATTATATGCAGCATCAATTTTTGGAAACAAATTCAATTTTACCAAAGAATGATTGCCATCTTTTTCATAAAAATGATTTGGTGTATAATCAACACCAAGAATACCAATATTTTTGAATCCAAGTTTAACAGCAAAAAGAATTGCCATATACGGAGAATCATATCCAAAATCTAATTTATCATTATTTACTAAATTGAATATCTTAGGAACCATCTCACCAAGTCTAAATGTATAATAATCTTCAACTGGAAAATTCCAACTTGTATCTCTACAAATGTAATAATCAGCACCAGTATTTTCTATCATATCAACGCGTTCCTGGTTAGAATCTCTGAGAAATTTATCTTTATCATCAGCAAGTAATAAAAAATCAGGATTAATAATTCTACCAATATCATTAACACCAATACTTTTTACATATTCATTAGAAATATATTCTGTTGCTGAAGATCCGTTTCCAAGTATGACACAAGATTCTCCTTTAAAAATTTGAAATAACTCACTTATTACCATTTTGTTCTTTTATTTTAATTTCGGATATTACAATATCAGACTGGGTTAAAGCATCTTCAATTTCTTTAATAAATTCTTGATAGCCTTCTTCAGTTAATAACTCATCCATTAATGTTTGTTTTTTATATTGTTTTTTTATATATTTACTTCTCATTTTGTGTCAATATTTACTTATAGGTTTATGTTTAATTACTAAATCATATATTAAAGATTTATCTGGAGTTATTATTTCTTTTTGTTTCTATAGATTTGGCTTCTTGATAAAAATTTATTATTGTATTCAGATAATAACATTAGTTGTTCTTCAGTTATATTTCTTTTAATTGTAACTTCGCTTATCTTAGTAAATTCTGCAATATCTTTATATGTAACTTTTCTATTACAATTTAATATTTCTGAACCGAAGAAATCTTCAATAGAATTATTTGATTTCTTTTTAATTTTATCAAGATATGCTTTTCTTTTATTTGCGCATTTAGGATTTACCCAATATTTTTTAATTTTAGGTTTAATTGGTTGCAATGTTCCTTTATTCAATTCATCAATCTTTTGTTTTAAAATTTTTATTATTTCATTTTCAGATAATGGTATATCACAAATAGATTTATTAACTCCATTTGCAGCTTTAAATAATAATTCGCTAGATGCAGTTGGGTTCAAATATACTAAATTATTAATAAAAGAACTCATAATTGTATTTCTAAATCCATTATGAATTATCTTTCTTTGCCCACCTTTTGTATATGGAGTAAAACAACAAACAAATAGTTTTCCTTCAGGTAAGTATACACAATCTTCAGAATAATTATCAAGTATAGTATTATAAATGATATCTTTTGAAATGTTGCATTTAGTATCATCAATAGTAATACTGGTTGGTTGGATATTATACTTGATGATACCTGATGCAACATTGTCTATAGAATGTTGGTAAACTTTAGAAGATCTATTAATATAGATATCTTTATCATTAGTTAATACATTACATTGAGATTTCTTTATTGCATTCTTGTCATATTCTAAAGCAAACTTAGTACAGAATTCTTTTACTATTTCATCAAAGTTATCTACTGTAACATTTTCTACTTTAATATAACAACCACAACCAAGTAAACTTAAACTATAAAAAACTGAATAAACATATTCATTATTCATTAGTCGTTCTTTCATTATTTGAGCATCTTCTTTAGACCTATAATCAAAATCTAAATATATTACACCAGTTGATGATATAATATTTACATTCTTTCTAACTCCATTAAATATAAAATTAGGAGTTATAGTTGGTAAATCTTTCTTTTTAATCGAATCGTATTGTATAGATCCTTTTCCATTTAATCTTGCTTCATTAATTTTATCAATATAAATTCCACCTGTTCTTATTAATTCTATCCATTCATCAATATTAATTTCTTTAACTACACTAGATTTATTTAACGCAGAAAATAAACTAAATTTATTTAATGAATATATATTTTGATTGACCATTGCATTTTTATTTTAAGATATACCAGAGTGCTTGACCCACTCTGGTATTTTTATGTTTATTGTATTATTTTTTGATAATGTTCCTTAATACATTCTCTAAGTATAAAAGATATATTTATACCGTGTTCCTTTAATACTTTAATTCTTTCTTTATCTATTTCCTTTAAAGAAAAAGATATTGTCATTGTTTCTTGTTTAGTTTTCATATTATGTTTTTTTTATTAATTTATATCTTCAAAAAATAAAGTTTTGTTTATTTTTATTAAATTATATTATATATATCAAAGTAAGAATTCTTTTTATTTCAACTTTTGGTTTTCATTCCTGTTTAAACATAATATGTAGGTACGTCTTTGTATAAAGTACATTAGTATTTAACTTAAACTAAAGTTATCTAAAGAAATAAATAAAGATAAGCTTATTTAAGTTTATATTGGTATAAACATAAAGCAAGTCAATGCTATTCTAAAGAAATCTAATGTCATTAGTATTACATTGTATATTAATATATCAACTTAAACTAAAGTTATCTAAAGAAATAAATAAATTCAAGTTCTTTATATTTATAAATATAAAATAACTCACTTTACTTATGTCAACTACTACTATTTTCAAAATCTTGGTAATTATAATTGCTTACTTTGCCCCGATAGCTACAATGATTCATTGTGTATTGATATTCATTGCTATAGATTTCTTAACTGGTGTCTATGCTTCAAGAAAATTAGGACAAAAAATTGTTTCACACCGCTTAAGAAATACTATAGAAAAATTTGTATTTTACACATCTGCAATAATATTAGGTCATATGTTTATGAAAGAGATGGCTAATTGGACTAATCTTGATCAACTTATCGCAGGGTTCATTGCAATGACTGAATTGATTAGTATTTTTGAAAACATAACTAGAATCACAGGATTAAATTTTATGAAATTCTTTAGAGATACAATAATATCTAAATTTAAAAATTATGGAAAACAAAATAGAAGTAAAAAGAATCGCTCTTAAAGATACTTACACTATTGGTAAACTTTATTATAACGGTACTTATGTATGTGATACTTTAGAAGATAAAGTTAGATCATTTACAGCTGCTGACCCTAAAGTATTTGGGCAAACAGCAATTCCTTATGGTACTTATACAGTTACTAAAGAAACTAATGCTCACTTTGGTAATCATTTTAGAATTCATAATGTACCTTATTTTGATGGTACACTTATTCATTGTGGTAATACTGATATCGATACTCACGGTTGTATACTTGTTGGTATCAATTCTGTAAAAGGACAAGTACTTAATTCTAAAGTATCTCTTACTAAACTTTACAGTCTGATTACAAATGTAACAGGATTAACAATTGTAATTTCTAATTAAATTTACATTTGTAATTTACATTTAATATATAATATAAACACTATGGAAAAAGACACAGCAATTTTAGCAATTTATTGGAGAGGTAGTAACTATGATGTATTACTTGCAGGTGATGAAGACAAAGTTAAAAAGTTTTCGGGTATAGACGTAAATGATTCAATAGATCTTTACAACTTAATGCATAACTTAAATAAAGAATTTATACTACAGGTTGTAGTTAATAAAGATTCAACAAGAAAGAATTGGGTAGAATTTGTTACAGATGTATATTTAATAAATACAGAAATAGCAATTAAAACAGTAACAACTGATAAAAAAGGAAATGCAAGTGATGTTTTAGTAGCATTTCTTAACTTAATTAAATAATAAATAATGGCAAGTAACAGTACAGATGTAGATATTAATTTAAATATTAAAGCAGATAATAGTTTAAAATCTGTTCGTGAAATGCGTCTAGAGATTAGAGCAATGAACGATGAAATGCAAGCAGCTGGTGCAGCAGGTGATAAAGTTAAATTTGATTCATTTAAACAAGAAATTGGTGAATTGAAAAAAGGAATGAAAGACCTTAATCAGGAAATGAAATTCTCATCTAATGAAATGTTTCTATCTGGTATGGCAAAAATGGCTAAAGGCGTTGTTGGTAGTTTTGGTGTTGCTAAAGGAGCAATGGAATTATTTGGAGCAAGTACTGAAAAGGCTGTTGAAGCACAAAAAGATATGGCAGTTGTTATTGAAACTTTAATGTCACTTGAGGAAGTTAGAGAATTACTTGAAGGTAAAGGTATGATTAAAGGTTTAATGGCAACAGCTGCAAGAATAACAGGTTTACAAGCAGAAGTTGTTGCTACTCAATTTGTAATTGCTGCTGACGCTGAAGCTACTGTTGCTCAAACTATTTGGAATGCTGCAATGGCTGCAATGCCATTATTTGCTATTATTGCTGGTGTTGCAGCACTTGTTGGAGGAATCTATTTATTAGTAAATGCATTTAAAACTGAAACAATTGCAACTAGAGAGTCAGCAGTTGATATGAAAGAATATAGTGAGTTTACTGTAAAAATTTTAAAAGAAATTACTAAAGCAAGAATTGAGTATTTGTATTCAATAGGAAAAATTAGTGAATCAGTTTATAAATCGTCTTTAACTTATTTATCTAAACAAGATGAATATGAAGCAGTGCTTCAACAAAACAAAATAAACCGTTCTAAAGCATTAGCGGAACACGAAGATAGAGTTGCAAAAATACGTAAAAATGGTGGTAAAGATCAAATGAGAAATTTACTTGATGAAGAAGGTGATTATGAACTTTCTTTACAAGATATAAAAATAGCAGGTGATGAAAAATTACATAATATAAACACTAAGTATCAATTAATTGATATGCGTGAAAAAGCTGAAATCAAGAAAAAAGAAAAAGAAGAACAAGTTAAAGCACAGGAAGAAAAACAAAAATCTTATGAAGAATCATTAAATAAAATAAATGATTATTTTAGAAAGAATTTTAAAACAACAATGACTGAAAGAAATAAAGAAATTTCTGAAGAAGATAATGCATATCAAAAATCTTTAGCATTAACAAAAGATAATTCTAATTTAAAAGAAGCAGTTAATGAAGCACATAGAATAAAATTATTTAATATTAATAAAAAATATGATAAGATAGATCAAGATAATCAAGATGCTTTAGATGATTCTATAATTAAAGAACAACAAACAATTATTGATGCAGAAAATAAAAAAAATGAAGATGCAAGAAAGAAAAGTTTAGAAGATGATATTAAATTTGATGCAGAAAGAATAACTTTATTACAAAATTATCACGATCAAGTATTATCTTTAGGAAATACCCAAGATCAAATAGAATTAGAATCTATTGAAAAGAAAAAAAATGAAGAATTAAGAATTAATTCTGAAATGTATGCATCTTTTTTAATAGATGAAGCAACCTTTAATAAAAATAAACAAACTATAATTGATAAAGCAACAGAAAAATCTACAAAAACTAAAATTGATGCTTTAGTTAAAGATGCTAAAGAAATATTAAATTTTGCAGATGCTACTGGTAATTTAATGCAACAAATATATGCTGGTCAAGAACAAGATTTAGCAAAACACCAACAAACAGAATCAGATATACAACAACAAGCACAATCTGATGCTACAGATGCTTTATCATTGCATTATGATAACTTAATTTCAATAGCAACAGCAAGTGGCCAAAGTACTACTGCATTAGAAGCTAAAAAGACTAAAGCATTAAAGGATCTTGCAACTAAACAAGCTGCTGATGATAAAGCACTTAAAGAAAAACAAGCTTTAGAATCTAAAGAATTAAAAAAGAAAGAAGCAATAATTGATTTTACTATAGCAAGTGCAAAAATTATTGTATCTACTGCTGAAGCTATTGCATCACATCTAGAAACACCATGGATGATACCTTTTGATGTTGCAACTGGTATTATTGAAGAAGCAGCAGTTGCTGTTCAACTTGCAAACGTAGAAAAAATGGCACTTGGGGGATTAATCTCAGGTCCTAGTCATTCAGCTGGTGGTGTTACTAGAGAATTAGAAGGTGGTGAAGCAGTAGTTAATAAAAATTCTATGGCAGTACCAGCATTTCGTAATATAGTATCTAAAATAAATCAAGTAGGAGGTGGCGTTTCATTTAATCCTGGGTCAGGTTCTAATTCTGATGCATCTTTAACTGCTACTTTAAACTCTTCTGACCTTGATGCAATAGTAAGTAGAATTGCTTCAATTCCTGTTATAGTTACTGAATATGATATATCTAGAATGCAAAGAAAAGTACAAGTAATTCAACAACGTTCAATAATCGGTTAATATAAAATAATTTAAATAATGCCAAAACCAAGAAAAGGAGAAAAACAATCTGATTTTATATCAAGATGTGTTCCAATAGTTATAAGTGATAAAACTGCAAAAGATAATTCTCAAGCTACAGCAATTTGTGATAGTATGTATAAAACAAAAATGACAGAAACAATTCCTGTTAAAGAATTAATGCTTACTGATGAAACTGGATTAGATGCAATTGCTTTAGTAGAGTATCCTGCAATAGAAATGGATTTCTTAATGTTTGAAAATAATGAAGTATCTGTTACACTTGCACGTATTTATAAAGAAAAACAAATACTTACAGGTCCTGCAATGATACCTGATAAACAAATTTATAGATATAATCAAGAGACTGATGAAGAATATTATGTATATTTTACTAAAGAAACTGTAGAACAAAGTTCTCAAAAATATTTAGAACAATCAAAACAAAGTAATGTTAATTTTGAACACGAAGTTAGTTTACCTAACATTACTTTAATAGAATCTTGGATAGTAACGGATACTTTAAAAGATAAATCTGCTGCACTTGGGTATTCTGTACCCATTGGAACGTGGATGATTAGTATGAAAGTAAATGATTCAACAGTTTGGAATAACATTGTTAAAAAAGAAATGGTAAAAGGATTCAGTATTGAAGGATTTTTTGTTGAAAAGTTTGCTAAAGATGAACAAATATCAGTTGAAGAACAAAAAAATATAGAATTATTAAATCAAATAACAGAATTATTATTTCAAATAACAGAATAATATGAAACTTGATATAGAAAAATTCTCATTTGGACAATTAACAAGTAATTCAGATGGAAAAACATCAGGTTCAGGTACTGAAGGATTATTAATATCAACTATTGGTGCAATTTGCTTTTTATATGCAACAATATTTAGTCATCCTGAATTGATTGCTAACATTTTACTATTTACAGGCATGGGTGTTGGTTTACTTGGATATAGAAAGTCTAAAGACATTAGAAACAATCTAAAGAATGAAAATACAGAGATTGATAATACTATTCAAAAATAATTATTGACTAAAGTTGAATAAAAAACTAATACTTATATTTATTAAAAAAATCAATTAACAAATGAACAAAACCGAAGTTATTAACAAAATTAAAGTTTTACTTGGTATGGAGGAAAACATAGTTGAAGTTAAAATGACAGAAGCAAAGTTAAAAGATGGAACTGCAGTTGTATTTGATAAACTTGAAGCAGGTAGTAATTTTTTACTACGTCAAGATGCAAATACTACAACTCCTGCTCCTGCTGGTGATTATGAATTGGAAGATGGAACAGTAATTACTGTTGGTCCTGATAATTTAATTACTAATATTACTGCTCCTGTTGCTGCTGCTGATATAACTATTCAACCAACACCTGAAACTACACCTATTGTTCCTGAAGCAGAAACACCTGCTGAAACAACTGCTGAAAATGGTATTGAAGAAGTATCTGTTGATTCTCTTGCTGCTAGAATTGCATTGCTTGAACAGGCAATGACTGAATGCCAAGATATGATGCTTAATATGGCAACAAACTATTCTGCAATGAAAACAGAATTGAGTTCTCAAGTTGCTGAATTATCAAAACTACCTTCTGCTGAACCTATTCATTTTAGTAAAACTGTAGAATCTAAAGAACCAAAATCTATTGGAGAAATGCGTATTGAAGCATTAGAAAAATTATCAACAAAATAAACGCCGGATAGGCAATATAAAAACAATTAAAAAAATAAAACAAAATGGCCTTTAACGTATCATCAATTAGCGCTTATGTTAATCAAACTGCTCAACAATTAATTAAAAAAGCAGTTGCTACCGGCAAAACTATAGATTTAGTTACTATCGTTCCTGGTATAAAATACAAAGAAACACTAAACATTTTAGACAACACTGTTACAGTTAGTAATGCAACCTGTGGGTTTGCTGGACAAGCTGGTGCTGTTGCCTTTAAACAAAGAGAAATCGCTGTTACTGCATTAGAAGTAAAAGAATACTTGTGTGAAAAAACACTTGAACAATATTTTATGGGAATGTGGATGAAAGCCGGAACTCCTAAAGATGAAGAACTTGGTGCAATCCTTGCAGATTCATATGTAGAAAAAATCAAAGAATCTAATGAATTAGCAATTTGGAAAGGTAGTTTAACTACTCCAATTTTTGGTAAATTCAACGGATTTGTTCACACACTTGCTGCTGAAGCAACTAGAGTACAAGTATCTGCTATAACAGGACCTTTCACATCTAGTACTATCATTGCTGCTATTGATAAAATGGTTGCTGCTATTCCTGAAGCAATCTTAATGAAAAATGATTTAACATTATTCGTTTCAATGGCTAACTATAACCTTTATGCTGCAGCTTTAAGAACCGCTAACTTATTCCATTATGATGGTAATGTAGGTTCAAACTTCCAAATGACAATTCCTGGAACTCCTGTTCAATTAATTGCTACTCACGGTTTAACCGGAACTGATTATATGGTATTATCTAGTGCTGCTAACCTTGTTGTTGGTACAGACCTTTTAAACGAAACTGAAAAATTTGATATTCACTATTCTCAAGATTTAGATCAAGTTGTTGTAAACATTCAATGGAAATTAGGTGTTCAAGTATACTTCCCTGAATTCTGTGTCTGCAATTTCTAAGAAAAACAATACTTTAAGGAGAGTTGCAACATACTCTCCTTTATTAAAACAAAATAATAATTAAAAAAATATATAAAAAATGAGCTGTTTATTAACAACGGGAATTGCTAAAGGATGTAGAGATAATACTGGTGGTATCAGAAGTGTTTACATAACCAATATAGAAAATATTACTGCGACAACTCCTTCTCCAAATAATCCTGGTCTATATGGTACTCCAGGTACACCTGCTGATGTTGGTGTTATAACTGGATTCACAATGGTAGCAACAAAGAAATTTTATAAATTTGTACCTAATAAAACATCTTCAAACTGGACAGAAACTATACAATCAAACTTACAAAATGGTACTATAGGTTATGAACAAGCATTGAAACTTATCTTTGCAAAAAATGAAGCTGCTAAACGTAATCAAATTAAACTTTTAGGACAAGGTACTTTATGTATAATTGTACACGACTATAATGATAAATATTGGTTACTTGGCGAAATGAATGGATTAGAATTAGCTTCAGGTACTAGTTCTTCAGGTACAGCACTTTCTGATTTAAATGGATGGGATATTACTTTACAAGGTATGGAACATTATCCTGCTAGAGAAGTTGACCCTGCACTTATTACATCTACTTTAGTTGATATAGTATAACTACTATAACTTAACAAAATTAAAACGAGATAATCTAAACATTATCTCGTTTTTTTATGTTTTAATAAATAAATAAAAAACTAAATCTTATATTTATAATAAAATATCTAAACAAAAAATGATAAATTTAAAACAAAATATAGTTAATACTGCTATATTTACATTAGAAGAAAGAATTGTTGCAGAAAATATTAATGTTTATTATATGACATTAACAAATTGCACATCTAATGAATCTTTTTTAGTAGAAATAACTGATTATTCATTAAATATAGGAAGATATAATAAGTGTTTCATAATTCCTAAGGCGTCAATTGATTCTTTAATAGTAAAATCAGGACAAACTATTACTTTAGATGAAAATACAGTATACTTTATTAACAATACTTTAGGTGTTGAAGTTGGAGGTACTTTAGTAATTCCTATGACTACTTTAATTTATGTAAAAAGTGGAGCTAATGTTTATGTTGATGGCACTTGTGAAAATTTAATTAATATAGTACTTAATGCATATACTAATACTCCTGTTGGATTAAATTTAATGAGTGATTTTGATAGTGGTATAAGTATTACATATTTAATAGATTTTTTACCAGGTTTTTATGATTATAGTATAAAGAATTTTACAGATGAAACATTATTAGAGATAGGAAAGTTATATATTGAAGATAATACTTCAGCAGAACCTATTACATATATAAATAATGAAGAAAAAACAATAATATACAATGGATAACGAAGAAAAAAACAATTTAGTTATAGTAAATATGTCTCAAGTAGACTTACCTACATTTCTTGAGCCTTATAGTAACCAAAATGATTGGGTAAAATATGGTTCAGATAATCTATTTCCTTTTAAATTACAAGACCTTGCTAATAGAAGTGCACTACACAATGCAATTATATCAAGTAAAGTTGATAATGTATGTGGAAATGGATTTACTTATGAAAAGAAAACAGATAGAAAGACCGATAAGTTTATGGAAATGGTGAATCCTTATGATACTATTGATGTATTCTATAATAAAATAGTATATGATTTTGTACTTTATGGTGGTTATTCTATAAATATTATTTGGAGTAAGGATCATAAAACAATTGCGGAAATGTATCATATAGATTTTTCAAAATTACGTTCAGGTAAACAAGATGATAAAGGACAAGTGTCTGAATATTTCTATTGTAAAGATTGGATGAATTATAAGAAAAAAGAAAATACTCCAAAACCTATACCTGCATATAAAAAGAATTCAAAACAAAATTCAGAATTACTTTATGTTAAAGAATATAGACCTGGAACTGAATATTATCCATTGCCATCTTATGTAGGTGCATTATCATATATTGAAATTGATACTGAAATTTCTAATTTTCATTTATCTCATTTAAAAAATGGTATGCAACCAAGTGTAATGATGAACTTTGTAAATGGAATTCCTACTGATGAAGAACGTAGAAAAGTAGAAAGATCTGTTACATCTAAATTCTCTGGCTCAGATAATGCTGGTAAATTTATAATTACTTTCTCTGATGGAAAAGATAATCAACCAACTGTTGAACAATTATCTACTAATGATTTGGATAAACAATTTATTCAGTTACAAGATACTGTTCTACAAAATATTTTATCAGGTCATAAAGTAGTTTCGCCTATGCTTGTAGGTATTCGTACACCGGGACAACTTGGTGGTACTACAGAACTTGAAACAGCATTTTCATTATATCAAAATAATGTAATTAAACCAATTCAAACTACTACATTGAATACCATTAATATGTTAGGTGCAATAAATGGATTACAACCATTAAGTATTATACCTATTAAACCTATTGAATTTAGTTTTTCTGAACGTGTACTTGTTAATATAATGACACAAAATGAAATGAGAAGTATGATGAACCTTGAACCTTTAGATACTTTAGTTGTTCCTACTTCAGATAGAATACCTTCAGCACCTGTAACACCAATAAAAATTAATTAATTATGGCAACTCAAATTTTTTTTATATCAGAATCTTATTTTAAAGAACATACACCTGTAAATTTAAATGTAGAACCACAGTTAGTTACTATGGGAATATCTGATGCTCAATTTTTACATATACAACAAATATTAGGTAGTAAACTTTACAAATCTATTGAAGCAAAGGTTGCAGATGGTACAATATCTAGTGATCCTACAAATATTAATTATAAAGTATTATTAGATGATTATATTAATCCTTCATTAGTACAATGGGCACTTTATGAATGCATTCCTTATTTAAAATTTAAGATGATGAATAAAGGTGTAGTAAATCAAAATTCAGATAATTCTGCTCAAATAGATCTTGAAGAAATGAAATTCTTACAAGAAAGTATTCGTAACAAAGCAGAATTTTATACACAACGATTATCAGATCATATAATTGGTAATATGTCATTCTTTACTGAATATACTTCAGCAAATAGAATTGATGATTTATTACCTGAAAGAACTGCATACTTTTGTGGATTGAATTTAGATGGTGATGATAAGTTTGCAATAGAAAGATTCTTAGGATTAAACTCTCACGTTATAAATGCAAATATATAAAATAAAAATGCTGCATCTTATCATATTTATTTTAGCAAGTATTTCTTTAACAAATATTATTGGTAGAGAATTTATCTTTGAATGGTTTAGAAAGTTTGTTAACAAGCATTTCCGCTATTCATTATTACTAAAAATATTAAATTGTTCAACGTGTTTAGGATTCTGGACAGGACTTCTAATTGCTTTATTATTCCCAATATTAGGTATTCATTGGTTCTTGGGCGGATTAATCTCAAGTATCTGTATGAAAACTTATGAGTTAACTTTACTAAAATTTTAATATAAATGAAAACATATAATAATATCATTGATGCACTACATACTTTTTGTAGCAATCATTACCAAATTAACACATTCTATTCTGGTGATACTTGGGATTTCCAGGCTAAAAGCAACATATATCCTGCTGTTATAGTATTGCCTCAACCTAGTACAATAGATAAAGGTAGAATAAATATTAAATTTAATTTATTTGTTGCTGATTTAATGAATAAAGATTGTACTAATTTAGATGAGATTTATTCAGATACTTTATTAATTATGACTGATATAGTATCTTATTTTAGAAATTATGAAGAAGATGGTTATGCAATACTAGATGACTCAATAAATATTGAACCTTTTAATGAAAAGTTTGATGACAATTTAGGTGGTTGGATGGCAACTTTAACATTTGAAATTCCATATGTTGGTTCAACTTGTGGCCTTCCTTTAGCAATTACTTAATCTAGTAATTCTATTAAACTACATAAGTGAGATAATTTATTTTATCTCACTTTTTCTATTTATGATTCTTTACCTGAAGTAATCTTTCTTCAGGTAAAGTAATCTTTCTTCTGTATATTATCATTTATTTAACTTTCCTAGTTTGTCCCAACTACCTCTTGACCTTTAGACAGTATACTCAAGTTTTCCTATCCATTCATCCTCCTAGTTTGTCCCAACTACCTCTTGACCTTTAGACAGTATACTCAAGTTTTCCTA
>Ga0114951_10003652_pt1 | contig 15745 bp, 15 predicted proteins | sample AM7aDNAmetaG_FD_88677 | JGI IMG/M metagenome (GOLD analysis project Ga0114951, IMG submission 88677) | Freshwater microbial communities from Finland to study Microbial Dark Matter (Phase II) - AM7a DNA metaG | ecosystem: Environmental > Aquatic > Freshwater > Lake | place: Finland: Lake Alinen...
GTAATATAATGATTATGTCTTAGAACATCTGCCATATCTAAAGCTGTAGAACTTGCCTTCGCATTATCTTGCAATTCAACAACAGCATAAAACAAATAATCAATTCCAAGAATTTTTCTTTGAAGTGTTGAAACTGGCATATAAATTTGTTCATCATCATTTGAAAAACCTAAACTTCCCCGTCTTGCATAAACACCAATTACTTTAAAATTATAATTTCCAATTCTAATAAATTTATCTATAGGATCAACATTACCGAATAAACTGACAGCTATGTCACTACCCAATACCGCAACTTGTGACAAGGATCGATCTTCTTCGAGAGTATACCCTCTTCCACTTGCTATCACACCTTTATCAATATCAAATCTGGCGGCATCAGCACCAAATATTAATGCTGATTTTGAAAGACCTCCGTAAGTTGCGACCTGTTGCCCAAAAACTGCACCATAGGCATTCACAACATTAGGTATATTTTTTATATCCGTTAAGTCTCGGCTTTTTAGGGTTGTAATTGGAACAGCGTTTAATGCAGAACTATTAGGTTGATTTGAGGTCGAAGAACTTGAACGGTCTTTAGTCGAAGCAGGAACAGAAGTTTCCACAAAAACTGTATTTGATCCAAATGCATCAACCTGACTATTTATATAACTTTTAAATCCTTCACCCGCAGAAAGTACCAAAATGACAGTTCCAATACCTATCATAATACCTAGCGTCGTCAAGAAGGTCCTAGATGGACTTGCTGTAATTCCGCGCCATGCTTGTCTAAAATATGTATTATGCATAAAATTTTTGGTTATTCATAACGCAATGCGTCTATTGGATCTAATTTAGCGGCCTTTAATGCTGGATATAAACCAAACACAACTCCTACAGCCATAGATACTCCCACCGCTAAAAGGACAGCGGTAGGTGAAATAATAAATGCCCAATCATATCCTGCCATGCGAGCACCTATTGCTATAATGTAAGAAATAAATATCCCTAAAATAATTCCTAAAATTCCTCCAGATAAAGTTAAAATGATTGCTTCAAATAAAAACTGATTGCGAATAGTTTTTCGTGTTGCGCCAATAGCCTTCCGAAGACCAATTTCACGAGTACGTTCTGAAACAGTCACAAGCATAATATTCATAATACCGATTCCACCAACAACAAGAGAAATTCCAGCCATCAACCCAAGAAAAATTCTAAGCGTGTCAGTAATACTGGTTAATATTTTAATGGCATCAGCTAAATCACGAACAGAAAAATCATCGTTTTCAGGATTGGTTATTCGATGCTGATCTCGCAAAACACGAGTGACATCATCTATAGTTGTTTTAACATTAATAGAATCACCAACCTTAATGCGAATAAACTGAACATAATTAATTCCAAGGAGTTGTCTTTGCCCAATAGAAAAAGGAATAAACACTTGATCATCTTGATTTTGAAAAGCAACATTTCCTAATTTTTTTTGAACCCCTATTACTCTAAATGGAATACTATTAGTACCTGTATCAATTGAAGAATTATTGCTAGGCATTTTAATTTTTACAACTTGACCCAATTCATCACCATTTGGGAAAAGACTTGTCGCAACATCATACCCCAGCACTATTACATTAGCCCCAGAATTTCCTTCTTCTTCCGAAAAAAAAGTACCTTTCTCCATCTCGGCATTTTGGACACGTGGATAACTTCCATCTGTGGCAGTAAAACTTGTGTCCACGCTTTCGCGGCCAGAAATAACAGTAGCACTACCGCGAACAAAAGCTGCTACAGCAGTTGCATACGGAACCTTACTGGTATCTTTAATCGCATCAACATCCGCCGAGGACAATGTTTTTATTTGAACTCCAAAAACAGAAGCTGGTGGCCCTTTTTCATTACTCTTGCCAGGCAAAACTCCAATTAGATTAGTTCCAAGTTTTGTAATTTGCCCCAATACCAAACTTTGTGCACCAGCACCAAGTGAAATAATTATAATAACACCAGCAACTCCAATAATAATTCCTAAAATAGTCAAAAAAGACCTTCCCTTCCTTGAGAGCAAGTCTTTTATGGTAGTTTTAATTTCTCTTAAAAAATTACTCATCCTGTAGTGAATTTTTGGTTTGTTAAATTTTTCGATCTATAAATAAATAATCTTTTATCCTTCTTTTAATCAAACGTTTACCCTGTGTCGTTTTTAAATATTTTTCTCTACGCATAGCGTCAGTTTTTTCTACACAAGCTTCATAGTATATTATACCCCATGGTATGTATCTTTTTGTAGAAAAATTTAACCCTTGATTGTGTTCTATAATTCTTTACTTCAAATTAGAAGTATAACCAATGTATAGTTCCTTATTTATATTACTTTGTAAAATATATACATAGAACATAATCTAATCAAAAATATACTACAGGATTATTCATCTTCTTTTACTTGTTTCGAATGAATTTTTTCAGAAGCACTTACTTTTTTATCTGAAATTATTTCTCCATCACGAATAGTTACAATTCTATCAGCGTGAAGTGCAATATTCATATCATGAGTAACAAGTATTATAGTACGACCATCTTTATTTAAACGCTCTAAAATATTCATAACTGTACTACCACTTTTTGAATCCAAGTTTCCTGTGGGCTCATCAGCAAAAATTACTTTCGGATTACAAACTAAGGCTCTTGCAATAGCTACGCGTTGCTTCTGACCACCAGAAATTTGATTGCTCATAAAATTTAATCGCTCACTGAGTCCAACTGCTTCAAGGGCAGCTTTCGCGCGATGTAAATGATTTTTTTTATCACTACTATATTGAAGTGGCAATAAAACATTGTCTAGTACTGAAGTACGAGGAAGTAAATTAAAAGACTGAAAAACGAAACCAATACGATCGTTACGAATACGAGCCAATTCATCATCATTAAAATCTTTCGTATTTTCACCGTCAAAATAATATTCTCCAGAAGTAGGTCTGTCTAAAAAACCAATAATATGCATCATTGTTGATTTACCAGAACCAGATGGACCCATGATGGCGACAAACTCTCCTTCGTCAACAGATAGATCTATTTCTCGCAGTACTTTTACTATAACCTCTCCAGTATCATAGTTCTTTACGATTTTTTTGAGTTCAATTAACATCCCAATATTAAAATTTTAATAATAATTTTATATTTTATTCAACCAATAACCTTAGCGCATTTTATTCAAAATTTTTTTATCAAAAATTTAATTTAGGGTCAGTTATTATTTTATCAAAACGATAAATTCATCTCCGAGAGACAAGCCTGAAGTTACTTCAACTAGACCACCATCACCCTCTAGTCCTGTTGTTACTCCGACTTCTTTATAACTTTTTGTTTTTGTATTTGTAACCAGTCTAATAGTTTTCGCCCCTGTTTTATCAGTTATAATTGCTCGAGTTTGAACTGCAATAACCTGCTTCTTTTCTTTAGCATTAATTGTTAAGTTTGCTGTCATTCCTGGTCGCAAATTATCAACTTTTTCAACACTTGCGGTAACTTTATAATTAACAACACCAGAAACTAAAGTTGAAGCTGGGTCAATTTTTGTAATTGCTCCTTTAAAAACCTGATCCGGTCCGAAAGCGTCAAAATTAATATCAACTGGCATACCCACAGAAAGACTAGTAATATTTGCCTCATTTATGTTTGTTTCAATGTAAATATTTGAAATATCCTGAATCACCATTACTTCATTTAAAGCAGAAGCCAGCTCACCTATTTTAATATCTATTCTTGTTATTGTTCCATTTGCTGGAGATTTAATAATGGTATCATCATATTTTGATTGGGCTCCTTGTAATTGACCCTCCGCTGAAACAACATCAGCTTTTGCTAAATCTATATCGGAACCACGAGCAGCAGCCGTCTTCAGAGATAATTCGGCAGTTCTCTGATCAATCAACGAAGAGGCATCAGACAAAGCAGATTCTTGTGTCTTCACCGCCGCCTGATAAGCATTGTAATTAGCAAGATAATTAGAAGCTTTCTTGTTAGGGATATTAATAACCCAGTTGGTAACACTAATGTTTGTTGTTGATGGGAATTTAATGTATAAACCTGAATCTCCTATTGGCTGAGAGATAATAGAGTTACTTGTACCACTACCTGATGTTAAGCCTGTAACTTTAAAACTAGTACCGTTCGTACTATAGTATGATTCTAGGTTGATTGCTCCTTCTTTTCCTAAACTATAGCTACCACTGATGGTGGGTGCTACGTAGTCACTAGTGCCATCTGCTGGTACGGCTTCTGAGGTTGAGTTTAATAGATTGTAGTATGCGTTTTGAACGAGGGTGTCTTGGGTGGATTTGGTTTTTTCTAAATTATTTTCCGCCCTAGAAACTGCTACTTTTAAGACATCAATATCTGCACCAGTAGCTCCATTTAATATTTTTTCATAATTTGCTTTAGCAACTTCAAGTGCTCCTGTTGCCTGACTTACTGCCCCTTCCGCATCGATAGATGCAATCTCGGCAAGAATCTGTCCTTTGTGAACAATATCCCCCGTATTAACATCAACATTACTTATTCTGCCACTTTTAGGAAAAGCTAAACTTACATCTTCACCATCTTTGTAATTTTCCAAGGAATCACCACTTAATTGAAAAGAATTATTGGCATCTTTATAATCAATAGATACTTTTGGGGCAATGCCTACATATCGGTAAGCAAAAATGCCAACAATAAGAGCAATCACCAAAATAATTGGAATGATGGTTTTTGGTTTTTCTAAGATTTTTATAATTTTATTTTTCATTATTTTGTCCACTTATTATTTAATACTGATAATATTCTCGTAAACTCTCTTTGGTCATTACTATTCAGATTAGAGAGTATTTTTTTAAAAACTTCTAATTTTTTACTTTTTACTGAATTAAAAATCTTCAAAGATTTAGCGGTTATAATTATTCTTATTATTCTATGATCCTTCTTATCAATTTCTCTTTTAACCAATCCTTTTTCAGCAAGAAATTCAATAATAGCTGTAACTGACGGAGGAGTGATATGTAGATAAAGAGCAATATCTTTCATTGTGGGATTTTTCTCTTTTGTAACATACCGCAATACTTCCATCTGAGAAAAAGTGAAATTAAATTTAATAGCCTTTTCACGAAGCTCATGGCCTATATTATTATGAAGCTCCATCATAAAGGCTTCCAGGTGATTTTCTAAATTATTATTTTTCATCCCTTTTAAGGGCAGATTACAATCATTATTTTAAAAATGAAAATCTGCCATATTAATAGTTGTTAAAACATTATTTAAATACCCTTATAAACTATAACCGTAATCTTTGGAAGAATTCGTTGTTTATTTATAATTTGAATATTAGTTAGTTTAACTAACTAAATAACATAATACTAAATGGTATGAAACTTGTCAAATTATAAATATAACCCGCCCTATTAAAAGGCAGGTTATATGTCTTAACCGTTAATCAACTATTTTGATCAACATTAAAAAAACCAAGGAAAGCTTCTCTCTTTTTAAAGGGTTGATTTAACTTCCGTAACTTAAAACACCAATCTGAATTTAAATTCCCTGAAATTTCAAGCACCCTATGAATATCATTAATTAAAGGAAGTCTATCTTTCTGGTCCAATGAAACAAAAGAATATTTTTGGGGCAACAATAAGCCTTTTAGCTTCCAAACAATACAGGTTCCCTGAGGGCCAGGATAAACTGATTTGTGGTTAGAAAGAAAATCAAGCGCCTCATCTGAGTTAGCAATTTTTAGTTTGCTTGCCACAAAAGCCAACACTAGTAATTTTTTATTTGGCTCAAGGATAAGGCTAGGGTTTTTGAAGTTTTCGTCGGTGATACTTTCGTCAAAATAACGAAGAACACCACTATGTGCATTTTTAAACCTAGAAAGCTTGTTTGAATGCTCATAATCACGAGGAACAGTGATTACACCTAAATTAAAGAAAAAATCCTTTTTAGATTTCTGTGATTTTCTTAAATTTTCCATAAGATTGATTTTTTGGTTTTTGGTTTTTAAATAAAAAAAACCCTCTTTTCACTAATAAAACAGAGTGAGGGTTTACTGTGTCTTATTACTTTTATATCATTTTTAAAGGAAATAAGTCAATTTACAAATTTTTAAGATAATATTAAAGATGCTCTCCATGAGATTCAACACCCAAGAACTTAAGAAATTTATTATTATGATCTACAAGTATATTTATTGGGGTAATTTCTTTATCTGACAATTCAAATCCCATTATAATTATTTCCTCCCCTTTTTTAATTAAGTGTGCAGCCGCACCGTTTAAACAAATAACTCCAGTGCCCCTTTCCCCTTCAATTATATATGTCTCAAGTCGAGAGCCAGAAGTATTGCTAACAACTAGAACTTTCTCTCCAATGTTTAAACCAACCATATCAATAAGATCTCGGTCTATTGTAATACTACCAATATAATTTAAATTTGCTTCGGTAACTGTTGCCTTATGAATTTTTGATCTTATATACCATCTCATAATTTTTTTATTCTTGTTTTAATTTAAAATTAATTTTAGATTTAAAATTTCCCTTAGGCTTAATTATTTCAGGGTCATCAATAAGACCATTCTTGTTTCTCATCACAGGCTCAACACAAATAAAATCCTTATCGGACATAGACCAAACCCAAATTTTTTTGTATTCAGTAGAAGCATCAATAACAAGAGTGCCCAATGAGGGCATAAATACCTCCATAGCTGCATTTGGGTCTTTAATTTTTGGATTATCAACAGAAACAGCTTTTCCGTTTGACCATTCACTTATATTATCTTCTATATACTGACCTTCTTCTGAATAAAATTTAATATTCTCTTTTTCTTCTTTGGGAACTTTAAAATACGGATGAAAGCCATCTGATATCGGCATCTCTTTTATTTCATCCAGGTTTTCGACTTCCTGAGACAAAGTAAAAGATCCATCATCTTCAAATTTTCCAGAAAGAGAAAAGTGAAAATCAAATGGATAAAGTTTTTTTGTTTCTTCATTAGAAGAAAGTGACATAACAAATCCATCTTCATTTATTTTACTTTCCCATTTTAAATTACGAGCAAAACCATGCTGGGGCATATCAGGAAAATTTGAATCTTTTGGAAGAGGTCCTGCATTAGGGAAAAGTACAGGTATTCCGCCCCTCACACTCACTTCAGGATTATTCAATGTTTCTTCATCTAAAAATAAAATCTCTTTTCCATTTAGTTTTAAAGATGTAATAATTCCGCCGCGTTCTGCACAAAAAGATACTTCACTATTGTTTGGTCCTTTAATAGTTTCAATTTTCAAAACTTTTTTATTTTCGAGGGGGTTTTCCTTCATTTATCCATTATACCAAAGTTTTAGGCTGTTGATTAGTTTAATGTAATAAATAACAATGCTGGATTTATACCTTATTTTCTGGTATAACAATATCATCGCTTTGTATAGAGCAAGGTGACATTATGGTGCCTATAGTGTAATGGTTAGCACTAGAGTTTGTGGAACTCTCGGTCTGGGTTCAAATCCCAGTAGGCACCCAACAACAAAAACCTCTCCTTGAGAGTTTTTTGTTGTTGGGTGCCTAAGCAAGCAAACTTTTTTGCTTGCGTCTGGGATTTGAAAACCTTGAGCCTGTATTTTGGAATGTTAATTTCAAAATACGCGAAAGGTGTACAGATTCTGTAAGAATCAAAAAGCGTACTCGCGGTCCCAGTAGGCACCCATCAATTTCAGCTTTAAAATATAAGGTTCATATTTTGCTACCCTATCGAGAATCGAACTGATATACTTAAAAGATGAAAATCAATCCAAGATTTATTCAGCGTAGTTGCACAGAAGGAAATGTTATTGGTTTAAGACAAGCTAATGCAGTTAGTAAATATAAGCCTGATATTATTATTTTGGAAGATTTAAAGAATTGAAACCAAATAAGGATATAGATACTTATTGGAAAAACCTTCAGAAATTTTATTAGTTAGCATTAATATAGAATGGAAAAAATACAAAAAGAACTTATATATAGGGAACCTAGTAACCCTTCAAAAGAAATAAATATCAACAAAGTTATGGAATCAATGAGACTTGATTTGCAAAATATTCTTGAAAAGATTAAAACATCAGTTGATTCTCATCTTTATGGAATTATTATTGGAATAGACGGAAGTGGAAGAATTCCAGCATTAGTTTTAAGTAAAACTTTAAACTTAATATATCAATCAAAAAAAGAACAAGAACTTGAAACCTTATTTATTTCTGGATCTCGTTCTCTAGATTTGTATGATAAAACAAAAAAAGAAAATGGTCTTAAAAAATTCTTTCAGCAAGAAAAATTTAATTTAAATAAATTAAATGGTAAAAAAATCTTGATTGTAGATGATATTGTAGATTCTGGAAATTCTTTAGAATTGATCGCAAAAACTTTAAAAGAACTTGAATTGCCTTATGAAATTGCTGTATCAGTTTTGGAATCAAGAGAAGATAATTCAAATCCAGAAAAGGATGAAAAAAGGCTAGAAGATAAATTAGGATCTAAAATCATCTACGGGGAATATGGACCAGTTTCAGAAGTATATGGGACAAAACAAATGTCTGGAGTGCACAAAAGCCCAGATTTTATTTTTAGTAAACCTATTAATATTCCAGTTTCTAAACCCAAAAATATGAACATACCAGAGGTTTCTAGAAATTTTATTCCCGAAGAAGATTCACAAAATACGGAAGTTCTTAAATACACAAGAGAACTTGTTGCTAAAATATCAAAAGAATTGTTTGAAAAATATCAATAAACTAAATCAGTCCTAGTGATATTTCTTTTAAGCACAAAGTTCGAAGCTCGTGGTGTATAGGACCCAATATAAAAATACCCCCTTGTGAGGTATTTTTATATTGGGTGCCTAAGCAAGCAAACTTTTTTGCTTGCGTCTGGGATTTGAAAACCTTGAGCCTGTATTTTGGAATGTTAATTCCAAAATACGCGAAAGGTGTACAGATTCTGTAAGAATCAAAAAGCGTACTCGCGGTCCCAGTAGGCACCCAGCATATAATATTAATATGTTATATGGTTGTTCTCGTTAAAAGAATTTAATAATTATATATTGTGATATAATTTTCATATGAATTTAATTGACGAAAAGAAAGCTTCTCTTGAAGAAGTTACAAATAATTTACTTGCTCAAAAAACTGGAACAAAATGGTCTGAAAAGACTAATCAGTTGGCAATTAATTATATTCTGCATCTTGGTGAAGTTTACGGCGATGTTTGGTATAGTGGATTCCTTCCTGAAGAGCATTTTCTCGATATTTTGTTGCCAAGTCATCCACACTCAATGACAAACGAGAATTTATTTTTCCCTTTAGACACACCGGTAAAAGAAGCTTATGATCTTATGGAAAAATTTGACACAGAGCATGCGAAGGAGTGCAAAGAGTTAATTAATTATCTTAAAGAAGATATAAAAAAGAACGGATTCACATCCAGTATCGTTTTGGCAGTAATTAATGGAACCTTAAAACATGTTGATGGATTACACAGAATGATAGCCTACTCTCTTTTATTAAAGGAGGGTTATCCATACAAACCTATACATATATTTTTGTGTGACTCAACAAAATAAATATATGAAAAAAGAAAATTATGAAGACTATTCAAGCGGTAGAGTTATCTATGGAGCTCCCATGGCAACTAATTTTCCTGTCGGCTTAACACTTGATATATATGAGAAATGTTCAGAGTATCTAAGTAAAAAAGGAAATCATGGACCGTATAAGATATATGACCCGTTTTGTGGAGTCGCATATTCTTTGACTGTGCAAGGATTTTTTAATGGTAAAAATATAAAAGAAATAATAGCATCAGATATAGATAAAACAGCGTTAGAATTTGCTCATAAAAATTTATCTCTTTTGAACACCAAAGGAATGAGCAATCGTATTAAAGAGTTAAAGAAATTTATTAAAGATTATCAGAAAGATTCACATAAAAAAGCTTTGATTAGCGCTGAAAAGTTAAAAGATATAACAAATAAATTATCTGTTAAAATAGTGGAATTTCAGTTTGATATACTTAGTAGCTCTGCTTTACCAAAATCAGTCAATAAAATTGACATGGTTATTACAGATGTCCCATATGGTAAATTAACAAATTGGGTTGGCTTAAGTAAAGAAGAAAATCCAGTGCAAATATTTTTAAATAAAATCAAACACATACTCAATGATAATTCAGTAGTAGCTATTGTTCTGAATAAAAAACAAGTAATTTCTTTTGAGGGATACGCAAAAGTTAAATCATTTAAGCTAGGAAAAAGAAAGATTCTTATTCTATCTCTTTAAAGTATTAAACAATAGTGCTACAAGGGCCTTGGGATACCTCTTTTAGGTATAATAGTCAAAGCTCAGCGAGTATAGAGCCAATATCTTAAGTCTTATTTATAAAGATTATTTTTTAATATCATAATTGAATTTGAACTGATATAATAGTAAACATGATAAATCAACAATTGTTAGATTTTATTAAGTCTCAATTATCAAAAGGTTTAGATAAGGAAACGATTACTAAAGAGCTATTAGAAAACGGGTGGGCTGAAAATGATGTATCTGAAGGATTCAATATTATTGTTAATACCCCAGTGATTAGTACAGCTGTTTCTAGTGATATAAGTAAACCTATCTTAACCCAAGCCACTACTCATGCAAGTAAAAAAATACTGCTTATTGTAGTATCTTTGCTTATAATAGCTGGAGGTGCCTCTGGTTATTATTTTAGGAACAATATACCTGTAGTCAAAAACTTAATTAAGGGTAATGATACTAAAGTAGAGAAATTTGCTCAGAATCAAGTACCCCAGATAAAATTAGAAAACCCACAATCTCAACAAGAAGGAAATCCAGTTGTTGCTGAAACAAATCAAGAACAAAGTTTACCTTCTCAAGCTATTACGTCGCAACAAGTTAAATCTGGGCAAGTAGAGAAAGTCAAAACTAACTCAAATAATAAAGTGATGGACTGTGGAACAACTAGCCTGATTATATCTAATGACGCACAAAGAAAGGCCCGGTTTTGTTTTGATGAACAGTTTAAAAATTGTAATCTAGCCAAAGTAGTAGAACGAAGTTCAGATGCCACAGAAGTGGAAATTAAGGAGATTTTGGGGAAGAATGGAAAATTATGTCTTGTTAAAATGATGGTCTTAAAGAGTGAAAACAAGAATTCTGAGAATAAAGAAATGATTTGCAAGTTTGATAATTCAACAAGTTTTAATGACGTTAGTGTAAATGATATATATAAATGTTCAGGAGCTCTTTTTAATGTTATGACAGATAAAGCATCGTATTCTGACAAAAGCAAAACAGTAGATCCTTCCACTGGTATAAGTTTGGATTCTACCCAGTTTATGTTTGTTTCTCCAGCGGAAAATTCAAAAGTTAAAATTGGAGATGATATCCAGCTTAAGATTATTGCTGGAAAAAATATCGAAAAAGTCAGATATACATTTTCTATGTTAAATGATGAAGAAGATATTCCGTTAGAAAACGGAAGTCTGACTATAAGTTTTAAGGTTCCAGAAACTCTTAACCCCCTAATTCTTTCGTTAGAAGGGTGGACAAAAAATGGTGATCTCATTACTGATTCTGATAGAAAATCACAAGGGTTAGATACTACTGGCACAAGTTTAATATTAAAACCGTATACTGATGCCAAAGTTACTGACATTTTGGGGGTTCCAGATGTAATAGAAGCACAAAAGTGGGAAACTCCTATTTTGTCAGATCAGCTTTCTGCTGAATTTGAGAATAACGCATTAGGAGGGTTGATTCCAATACCAGATTCAGATATAAATTTTAAAATTGAAGATGAAAGCATAATAAAATTATTGTCTAAATATGAAATGCAGGGTTTAAAAAGTGGAGAAACTTATGTAGATATTACATATAAGGGTATTACAAAAAGAGTGCCAATGTATGTTCAATAAGAACAAACTCTTAAACTACGTGTTATAAGGGCCTTGGGATATCTCTTTTAGGCATAATAGTCAAAGCTCAGCGAGTATAGAGCCAATATCTTAAGTCTTATTTATAAAGGTATTTTATGCTACTCCCAATGAGGTTAAAACTGGTATAATATAAGTATGGAAAAAATCAATTTAATCCTTCTGGAGACAAAGGAAAAAAAGAAGAGATTGTTTTTAGTAAAAATGAATTACAAAAATATGCTGACAGTGAGGGATGGTCAATGTTGGTAGAAAAAATTAGATGGATTGGAGAATACCCAATAGATAGAGATAGTCCATTACAACAAGAAATTCTTGAAGTCTCATTCAGAAGCAAACGATTTAATGATATCACTACCTCTACCTCTTTAAGTAAATCTAAGATTGACCAATATAAAGACTCTCAAGTTAAAGAAAAATCATTAGATGCAATAAAGAATGATTTGTATAAAATTTTATGCTCCAAGGGAAATGAAAATTTAAAAAAGAAAGAAGAATTATATGAAGGAGCTATATTGAAAAGACAATATACTGAAAAAAATCTGAATTTTTTTAAAAAAGAAAACTTAAAAATTGAATCCATCAGACCAAAAAACCCTTCTGCTGGAAGTCCGTATATTGTTATTTTGCGTAGCACTATCGATAATCTACCAGGAACAGGGATAGGACAGAGTCTTGATATAGCAGTTAAAAAAGCATATTTGGAAATAAAGGAGTGGCAACAAAAAAAAGAAAAACATGAAAAAGAGATGTGGAAAGTAGAGCCAGAGTTTATGTATATTAAGGGTGAATATTCAGATCAACTACAAGAACTTCATTTAAAAATTGGCGACATTAGAGCAGATAAAAGCAAAAATATTTTTCTAATAAATGCCATGCCAGGAATGGGCAGTTCACTTCCACGTAAAAATTTTAAAGGTGAGGGCTCTTCGTGGGAAGAAGCTTTTGAAGATATAATAAAAAAGGTTAATGTTGAGACAGAAGAGATTGAAACAGAGAAAAAAAGATGGCTGGATGTTTCTTCTTTTAGTGATAAAGAAATTAATTTAATAATGGATAATTACGACAACCGTGCAGATCAATATTTTGATATTCTAACAAATAAAATTGATGGCGCTTTAGACAAGAATCAAAAATTAGTAATGAGGAATTAATTAAAATAAAAGCACGAGCTTTGGAAATAGAAAAATATGAACTAGTAGCAAGCATTAACGCTTATTTATTAAAACAATAACATTAAAATGGTCTTGAAATATATCTTTTAGACATAACAATCGAGGTTCTGAAAAAATAAGATGAAAAGAAGAAAGCAAATATATTAATATTTGTGGAGTATATTTTTTGTGTGTCTACTAAAATTTGATGCCGACCCGAACGCCATTCTTATAAAATAGGGGTTTTTATTGGCTACAAAGAGCTAAACTATTATAGTATAATTAATTCATGAATTCAGAAAAAAAGAATTGCCAGAATTGCAAAAAAGATTTCATTATTGAGCGAGATGATTTTTCTTTTTATGAAAAGATGAAAGTTCCTCCACCGACTTTTTGCCCAGAGTGTCGAATGATGAGACGAATGACGTGGAGGAATGAGAGGTCTTTTTATAAAAGGAATTGTGACCTAAACAAAGAATCAATAATATCTGTATTTTCTCCTGACAAACCATATAAAGTGTATTCCAGTAAAGCTTGGTGGGGAGACAACTGGGATGGAGCAGATTATGGAGTTGATTATAATTTTGATAATAATTTTTTTAGTCAATTTGATTCACTTTTAAAAAAAGTACCTCTAATGAATCTGTATGGACTTTACACAACCGTAATAAATTCTGATTATACAAACATGGTCAGTAATTTAAAAAACTCATACATGGTAACTTATGCAGACTTCAGTGAAAATTGTGTTTATGGGAGTTTTGTAAATAACTGTAAAGACTGTGTTGATAATAGCATGATAAATAAATGTGAGCTTTGTTACGACACTATAAATTGTAAAAAATGTTACAAAATTTACTATTCTGTTGATTGTGAAGATTGTGTAGAAGTTTTGTTTTCAAAAAATTGTATTGGGTGCTCTAATTGTTTTGGTTGTGTAAATTTAAGGAGTAAAAATTATTGTATAGAAAATATTCAATATACAAAAGAAGAATATGAAAAATATATAAATTCTATTACTTTATTAAACAGAGACAACATAAAAGAGTTTAAAAATAAATACCATAAATTATGGCTTAAATTTCCAGTTAAATATATACATGATAGTCATAATATAGATGTATCAGGTGACTACATATACAACTCTAAAAATTCCTATGGCTGTTATGTTGTTGGTGATTTGGAAAATTGTAAATATTGCTCATATGTAACCCCAGATGCTGGGGGGTCTAAAAGATTCATACGATTCAACTCATTATGTAATTCAATCAGAACTTGCTTATGAATGTTTACAATCCGGGCATCAAGCTTCTCGTACATTATTTTCACTTTTAGCTATCTCAGGAGTCAGAGATATTGAATATTGCGTTATGGTTGTAAATTGTAAAAATTGTTTTGGTTGTGTTAGTTTAAGAAATAAAATAATTGAACATATGAACAGGAATCCTTTTATTACAAAAAGAGGGTTGGTTTATAAATATGGTGAATTTTTTCCTGAGGAATTAAGCCCTTTTGGATATAATGAAACATCAGCACAAGAACTTATGCCACTAGAAAAGGAATTATCTATAGAAAAAGGATATAATTGGTATGAAAAAATGGAGAATCAATATCAATCAACACTATCATCGATAAACCTTCCCCAAACAATAAATGAAGTAAGTGATAGTATCTTAAAAGAGATTATCTTGTGTCAAAAATCAGGTAAAGCCTATAAAATATTCCCATTAGAATTAGATTTCCTAAGAAAAAATGGCTTACCTCTACCAGATGAACACCCAGAGCTAAGGCATAAAGCAAGGCTTGAGTTTATAAATAAACCATTTTTTTATAATAGAAATTGTAAAAAATGTAATGTTAAAATAGAAACTTCTTATTCTCCAGATAAATCTGAAATTGTATATTGTGATAAATGCTACCTACAAGAAGTATACTAAACAATAGTGTTAAGAGAGTGTCTTAGAGTATCAACCTTAAGCCCAGGAAGTAAAAAATAAAAATCCCAAGTCAAAATTATTGGATGGGAATTTTATACATTTCTTATTGATGGTTAGAGGTGAAGTTAATCAATTGCTAAATAATCAGTAAAGTATTTTTCAATAATATCTTCCACAGGGAAACCTCTTTCTTGAAAATCTATGCTTATATCCTTGTACATATCTTGTACAAAGTCTTTGCATATACTACAACATGAAAAAAGAATTACTTTCGTATTGTCATTTCCATATTTATTTAAAACCTTTTTTAGGTCTAATTGATAAACAGGATGACTGTAATATTTTTTAAGCTTTTCTACAGTCATAAAAATGTAATCCATTTTTTCACCTTCGGTAGGTGATGGTTCAATTTCATCGTCTGATACCAAAAGCCACCACTCTCTTCCGCTGAATATTTTAAGTTTTGGCTTACCAAAAATTGAAGGCTTTTGATCAAATATTTTTCTTAGACCATTTGCCATATATGTATCGCACATATATATGTTTAGTGTTTTCGCTTCCATTTTCTTCTCCCCACCTTTAAATACGAAGGGTAAGGTATTATGCATTTATGGCGAAAAACCTAAAAAACAAGAAAAAACACCTAGAAAAAGAGGAGCGATTTTGTATTGAAAAGATGTTAAAACAA
>Ga0114951_10003653_pt1 | contig 15743 bp, 15 predicted proteins | sample AM7aDNAmetaG_FD_88677 | JGI IMG/M metagenome (GOLD analysis project Ga0114951, IMG submission 88677) | Freshwater microbial communities from Finland to study Microbial Dark Matter (Phase II) - AM7a DNA metaG | ecosystem: Environmental > Aquatic > Freshwater > Lake | place: Finland: Lake Alinen...
ACCATCGCCACAGCTACGATAACAATAAAAACAAACTTTTTTTCAACCGCTAATGAATCATAGCGCTAAACAAAAAAGGCGCTATCGCATTATGCGACAACGCCTTTTTGAAAAAAACTCCCCGAAGGGTCCGGGCAAGTGCTGTCATACCGAAGCACCCGGGTGATGTCAGTTCTGAATTTCGACGCCTCAATTCCCAATGCGAGCTTATCATCGCACAATTTCAGGTAAGTGAGAACACAATTCAGGAGAATCCGCTTCTGGTATAGCTTCATATCATCCCTGAATATTTTATCCAGAGAAGCCATGAGGCTTTGAACTTTGTCCTCATCCACAGCCTTGCTCTCGTAGCAGGTAATGTCTGTCTCTATCAGGTCCAGCCTTTCACCGAGAGCCACTTTTCGACGGTCAAGGTCTGCCAATTTCTCTTCGACGAATTCCTTGCCACCTTTCATGTCAGAAAAGTTTTCAGTTAGCCTCGAGAACTCACCTTTAAGGTTGGCTGTTTCTTCTTTAATAGACTGCCTTTGAATTCTTAGCCGGGGCAAATGCTCAAACAGCTTGGAGTTAACTTGCTCGGCTATCTTCCTGACCACTTCTGGGCGTGAAATGATGGCTCTTACGATACGCTGAATCGCATCAATCAGCTCATCTTCACGAACTTTAAAACGGCAGTCCTCATTGACGCAGTAGTAATAATAGTAATGCTTTAGTTTCTTCTTGAACGTACTCCGACCTTCCATTCTCGAACCACATTTATGACACGTCAGAAGGCCACGGTTGAACAGATAATGATGTTTGGTGGACTTCGCACCGTTGTTCTTATGCTTCAGATTCTCTCGAATCAAAAGCTGGGTTTGATCGAAGGTTTCCTTATCGAGAAGCGGCTCCCATGTGGCTTTGCATATACTGTAACGCCTTTCCTCTGGCAGGGTCTCTTGCTTGAGATGCTTGTTCATCTTGTTAATTTCACGCACCGCGATATAAGCCATGTTCGAAAGCACATTCAACGTTGCGCTATAACCGAATCGTTGACCATTGTGTTGTTTTCCTCTGGAATTGGTATAGCTCTTGCTCGTGTAGCCTTGCTCATTTAGATAGCCCGCGGTCTTCTCAACGGAGCCACGCTCAAGGTAAGCTTTGAATATCAATCTCACGAGGTCAGCTTCCTTGGGATTCGGCACGATATTACCTTTCTTCGTCGGGTCAAGGTCATATCCGAGCAGGTAGCCACCATGAAATAAACCACGCTCAGCACGTGTGCGCATGTTCTTGATGGTTCGCTCGCTTGTCTGTTCTCGCTCGAACTGATTCATTGCGGCCATCATGGTCAGCGATAGTTTGCCAACAGCCGTTGTCGTATCGAATTGTTCTTTCAGGCAAATGAAATCCACTTCCTGTCTTTTGAACTCATCAACCATATCAAGCAAATCACGGACAGAGCGTGAGATTCTGGATAACGCACACACAAGGACTGTGTTGAGCTTTCCATCTCGAATATCTGTTTGCATCCGCTGATATTCCGGCCGATTTGTGTCCTTGGCTGATTTTCCTCCGTCGATGTAGGCATCTACAAATGTCCAGATTTCGCTCCCGATACTGTTCTTGAGCTGGATATACTGTCGTAGCTGTTGCTCCTGATTCTTAAGCGAACCTTCTTCCACAGAAGCTTGTTTCTCTGACGAAACACGGATATAGAGGCCGCACAGTTTATTTTCCATATTTCTTCGTCCTTTCCTTAAGCTTAATGATGATTGTTCCAGTTGTCTCATCCCATCTGGGGAGATACTGCCCGAAGCATTTCAGTTCCTGAGCGTAAGGGAGAAGGTCGGGGATATTCAAGACTGCTCCACCTTGCGCATCGTAGATTCGGTGAATGCTTACCCAATTAGGGTCTTTAAAACTCGGAATTGCTGTTCTAATGGGTCGAATCTCGAGGACGTAGGTCGCAGTATCGAACATCACTGCCGCAAACGAACAGTTTGCACAGAAAGTTTCTACGACCAGACGGCTCAGCCATAGCCAGCCACTACTTTTATAGCTCGCCAAGAAACCCATACTCAATGACTTATCGAATGTTGTCAGCATCGGGGGGACTCCTTTCCGTTTTCGGTTCTGCTCATAAACACAAATAGCGCATCCGCTATCAGATGCGCTATCTCAGACTCTACGACTTCTAACTTTTCAACCGTCGTCTTCTCGATAGAGGCACACATCGCAAATCCCTTTCGGATTCAAAAATCTGATGTGTCCTCTCGTGTTCTGGAATGCGATTAGAAGTCGCAGGCCGCGCAACGGTGCAGAGAGACAACTGAGGAAACTTTCAGCCAGCAAGTACTGGCCTATAAACCTCTGATGTATGAGTTATTCGTTTAAAGCAGGTGAAATATTGTTTCGTTATCTGAGTCTTGACCTCCTTCTGAATGCAGTCCATCAGGCACTAAGATTTATCTCGTCAAATTCTGAATTCTTTGTCATCTGGAAACTGTTCTTGGCGTTTGCCAAGGCTTGGTCGAGCTTGTTGAATATCAGATCCACATCTTCCTGAGAGTAGGCGTAGTATCTTTTCGCAGAACATTTCGAGAGACGCCTTAACGCCTTGATTGCAAGATTAGCCCGGCCAACCGCAATCTTCTGGAATCTTGCTCTTGGTGTCACTGTAGCCATAACCAGACCTCCGTGTATTGTTAATTCTCACCGTGTGCAGATGAATTGTATCGAATTAAGAAACGCATGTCAACACATTTCTAATATTCACTGTGAGAAATTACAATCCACGGGGTTGTGCGACTTGGAACAGTATTTTGGTGGGAACTTCTATTGGAGCAGGTTTACATCTTGGCTTTTGATTTGAGAAAGGCGCGACGGCTTACAATGGACTCGTGGACACCCTTCGAGCTTATGTCCCCAAAAGTCATATCGCCGCAGTAAGTGCCATTGGACAAAATTGCCTTGATGGATTGGATTTGGAAGGGCCTGCCTCTTTTGGTCGTGATGCCACGTCGTTTTAAAATCTCAACGATTTCAGAATACCGATGCCCTTTAAGAAACCAATGAAATATTTTCCTTACGCATTCCGCTTCGCCGGGGTTCTGTTTGAGCTCGTTGCCAACTTTCATATACCCAAACGGAATAGGTCCAGAGCCACGCTTGCCATTCTTAGCACTGTTAATTCTCCCATCTTTCATTCGACGGGCAATCGTGTCTCTTTCAAGTTCTGCAAAGACGTCGGCGATACGCTTGAAGGCTTTTTGCAGCGGGTCCTCCATGTCGTACTCAGGGTCAATGACAGACAAGACTTCAATGTTATTTTTCTTGAACTGCGTCTCGAGCCACAGGGCCACGGTCAACTCACGACTCAAGCGGTCTTGCTTATACACGACGATCTTCTTGACCTTGCCCTTTTCGCAATCATCGAGGAGCTTTATCAGCTCAGGTCTGTCACGCACGGCTCCACTGATAGCTCGGTCTTCATAAAACTTTGTCAAGGCCAGACCTTTCTCGACGCAAAGCTCGATAATCTTTCGTCTTTGAATCTCGAGCCCATCACCTTGGTCGACCTGATTCTGCGTACTCACTCGCATGTATGCAACGGCATCTGTATCGTTGAGCATATGAACCTCCCTCAACAATATATAAACCATCGGGTTTTCAGGTTGTCAAATATTCTGTCAAAAGAGTCGGCTGGAAATCCTCTGAAATGACTTCTCTGGCTATGCGAACTTCAAGGGAGTACACGACTTAGGCAGGAAAATGGTAAAAAGTTTTAAAAAATAGTTCACAAAGACTTCTACGAGAACACAGCTTTCTTAGATTCCAAGGCAGATTCGTGTTTCTTCTTTTCTGCATTGTAGCGCCGCTTGGTCTCTTGAAAAGCACTCAGCTCTCGCTCAAGAATTTCCACGCCTAAAGGCACTTCATGATATTCGGGGGAATGAGAGTGCCCTTCTAAGTAGCGTGAGAGCCGAGCAAATTGCTCTGCAACAGCGGTTGCCAATTCTGAGCTCCAGAACATTTCTGTTAAATTTGTCACCTTCATATTTTCTCTCCAGCGACGTACCACATCGTTGAAAATCTTCTTCTGGATAAAATTCTCACAAGCAGTCCGGAGCGTACCAATCCCGAGTTTAAGTTTATCCATTTGGTCGTCGCCCGAAAGCTGTTTTGCGCTGTTCAGATGCTCCAGAGTAAGCTTGTCTGACTCGTCTTCGTAGTGAACATGCGGAAAGACTTCCTTATCGATATGTCCTGGCGCCTTATCAATTCCAACGGAGACAGTACATGCTTTGAACTGCACTTTCTCCACTCCAAGATTTTCTGCTTCTTCGGCCAAGTAGTGCGTGAAAAGAACATCATGTGTAAAGATTACCACCTGCCGCTTAGAGGCTTCTTGGACAAGTCTTTGGGCAATTTTCTCCTTACGCAGATGGTCCATAGAATTCACTGGGTCATCAAAGATAATCCCAACAGGAGTATCGCCAAGTCCAATTTCAGTTAAAAAATCCGCCATAGCAACGGCTGTCTGCTCACCTTCGCTTAACACGTGTGACGGCTCTGGTTGAGGGCCATCATCTCGCCCAACAGTAAGGTTTCTACGCGTAATCGCCTCTGACCCAGAGATGTTAATCTTAATTGGGGCGCTGTTAAGACCGAGATTCTTACACTCATCGTCAAACTTCTCTTTGAATCCTTTTCCCATTAACTCTGTCATTAGGGCTTTCTGCTTAACCGTAATGCGCTGGGGCGTAAGGGCACGCTTGGCCTCTTGGGTCTTTTCAATCCACTTTAAATTTTCAATGGATGTCTCGACAGAGGCCAAGATTCCCGAGAGATGCCGTCGGTCACACAGTAATTGAATTTCGTCTTCCAATTGCTTCTTTCGTTTGGAGATGTCTTGTGTCCTTAACAACCTGATTTCTTTGGCGAGTTGATTGCGAATGTCTGTACAAGTTGAGATGGAACTTGTTGTCGGTACGGTTGGAAGGTTCCAGTTTCCAGACTTAAGGCTCTCTACGATGGCATCACGCAAGCTCTTTACAGAGCCGATATACTCTTTAATGTCTTGGACAACTGTCGGAGTGCTACTTTCAACCGCACGGTAGCCTGCAGCATCCTGACGAAAGAAGTCGAAGTCGACCTTCGCTATAGTCTTCTCAAGCTTTCCAGCTAACTCAACACCTTTCTTCAAATTGCTCTCTGCTTCACTTCGTATGTAAACGAAAAATTTCTCAAGACGCTGCTTAGCATCCTTGTCAATGGGCTGTTGACAGAGGAGGCATCTGGTAGTTTCCGAGTCCAATGGAAAGGGTCGCCCCGGAAACGCTTCTGCATTAAACTCAATTGCAGCTTCAATTAGGGCTCGCCAAGCTTCTGTCCCGATAGGCTGCACAGGTTCTTTACTAAATTGAGCAGATGATGCTGCTGTAGCGACATCACGTAGTCTTTTAATCTCAACAAGAGAAGCTTCACCCTTTAGATATGCGTCTGACTGGAGAACCACGCTCATTTCTCGCAGCTTCTTAGTGAGGCCCTTAATATCCCGCCCGCATCTCCGTTTCTCACTCAACACAATACTCTTGTCCTTAGTGGCAAGCTCGCTAAGTTCTGTTCTGAGCAGAGAAAGCCGCCCTTCTTCAGCAACACCAAAAACCCCCAGCTTCTTCAGAACTGCCAAATCTGTGTTCTTTGATAAATCATTAAGAAGCGCTGCCACTGGCGAAGAGCTGCCTTCCAGTCGAAACGGGACAAGATTTGGCGTCCTTAGCAGGACTTCGTCTTCGAGCATTTTCTTGGTCTTAGCCGTAACTTCAACCATCCCTTGAAACACATCGAACCCATACGGGTTAACCATGAACTCATTTTTATCATCTACACAGATACGTATACACGAGGTGTCGAATACTGCAAAATTGTCCCTGAGTTGTGGACAGCGCACTCCATGATTGAACGCAACTGATGTCCCATCAGCAAACACAAAGTTCGCAGAAGCAGGGTTTCGTTGGTTTCTCGGCAGGTTTACATTTCCGTGGATTGTAGTATCAGAAGACCTTGTAAAGCAGGCTGCCTTTAGGATTCTGGCGTAACCGGATTTACCCGACCCGTTAACACCAAAAACTACTGTCAATTTGGGTCCGCACTGAAGGACTTGTCCCTCAGTAATAGCATTGACGCCTTTGACATCCTTTATCGCGGATAGACATAATCTCTGCGACTGTTCAATCGGCTGAGGTATGGAAGAAGCGTTTAAGTCGAAATTTACACAGTCAGCAGGTGCTGGGCTCAGGTTCTTGTTTATTTTGAATTCAGTGTAAATAACCTCATAGTCCGCACTGTCCAAAACATCCTTCTCAAGAAGTTTCAAGAGGGCCAGCTTTTGCCAGTTCTCTAATTCGGCGCTCCACTCACGCAACCTATCAAAAATGTTAAACGAACCGTCGCCACTCATTCCTGGTCACTCCTTAGCGTGCCTCTATAACAGACCCTACATACATATAATTTTGAGCCAAAAGGAAAAATCCTTTGCTCACTTAAAATCGTCGCCTATACGTCAAGCTAACGCATAGAGAGGGCAAGCTAAACGCCGCTTACGCAGGGCTATGTTCAAACGCTTCTTGTAAAACCGACTGCATCAAGAGTTCTGACTGTTCTTTGCGAGTGGAAACCTGTTCTTCAAGGTCTGTAATATTGGTCATCAGATTGCTCACACGCTCCACAATCGCCTTCTGCTCGGCTAACGCAGGAACGGGTAGCCACAAAGAGAGCAAGTGATTACTATGCATTGATGGAATGTGCCCTCTTTGTGAAGCGGCCAATAATTCTCCTGTCACTAATTGGGACTTTATGAGGAGCTCTAAATAGTCAATGTCAAACGGTGGTATATTCATAACTTTACACAGAGCGACATTGAATGCCCCTTCCATATCCCGAGATAGTTTGCCAATATGCCGATACGCAGCCATGACAATTTCCCCTTTATGCACGAACTTCAAGCTTTTACTAAGAGGGACGTACACCGCCCTGCTGTCGGTCTTGAAGTCAGTTATCTGTATAAATCGAACAAATCCCTCTTTAGGCTCATTAGAAAAGACTATTTTCGGCGGATTGTGCCCTCGAAAACACCAAATGACGTTCCAAGCTCTTGTCCAAATCCATTCAGATGGGAGAGTGAATGGAGGCTCCTTCTTAGCCTTATTGTGAAGCGGAAATTCAGTCTTGGTCTTTTTCTCTCTTACCAACTGGTCTTTCTCAAGATGAACTCTCTCAAGAAATCTTAACGCATCGTTTTCGCCACTAATAAGTTTCGGATTCTGCTTGCGCCATTCGGCTGTGAGTTTGCCTTCAATAGCGTCCTGCAACACAGCCTGACGAAGTTTGTCGATAAGGGATAGCTGAACATCCATTCCAGCAAAGAACTCTTCGTTAATCCCTCTGATGATTTCTATCTTATCCCTGAAATTCAGCTGATGCTCATACTCGAAATACGGAAGCATGTACGCACCAAAGTTGGTCTGGTTAATCGCCAACTTTGAGGTTCCAGTTGCAGTCTTTCTTACTATGTCAACCCGCAAGAAATTGAAGAGACGATGATAGAAGGTCAGGTCAAGCCGTAACCCCTTCTTTGGCGTAAGAATGAAGCAGAGGTCACTGGATATAAACTTTCCGTTTACATAGTGTGTCCTTCCAAGAGAACCCGACGCAGCCATAGCAAAGATTAGGGCTTCACAATCGTGAGTATACGTGTCGTGAGACTTCCATTCTTCAGCAGCCGTGATAAACGTGTACTTACCGGGCGTGCATTTCGAGCTTTGCAGAGTGCCCTTCTCATAATCGAAGAGCTCATCGATTGATTTCCATTCAGCCATTAAGCAAGCTCCTTCTTTAGCTTGTCCAGAAGTTCATCGCTCTTCCGGAATGACTCATGAAGCATTGAGACAAGCTCAGAGCTCGAATAGGAGTGCTCCGCTTCAGGCGTATGAGGATTCTTGATATCAAGGCTGTAGCCGTTTTCAGCTATCGTTTCAATCGGAACCTTCCATGCCTGCTCATTCTCCGTGCGCTTCTTCCACCACTTCTTGAGACCGTCGAATTCACTTTTCTGAATGGGCTTGGTCTTGTTATATGCTTTCACTCCATCTGGGAGCTTATGCTGCCAATACCAAATTTCCTTGGTCGGCTTGCCTCTTACGAAAAAGAGCAGGTTCGTCGCAACGCTTGCATAAGGCTGGAATACTGAATTAGGCAAGCGGACAACTGTATGCAGATTACAGTTCTCGAGAAAGTGCTGACGTATCCGTTGTTTCACGCCATCACCCGCAAGCGAACCATCAGGCAAAACAATGCCAGCACGCCCGCCTTCAGTTAAATATCGAATCATGAGGAGCAGAAACAATTCTGCACTTTCTGTTGTGCGAAAGTTCTGTGGAAAGTTTGTCTCTACGCCGTCTGTTACTGATGCCCCGAAAGGTGGGTTCGCAAGGATTACATCAACTCTATCTTGCTGACCTATCGAGGTATATTCGCGGTTCAAGCTATCCGTGTAATCGATGTTGGGAACCTCTATATCATGGAGGATAAGGTTCGTGACGCTTAGCATAAAAGGCAGCGGCTTGAATTCCATTCCCCTGATTGTTTTCTCGAGCTCTTTGAGGTCTTTAACTCCTTTAACATCCTGTTTCCGAATGTTCTCAACTGCGCTGGTCAAAAAGCCACCCGTGCCACAAGCCGGGTCTAAAACTTTCTCCCCCAAGCGCGGATTTACCATCTCTGTAATAAACTCTGTGAGAGCACGAGGGGTGTAGAACTCGCCGTAATTTCCAGCGTTCTGAAGGTCGCGCAGAATCGTTTCGTAAATATCTCCGAATACGTGACGGTCCTCCGAGCTATTGAAGTCGATTTGATTGAGCTGATTAATCACTTGGCGGAGGATAGTGCCGTTCTTCATGTAGTTATTCGTGCCGTCGAATATCTCACGGATAATTAATGCACGCTTACTGCCAGTACTGACATCAAGGTTCTTAAGTTGAGGGATAAGCTTGCCATCAATGAATTCCTTTAGCTCGTCGCCTGTCATTCCTTCATCATCAGCCGCCCAGTTACGCCATTGGAGCTTCTTAGGCATCGCAGAGATGTATTTCTCGTTAATAAGCTCAAGCTCCTTGTCTTTGTCGTCCAGTATCTTGAGGCTAATCATCCAGCCAAGCTGTTCAATGCGCTGCGCATCACCAGAGACACCGGGGTCCTTGCGCATGATGTTCTGCAGTGTTTTGATAATATTTCCGATATTCTTCATCACAACTCCTTAGGCTACTGCGTAAAGTTCATTCTCGAGTTCTTCGATAGCAACCATATATTCATCCCTGCCGCCGAATAACTGTACGATTTCCGCAGGGGTTCCAAGCTCATTGAAGGGCTCAATCCTTAACACCGAGAGGTCTTCGATGTTCTCGATGCCCTCGTCAGCATATTTATCCAAGAGCGCATTGATAATGATGCGTGCTTTGTCACCATACTTCGTAAAATAGTTGTGTTTCTTCACCCTGTCAGCTCGTTCACGGCGTGTGAGAGGAGGCATATCCCATGCGATGTGACACACAAGGTCGAACACATCCAAGTCTTTCTTGACCTCTGAGACAAGGTTCTCGAGGATAACACCATGAGTTTCGAGCTCATCAATAACAACTTTCTTTTTCGTTGAGCTGTTCCATCTCGCAAGGAATTCATCGAGCGAGCGGTATTCCTTCAAGATGCTTTTTTTGGTGTAGTCCTTCATGGTTTCTATAATGAGCTTGCCGTTACCGTCAAGATGCTGGACTCTCTCATTGAGAACAGAAACATCAACCCCGTTGACGTACACCTTTGGCGTAGGCTCCGAAATGATTCCACCGCCAGTGATAATCTCAGGATGGACAGGATATTCCGTCTTGTCGAAGGTAACATCCTTGCCAGTCTCTGGGTCCACTATCGGCGCATCTTGTTCAGGGTGAATGTCAGCGTCGGTCAGCTCTTCTTCGCCTTTGACAACCTTAATCATGACAGGCTCGCCATCAAACTCAGGACGAGCAAAGATGTCTGTCACATTGCGAAAGTCCATGATAGTGAAGAATGTTTTCCCGTAGTCTTCCCGAATACGAGTACCGCGACCAATGATTTGCTTAAATTCTGTGACGGAGTTGATATTTGAGTCGAGTACGATGAGCTTACACGTCTGAGCATCAACGCCTGTCGTCATCAGCTTAGAGGTTGTAGCAATGACCGGGTAGCGTTCCTCGGGATTGATGAAGTTATCCACCTGTCGCTTGCCTTCGTCGTCATCGCCAGTAATCCGCATTACGTATTTGTAGTTCTCTTTCACCAAGTCTGGATTCAATGTGACAAGAGCTTGCCGCATACGCTCTGCATGCTCAATATCAACGCAGAAGATAATTGATTTGTCGAAGCGGTTAGTCTTCTTCAGGTATTCAGTGATTTTCTTGGCAACTAACTGTGTTCGTTCATCTATGACAATGTTCTTGTCGTAGTCTTTCGTGTTGTAGATGCGGTCTGCGACTTCGTGGCCATCCTTGTCAGTCTTGCCACCTTCAGGTCGCCATCCTTCGAGGTCGGTGTTGAGCCCAACACGAATAACCTTATAGGGGGCTAGAAAGCCATCCTCAATGCCCTGTTTGAGCGTGTATGTGTAAATCGGTTCTCCGAAGTACTCAATGTTCGAGATTTCTTTTGTCTCTTTGGGGGTGGCGGTCATGCCTATCTGTGTAGCAGAGCTGAAGTAATTGAGTATCTCTCGCCAAGCACTGTCAGCATCAGCACTTCCTCTGTGACACTCATCAACTACAACGAGGTCAAAGAAGTCACGGCTGAATTGCTTGTACGCATCCTTATCTTCGTTGTAGTCCACCAGCCCTTGATAGAGAGCAAGGTAGACTTCAAAGGCTTTATCAATCTTCTTGTGTTTGATGACCGTCATCTTGTCTTTAAAGTGCTTGAAGTCGTTCCGCTTGGTCTGGTCAAGCAGGACATTCCGGTCCGCAAGGAAGAGGATGCGTTTCTTTACGCCATTCTTCCAGAGACGGTAAATAATCTGAAAGGCGGTATAGGTCTTGCCCGTCCCCGTAGCCATAACGAGCAGGATTCGTTTCTGCTCCTTAGCTATAGCTTCGACGGTTCTGTTGATGGCGATTTGCTGATAGTAGCGCGGCATTCTTCCAGCGACGTCATAGAAGTAATCGAAAGACACAATCTCTTCTTGCTGAGGGGTCGAAATGTGTTTGGATTTCTTATACATGCTCCAGAGTTCATCAGGAGACGGAAAGTTGTCGAGCGACAGCTCTTTCTCTACCGCAGACGAGAACCCTGAGCGGTCATGCTGAATGAAGCCGTCACCATTAGAACTAAAAGCAACAGGGACATCGAGAATCTCTGCATAACGCAGGGCTTGTTGCATACCAGAGCCTACGGAGTGAGTATTGTCCTTCGCTTCAATAACAGCGATTGGAATATTGGGCTTGAGGTAAAGGATGAAGTCGGCTCGCTTGCGCTCACCCCGGGCTGTCTTATCGCCTCTTACGAAGATACGACCGTCCGTGAAATACACTTCTTCACGAACCTGCTTCTCGATGTTCCATCCAGCTTTGATGAGAGCAGGCAGAATGAATTGGGTGCAGATATCTCTTTCGGAAAGTTCTTTCTTGGAGGTCATAGACTATTTACCCGTCACTTTCTTGGACCTCTGGGAGACACCCTTCAACAGTTTCTTGAGGTCAGCTGTTTTATACAGTCGGTAATTGTTGATGGGGTGACGATAGGACTTGAGCTTGCCCTTGGCGTCCCATCTGTGAAGCGTCATGATTGAGACGCCCAGCAGTTCCGAGGCTTCCTTGACGGTGAGATACTCTTTGAAGTTAGTCATTATCAACCCTCCGCAACGCTATACAGGATAGCATGGAGAGGGATGAAAAACCAGCCGAATCTCAAACTAACCCTCTGGTAGGCTTAAGGCAGTGATTTCATCGAAGCAAAAGGAAAAATCCCTTTCCCTGCTTTTATCGTCAACTACAAGTCAAACAGACGCAATGAGAGACATTGAGACAGTGCTTGTCCAAACGCAATTTGTGTTTAAGGTTATTTTGAAGTTTCCGAAGCATGATTTAGAGCTTCTTCGATGGGGGGCGTATATGTCAAATTAACAACGCCATACGCTACTCGAGCTGAATCCGTAACCTGCTTCTCACCAGCGTAATATATAGTCCCTCTTATGCAACCAACCGAGCTCTGACTCTGCGCGGATATTGATAAAGTCATCTCTGGAATCAATGCAAGAATAGTGCGTTGCTTATCAGAATCAGACATCTTGTCGTACTCAACCTTCAAGCCCTTCACGAGCTCCGTAAAAGGCCTACGCGAAACATATGGCGTTCTGGTTCGAAACGAGTCTTGGTCCGAGCCGGAAGATTTATGGACTTCAATTTCTATGCTTCCCCAAGAGGCCTCTATGGGAGTTCCATTTTTATCAATCGTCTCAATAACAACCAGAATATCCTGCTTCGGCTCTTTAAAATACGCTTCCTTTAGAGCAAGGGGCTCTTTAATACCAGCCCACACACATGGCTGGACGGAAAACGTAACTGCACATATTGTGATAAGGGTGACTAAGAAACACCATCTTTTAGTAAGCATACATCTCCTCATTTGTAAAACATTGAGCAAGCCGCCCCGTTGAATACTACTGTCGAGAACTCTCACCTCACTTAAAAGCATAATCCCTTTCTTGCATAGCGCAAGCAAAATTACGGTGTCTCAGTACCGTGGTGCTTTAGACCGTATCACATATGATAAATTTATGGTGATCCCTAAAGTACGCTTACAATTTTCGGACCAGCTACGTCGCCTCAGAACGAAACGCAAGCTATCTCAAGAAGAGATGGCCGAACTTATTGGGATGGACTCCCGCTACTACCAACGACTGGAGTCCACCAAACCGGGAGCCGTCAAGATTGATACGCTGGACCGCATCGCAAAGGCACTAAAAATATCCTTGTCCAATTTGTTGGATATTTAACTCTGCCTTTTCTCCAAGCTCTGCCGCATAACCTCCCGTATCGTGGTGGGTTTAAAGTAAATGTCGCGCTCAATACCGAGACCGAGTCTGTTTCGGCATTCCTGTAGCTCTTGCAGGCTGAAGTATCCAAGCTCAACATCGTGTCCGACTACAACGCCGAAGAAGGTATCAGTCCCGTCATACTCGCTGGCATACCATGTCCAGTTACTGCATGGGTCGAAGAACTTGACATAGATGGTCGCATCTTCGCCTTTGATTTCTTGCTCGTACAGCTTCGGCATTCTCTCAGCAATCTTTTCTGGTAGTAGAATCATATTTGCCCTCTAGCACTCTCTACATTAGGTTTTCTTTCAGGTCAAAAGGAAAAATCCCTTGCTATACAAAACGAACGCCTATAAGTCAAGCAGTGCAGTTCTATGTCATTTAGATTGAACTTCCATGCTCCGATTTCTTATAACAATCCGACCAGCACTTCCCCGACTTAAAGGAGACCGGAAACTTGGTTCCTTCAATCTCAACTTCCATGATGGCTCTAATCCGGTCAATGCTCTGCTCAACCTCTGAATCAGGCACAGTTATAAGCACGCCATCGTGCAGAAAAGTCGAAAGAGCAAACCCCTCTCGATGCAGATTCACAAGCGCAAACTTGGCTATGTCAGCCCCAGTTCCTTGAATCATGTGGTTCACTACCTGCCGTTCCGCTTTCTTGCGGTCGTATGAATCTGGGGATAGGATGTTCTGAAGGAATCTCTTCCGTCCATAATAAGTGGAAACAAATCCATCTTTCCGTGCTTTCTGGATTGCTTCAGTTTTGAACGCCTCAATCTCTGGAATTTGATTCTTATACGTCGCCATAAGCTTCTGCGCTTCATAGGTAGTGATGTAAAGATTTCTCGCCAAGCCGGAAGGTTCTTGTCCATAAGCAATTCCGAAATTCAGAATCTTTCCCAACTTCCGTTCTTTGTCGGTCACAGACTCATATCGGATGCCCTTCATGTCAGCTACCACTTTGCGATGGAGGTCCAATCCCTTAGTCCAGCAGTCTTTAAAGTACTTGTCATGCGAAAGAGCCGATAAAATGCGGAGCTCAAAGCTGTCATAGTCTACAAGGATGAACGAACATCCTTCGTCAGCAACGATCACTGCTCTCGCAACCTCTGAAATGCTCTGAAAGCTGTAGCCTTGACTGTAGATCCTTCCGCTGGGACAGTTATCCAGATAGCGACAGAATATCTTGGACCGGGTCTTGTCAGTAGCTTCTTCGATTGCCTTGAGTGCGGAAAGGAGCTTTTCAATCTCACGATATCGGATAATCTTATCCGTGACGGGATTGCTCAAATCTTTTAGCATCCTGCGATTCGTGCTAAGCCGTCCGGTCTGTGTTACTCTTGGCTTAACTCCAAGATGGCTCAGGAGAATCTTTGAGACATCACGGGACGAATTAAAATTACAATTCTCTTTTACGCCGAAAGCATCCTTGAGCTCTTGCTCAATGGCGTCTTTTTGCTCCGCATTTTGCCGCATCAAGTTCTCGAGTTTCACAAGGTCAACGTTCAAACCACGCTCTTCCATTGAGCGTTTTACAGGCGCCATGTCTTTCTCAAGATTGATAATTGTTTCGCTATGCATATTTGTCTTAAATCCTTTAACTGCAATAGGATGCAAAGAGATACCCCCACGGACATATATACCTAAACCATGATTTTTTGAGCGTGTCAAGTCGCGCGTAAAAACAGTTTCGGAAATTGCCTCTGGCTCGAGGAGGCTCGTCGACGTCATAATTGAACTCTCTGTCTGCGCATCAGTGATTTTCTGTGTTTGAACGGATTCACTTTGATAAATTCCCAGTCGGCTAATGTTGAACGTGCGAATTTCTGAGCGAGATACAAAGTTGCATTGGGATTAATTGACGGCTGATAGGGCATAGCCTCAGAGCGTCCAAATTCCTCCGCGCATCGTTTCTGAAAACTCTCTGCCTTTAGCGGATGAATTCCTCTGATAAGAGCGTGAATGTGAACTCCTTTGCGACCATTTCCGGTATCGTAAAGAACGAAGCAGAAGAGAAAGTTGTTGATGAACGTTTCTTCGGGCGTGTTCAATCTCTTCAGGAATCCTTTGAGGCCCTTCCGTGCGCCTTCGACGCCCCGGATTCGCCTGAAAGTAATCGTAGCCCAGAGGTCATAAGGGCCATGTTCAATGAGCATATTCTGAAAGGAAGCTATCGTTCTCTCCATTTGGGCACAGCGATTTACAAGGTGCTTTTCAGTAAGCATCTGAGGACTCTCTTTCTTGTTGTTACTCCTCGCGCCGGAAAGGTACCGAACGAAAGAAGCATGACTATTTATATATACCGCGTGTCGCTCCCATGAGCGCTCACTTCAAACAGGCCCTAAAACACGAAAGGCAGCCACCCGAAAGGATGACTGCCTCTTGTTACACCATCATTAGCTCTACGGATACCTGACTTTCAGGCCCGAGAACAATTGTCTTGTGATTCTTTGCAACCCTATAAAAGATGAAGGGCAGCGCAATGTTTAAAACACTACGCTGCCCGACATCAAGTTGGCTCCCCCGCCTGGGATCGAACCAGGGACACTGCGGTTAACAGCCGCATGCTCTACCAGCTGAGCTACAGGGGAATGACTTGTTAAATATTGCTTTTGGAGGTGCTAATTATAAAGATTGCGGG
>Ga0114951_10003654_pt1 | contig 15735 bp, 9 predicted proteins | sample AM7aDNAmetaG_FD_88677 | JGI IMG/M metagenome (GOLD analysis project Ga0114951, IMG submission 88677) | Freshwater microbial communities from Finland to study Microbial Dark Matter (Phase II) - AM7a DNA metaG | ecosystem: Environmental > Aquatic > Freshwater > Lake | place: Finland: Lake Alinen...
CCTACGTTTGGCTTCTTTAGGGAAATTATATTCGACCAAATCCTTAATGGCAGTGATGGTTTGGGTGGGAATAATAATTGCCCTGATGGTTTCAACAGCCTTAGCGGCTAATACCTCTGCGACTCCTCGAAAAAGGGCGGGTAGACACCCCTTATTTCTGTTTCAACAGCCTTAGCGGCTAATACCTCTGCGACCATTACCACCAATAATGTTTCAATGGTTGTTAGGAAGTTTCAACAGCCTTAGCGGCTAATACCTCTGCGACGTTGGCACGTCCAATCTGAAAGTGGGAACGCTGAAGTTTCAACAGCCTTAGCGGCTAATACCTCTGCGACGCAGTGCTGTCATTGTTTCCTGGGTCATTTTTTGTTTCAACAGCCTTAGCGGCTAATACCTCTGCGACACTGCTGTTTGCGGCAGCATACCTGCTCTACATGAGTTTCAACAGCCTTAGCGGCTAATACCTCTGCGACCCAGTCAGGGAACTTTGGTGTATGATCGCCTCCTGCAGTTTCAACAGCCTTAGCGGCTAATACCTCTGCGACAATAAGAGAAATAACATAAAGGATTACACACTAAGTTTCAACAGCCTTAGCGGCTAATACCTCTGCGACTACGACAGATATCCCTGCAACCGCGAACAAATTAAGGTTTCAACAGCCTTAGCGGCTAATACCTCTGCGACTTTTAAATGGGGTATAATTTTATGACCACGGGTAAGGTTTCAACAGCCTTAGCGGCTAATACCTCTGCGACAGGACGCAGGGCGCATCGCCGGCCTCGAAGTCAAAAAAAGTTTCAACAGCCTTAGTGGCTAATACCTCTGCGACTGCCACGTGCCCAGGAAGTGGAGCTTCTGCGTATCGCCGGTTTCAACAGCCTTAGCGGCTAATACCTCTGCGACTCGACCCGCGGGCCGAAGCGTTTGTCTCAGACAGTTTCAACAGCCTTAGCGGCTAATACCTCTGCGACAAATTAGCTGAGAGTAAAAATACCTAGATGGTAGTTGTTTCAACAGCCTTAGCGGCTAATACCTCTGCGACTTTAGTAATGAGCTTGTTAAACCGAGCATTTCTGATAGTTTCAACAGCCTTAGCGGCTAATACCTCTGCGACCGGAAGGCACAGTTCGAAACGGACAGGCCAGTGTGTTTCAACAGCCTTAGCGGCTAATACCTCTGCGACTGATAGGAGTAGGAATCAATACCGTATTGGTAATCCGTTTCAACAGCCTTAGCGGCTAATACCTCTGCGACTTGATAAAATCCTCTCCAAGGCGCCAGGCGACAGAACGTTTCAACAGCCTTAGCGGCTAATACCTCTGCGACTGGGAGATGTGGATGGGAACGGGAATATGACTGTTGTTTCAACAGCCTTAGCGGCTAATACCTCTGCGACTTAGCGGCGATGTGTCAGGGATTAGCGGCGATGTGTCGTTTCAACAGCCTTAGCGGCTAATACCTCTGCGACTCTGTCTCTGTAAGCCGCGTCGCACAAGGCTTGGAAACGTCAACTGGCGAACCTGTTCAGTCAATCGCAGAGGCAGAGCATAAATTAGCTTTTTTTCACTCAAAGTTCAAGCCTAAGTTAATGATTTTTTTAGATTTGGCAAACCTAAAGCTGGAAAAAATCCCCAACTCATTCTGTATCATTCTGAATGTTATACAAATAATGCCTATTTTGGCGTTTTGTGGGCAAAAATCGCTTGAGGTACGCCAGAGGGGTTTCACACCAGCATGACCGCTGGAAATTGAGCTAGCCGCTCCCCGCGAATATCGGTGGAGTCTTGCCGACATTCAGCGCATAGCCGGTAAAAGCGCAGGTCGTCGCCGTCTTCCAGCAATGGGCGCAGCCGGTCGCGGATGTCCTGCAATTCTTCCGGCCGGCGCAAAACGATCTCAAACACGGATTTTTGCACCCGGTCGCCGTATTCCAATAATGCCTTGCCTACTTGGTCGCGGATTCTGTCGTCGGTGATGTCGAAACAGACCAAGTAGATATGCATGGTTAACCCTTTTCTGCTTAATTCAAGTTCAATCCTGCCTCACTGATTGCCTTCCATGGACGCTGGATGCATTCGATCCGTCCCTGTATCTCACCCTTCAGGCAACAGAGTTGTGCAAATCGGCTGTCCTGCCGATTTGTCCGGCATCCCTGCCGGAATGACGGAATATATTTTCATCGTATCCTCCAGGCGTGAAAGTCATCGCCGCGCATGAGCCAGCCGATTAACGACAGGTTTTGCCGGTGGATGTGTTGAACCGGGGTGACCGGGGTTTCTTCGCCAACCGCCTGCAGCGGTTCATTGAGCCGCTTGAACAGGCTGGCCAGATAGTCGCGTCGGGCTTCCTGTTTCATCAGGCAAGCCCCGTTGGCGGCGGTGAAAAAATCATGTGGTTTTAGTTCTTTGCGTTGTACACAGGACAGTGCGGTGCGCTCAACCAAATGGCGGAACGGTTCCATCAGGTCGGAGGCGAGGGTGGCATGGCGACCGTGCGCCTGATGGTAAAACCCCAGCCAGGGCAACAGGCCATCGGTGTGCAACAGGGTTTCCACATAGCCATGCAGTAGGGTGTAGCCATACGACAGCAAGGCATTGAACGGGTCTAGCGGAGGCTGGCGGTTGCGCCCGGTGAAATGCCAGTCGGTGGGCAGCGAACCTTGCAAGGCTTGGAAGAACTGGCGGGTGGCGGAACCTTCCACGCCGTTCAGTTCATCCAACCCGGTTGCATTCGCCACACTCGCAAGAAGAAGCTTAAGCCGCTCCGCATCAGCCGTGATGCCACGTTGACGCAGGGTCTCGCGCAAATGGCGAATGCGGGCATCGACAATTTGTTTGGCGAGATTCAGGCACAAGGCGGGGTCGGCGAACAAGTTGGCCTGTTTGAGCCACAGGCCGGAGCCTGGCTCTGCGGGCTGGCCGGTCCACAACACGCCGCGATAACCGCCGGTCGAACCGGCAAAATGTATCGGCACTTTCCGGGCCAGCGCCGCTTGCAGTGCCGGTGTGGTGAGGGTGTGCGAACCGAACAAGACGACTGCTTGCAGGTTGTTCCAAGCCACGTCATGCTGGGTTTCCCCGTCGCGCTCGACCCGAAGCCGTCCGGCGTGGGTGCTGAGGGTGGCATGTCCGCCTACGACGCAGAGTAGCTGGCCCATGTCGCCCATTTCTCCGATTCGGGTTGGATCGTTCCCGCGCTCCGCGTGGGAATGCAGATTGCACCGCTCCGGCGTTGTCTGACGCGGAGCGTCAGCTTTTGCATTCCCACGGAGACCGTGGTAACGATCAATTTCAACCCCATCGACCGCCAACGGGGTTCGGCCACCCAACCGGGCCAGCCAAGAATTGGGCGGGACACTGGGCTTGCCCTCGATTTCATCCTTATGCCCCGATACATCGACAGCCAAGTCATTGACAAACAGATAGCCTAAATAGCGGAAACCCTCGCCAATTTCGGCGATGCGGGTTTTGTCGGGGTTGAGCGAAAGCCCGTGTTCGGCCAAGGATGCCGTGGCGGCGTTGTGAGCCTGACGGGCCTGTTCCTCGTTTTTGCAAAGGACGACAAAATCATCGGCAAAACGGATTAACCGGAAACCGAGCACCTCCATGTCGCCGTCGAAATCGTCCAGCATCAAGTTGGCTAAGGCCGGACTGAGAGGGGAGCCTTGCGGTAGTCCTGCCTTGCGCTGAATGGTTTGGCCGTCAAATTCCACAGGGCAGGAAACCCATTGTTGCAAAAGGCCCACTACCGGGTCTTCGCCGTACAGGCTGCGCAACCGGATATCCAGCCTATCATAAGCCACGCTATCGAAAAAGTCGTCAATGTCGGATTCGTAAACCCACTGGTAGCCTTGGCGGATGGCAGACTGGACGGCATCGCGGGCATTCATCCGCGAGCGTCCGGCACGATAACCGTAGCTGTGGCAGTATTGGCAAGATTCCAGTGCGGGGGTGAGGATTTGCCCAACGGCCCTCTGCAACACCCGGTCAATAAAAGGCGGCACGGCTAGTGGGCGTAAGCTGCCGTCGGGATTGGCATGAACCACGCCGCGCAAGGGCGGCGGGTGATAGCTGCCCAGCAAAGCCTTGTCCAAAGCTTGTTGCAGCCGTTCCAGCGGGATTTCGTCTTGGATGCCTTCTGTAAGGGCCGGGTCGTCAGCATAAAATTCCCCGGTCGAATCGTCAGTGACGTCCGCCTGTGCAAGCTTATTTCGGGCTAATTCCTGGTTGCTGACGACATGCCGCCAAGCTTCCACTAGATTGTCTTCTTCGCGGGCGAGCATCAGCAAGGATGCGGCGGGCAGTGCGCGGCGGCAGGACACGCCGGTATCCGGGGCTTGCAGTTGGTAACGCCCCAAGCCGAAAGCGACACGCTGGCCCAAGCCGGTGTATTGCCCACAGATGGCCCATTGCAGCCACTCGACCGGGGGTAGCTCGGGGAACGCCAATTCCAGCCGTCCGTTCATGCCGCCAATGACATGGCGCTCCCCAACGGCATCGGTGTAGTCCGCGTCCAGCCAAAACAAATGCCCTTGGTCGATTAGCAGGGGCGGTGCCGGGGGGCGCGGCGGTGTCGCCACGCCACGCGAACGCAGCAGTTCCGCCATGCTGTCATAGAGGCGGGCGGACAGCAACGCACCGTCCACATCGGACAGGTTACGGCAGTAACGCGCCTCGCCCTTGGCATCAGTGCGTCTCTCTTTAGCTTTCAGCAATCTAACGGGGGACTGCGTGTGCCATGTCAGTTTGTCGTAACCGCGCCAGAGTTCGGCTTCCTGTTGCAAGCTGGCGAATTCGTAAGCACATAGTTCATCGAAACGAGTCACCGCCTCGGCAGTGAAGCTGTCATGCAAGGCCGCCAATGCGCAATTGTTGCGGAAAGGCAGGGGCCGGTCCTTTTGGGGGCTGCTGCCCGGAAGCCTTGCCAGATTGCCCAAGAGTGTATTGAAAATCTTCTCGCCACCGGCTAGGCATACCAAGGTGAATCGGTAAAACTGCCCCGGCTGGTAGGCGATGCGCCCGCTTTCCGGGGCATCAAAGCGGATCAATCGCTCGAACCCTTCCGGGCCGCCCGCCAGATAGCGCAAAAACGCCCCCAAAGCGGGTTGGTGGAAGAAGCTTGGGTTACTGGTTTGCAGAAAGCGCAGGGTGACAACCACCGAGCGCAGGGGGAATAAATTGATTATTGAGAGCATATTAGGGCAATTTTAAATTTCTGCGATTCCATCCTTCATTAAGAATGTCTCGGTATTTTTTATAAATTCTCTCTGATATGGGTGGACACATTCTTTTTGCCATGTCATATTTAGAAAATAAATCCAGCATTGCGGGATTATTGTCCTTCTTTATTCGTGAAAACTGATTATCTAACTCAAGCATTACTTTAGCAGCAAATCGATAATTAAGTGTAGTCTCCATGCTTTCAAATATGATTGACCAAGATAAAACCACAAAAGCAAGCCTTGGTAGTGAGTAGTTTGGATCATTTGCTAAGACAGGGATCATAAATAGAGGAATAATTAAAACCAAAGAGAAAAATATAAGTAAAAAAGCTCTATACCGAATGAAGCATTTCTCATACAAATGATGGTTAAAATAAGAATTCTCCTGGAGCATCGAAATTAGTTTGGATTCAGAAGATGTTTCGTCTTTTATAGAATATTTAATCGGATTGTCTTGCTTATTTATATTGTTTTTGACAAGCTTAGAAACCCATAGGCTAATGTTAGCTTTTTGATGAGAGAGATCAAAAACACTAGGAACTTCACCATAGGCTTTCTCAAGCATTGCAATTTTTTGCAAGTCATGTGCTAGCATATAACTATTTTTAGCCCTATAGCTCCAATACCAACTAATCAATTGGCAAAAAATAGCTAATAGGCTAGATGAATATAAAAAATAGCCATTGGCAAATACAGCAAACAACAAAAAAATAACCGTAAAAATCGAAAATATGTTTTTATTTATATTATGCTTATTTCCTTCCTTGAATAAGGCATCGTAATAAAGATCAAGATCGTTTTGAGAGTTCATCTGTTTTACCTATGGTGTTTAATGAAAGTTACTTATAAACTGTTCCATTAACTTTATCTTATGTTATTGGTCGCAATTTTTCCCCTTCCGCCAAAACCGCCAAGCCTTGCCGTTGATCCCCCCTTTTTTTGTCATTGCTGACAAACCATTTGAAGCCCTCGGTTTCAATGTTGGGATTGTCCCCCTCAAAAGGATAGCGCACTGGATGGTAGGCGGGCGGGTCGCCGAGGGCATGGAGTATGTTCAGCGTGGCTTGGTCAATATAAGAGAGGTCTTCGTCAAGTAGGGGTTTCTCAAGGCTTTGACCCAAGGCAGCGGCTTCGGTGGGGTATAAATTGGACAATGCTACTGCTTCTTGCCCAATCCATGCCGATGGGTCTACCCAAGCATAGCGCGACTGGGTGTCCCAATCCTCGCTGCCATAGCGTTTGGCCCGGTCAATCAGAAATAGGCCGCATACTTTCACCGTCACCGAACCCAGCCCCAAGGGTTTGCCCAAGCCTAGGCGATGGCGGAATGCCTCCCCCGGTGTCAAGGCTTTTTGCAACAGGCACAGTTCGGCATTGGACAGGTTGTCAAAGTCGATATGGAAATAAAAGGTTTGTCCTTTATCGAGGAGATGGCAACGGACTTTTTGGCTTAGGTTTTCTTGGGTGTTTAGGCTCACCCAAGCGGGTGTGCCTGGTTGGGGGGCTTCCTGCTGCGGCAAATAATATTTGCGGCCATTCGGTTTGTGCAGGCTTAAGTCAAGCTCGGCCTTGGTGATGTGCTTGCCATTTTGGAAATACATCGCAGGAGATGGCGGCTTGGGGCTGGAGAGGATTTTCAATTGATACCCTTTTTCGGGCTCATGCATTGGCTTTAGAGTTTTGATCTTCTCCGGTTCCGCGCTGTGGGCATCGGAGAAGCGGAGGCGGGAAGCTAGATTTTTAGAACTCGGTGGCAAGTCTTGATTGGCCTTTTTGGCTTTTTCCACTTTTTTATCCCCCCCTTCAACCACGCCAAACAAGCATTCCGCCGGGGTGAGGTCCTTTCGGTCAGTATAACCCCAAGGCACTAGGTTTTCGTAGATTCTGGCAAACGCCTCATGGATGGTTCGGTCTATCGGTTTGCGCCAGATGGAGGAATAGCTAATTTCGGTGACTTGGCCTTGGTCGTTAATGTCAAAATAAACCATGTCACCATCTGCTAGAAAAGTTTCACGGTTTTGGATTAAACAATAAGCTTGCGGTAGAAATGGCAACGACTCATCAGCCTTGTGTTGTGTTTTGGCTATTAACAAAAATTTATCCACAATACTTGTTGGTATCTCAACTTCTTTATCTTTAATGCGTTTGGTTTTTGGCGTTGGTATGAATCGTTCGTGATGTTTAGTAATCGGAATTTCTTTCTCGCGCCCCTCGATTCCAAGCACAAATAGTACGCCTCTTGTGTAAGAGCTTTGTTCAGTTGGAGTTAGCCCGTCAAATTCAATTTGAGTTTTTATATTGTTATCGATTATTCTCTGACCTAACATTGAATAAGTTTGATTACCTTCTCGGTTCCTGTTATATTTGATATAAAGACTTGGATTATTGATATCGACATTATCATTGATAGTAAAGCTATTCAGGCGACTATCCAAGCGAGCATAATAAAAGTTTGGTTTGCGGAAATGATTGCAACTTATATTAGCATTGAGGAAACTGTTAGTTCTAATGTATTCTACCTTTTTATCTTCTCTATTGTATTGATAGCCATTGACATAAGCTGGCAACCATTCACCCAATAAAGAATTTGAATTAAAAAATGTAATCCACTTTTTCTCAAATCTCCCTGCTCTTTCATCATATATTTTTGGAATAGTAGGAAAGCATAATGGGCGTAGAAAGTAATGAGTTTCTCCACATTTGATCTCGGTGCGAATATAACCTATCGCCGACAACCCCTTGCCGACTTCTTTCCTGACTGAGTAGGTTTCCTTTTCCAATACCCTCAGGGCTGACTGGCTTAAGGCTTCCGCGACGGAAGCCACCATGCCGCGCAAGCTGTTGGCTGGCAGGGCATAGTCACCGTGAATATCTTGATACAGGTCTACAAAGGTTTCGCCAGTGGCGAGTTTTTCTTTGTCATGCTGGTTGCCGACCACGGTGGGGGTTTCCAGCTTCACCGAGCAAAGGATGCGCCCGGAGTGCTGGGTTTTTAGCCAAAGGTCATGGCGGATGCCGAGATTTTCGCCTTTGGGCTTTTCGCCTCGTTTTATCTGCTCAAATGGCACGGAGGGTGTCCAGTCATTGCCCACTTTGCCGGTGACGGGGATGAAATGATAAGGGTTATAAAAGTCCATCTTGTATGCCTCGTTTAAATGGTTCAATAATAAGGTGATATCCAATAAAGAACATCCCATCCAAAGGCCAAGCTGGGGCTTGGCGCTCCCATAAGGAACGCCAAGCCCCAGCTTGGCAAGGTGATTTGCGGAGGAATTGTTCGTGATTTTCGTGGACAATTCATTTCGGTTTTGGAGGATTCATTATTGGAAATCACCTAAGCAGTAAACGCTCGCAAGCGGGTTACTCCGGCTTACAGTGGTTGGTTCAATAAGTCATGCAGGGATTTAACCCAGTCCTTTGCCAAGTTTTTCCAGTGGCTTTGCTTCAAATCGTCCCATCGTTGGATGAATGCTCCACCTTTCTCTACTTTTATTTCCACGGTGAATACACCATAACCCTTGGCCTTGCCCCAACCGAGGGCCAAGTCTCCCTCCATCGCGTCCCGCAAGGCCAATACCAACAAGCCTTTCCACCAGTTGTTTTGCTTGTGGAGATAGCCATGATTGATGCGCAATTTGGTTTTCAGCGTTTCCACCCATGCCGCCTCGACCGTATAGAGTGCGCTGTCGGCCACGCCGCCGGTGAAGCGATCCACGGCATTGAAGGTTTGCCTATGGGTTTTTACATTTTCCCCCGTGGCATCATGGAAAATCAATGCACTGGCCCGTTCCTCGCTGCCAAACAATATCTTCAACAAGTCGTCGGCTTTTTTACCCGCTTTAATAAAGGGCGGGGCTTCTTGAGTGTTTTCAACCAATATAGTCATCAAGATTTTTCGGCAATGGCTGCGCAATAACCCGCGCAAACTGGATGCAGGGGCAATCAGGCGAGTTTTGCCGTTATGATTTTCTTTGCGAAAAACCATATCCGGCGAGTTGTCCCGCTTGTCTTGGTTTGTAAGGTTTTTTTTGTCATCGGGGCGCTCCGGGTCCACCAACAATGGGGCTTGCAGCTTAATGTGCAGGGGAATTTGATTGAATTGTCTTTTGCCTTGGACGACAGGTGCAGTTTGATTTAGGCTGTTTGCCTCGATAAACGCATTCGCCAGATCGGTGACGGGTTGTTTAAGCAGCCAATCCACCAACCTGGCCGGACTCAGCGTTTTCACACTGTCAAGAGTCCAAACCACCTGGCCTTCGGATTTGTTACCGCCGCGCCCCAACCGGGCGAGTGGATTGTCTTTGGCGAGTTGGTTGAGCAAGCCTAAAAAGGTTTTCACTTCTGTTCGGCTAATGCGATGGTTGCCCCTGCGCTCCAATTCAAACTCACAAAAAAATTGGCTGTTGATCGGTACTTGGGCGACTTCGTGCAGGCTGTTGTCTTTGGCTGTGCCAGTGATAGGGTCTGTGGCGGTGCGGGTGCGTCGGGTTTTCAGGATGCCGCCGTTGCCTGCCTGGCACAGCTTGGCATCATAAACCCTTAGCAAACTTGCATTGCTTGCTTGGTTTTCACCCCTTTGCCCACCGGGCATCTCTCCAAACAAGTTGGCATGATGCGATGCCTGATTACTGGACTTCAACAAAGCCGAGAGTAAGGCGCGCAGACTGGTTCCGGGAATGAATGGAGTCCCGTCGGGGTGGGTGCAGATGTCCAAATAATTGCCGTGCTGCCCCTCCCGTCCGGAGATGTCGCCGGGCATAGCGCCCGTGCCTATGGACAAGGGGCTGAGGCATTTCAGCCACCCGGTGATTTGCACTCGCTCATATTCACCTGTCATGACCACTCCTTAATTTCTGCCTTATATCTATCGTGTATTTCATCGTTGATGCGGATTTCGCCGTAGCCGTTTTCCCGAATATAGGGGTTATGTTGCCATAGCTGATGGCTAGGCTCACCGTCAGGTTGCGGAAGCCCTAGGCTGCGCCAGTTCAGTAAAAGTTGTTTTGCTTTATCGAGTTTACCTTCAACGGATTCGAGTACGAAAACGCTGCCAGCTTCGGTTAGCCAAAATGGGTGATAGTTCTGGTTGTCCTTTTTTAAATAATGATGCCAGACAAATTGCCCTCCTTCCCTCTGTTGGGCAGCAAAAAAACGCAGCATTATCAAGCTTTTTTTTGATACTTTGTCCCAATAGGCTTGATAGCATTCGCGCAATTTATTGTTGTCACCGCAGGCGGGTATGGCTTGGGCTTGCGCATCGTCAAACATCACCGCCGGGGTTTGCAGGCAGACAATGAAATAGTTAGTGCCGTCGATGGGTTTTATTTCAGCTTCATCCAAAAACGACTTTGCTTGCACGGCAAACGTGGCAATGGCCTTAGTTTTGCCTAAACCAACCAGCGGATGGGCCAGTGCCTTCAATAATTTCTCTAACACTTCGGCGCGCTGTTCTGCTTGTGTGATTGCATTCAAGTCAATGTCCATGCACCAAGCCATGCCTTGGGGTTCGATGCAATCCAAGCTAAACAACTGCTTTTCCACGGATTGACCCGTTTGCCGGTCAATGGCAGTATGTACGGCAAGATGATGTTTGCACCCGGGCAGTGCCTCCACTAACTGATGCGCTGCCTTCCATTCCTTGGGTTTCCAGTCGATTTGGAACTTGGCGGCTTGCGTTGTTCTAGTGTTGACAAAATTCGCATTATCATCCGGTAATAAGGCCAAATCGATTAAGTTCTGTGGAATGGTTTCGTTTGGTTTGTCTTTCGCCCAAGCATCCCCGACCCAAGCCAAGCTTAACGGTAAAACCCGGCGACGGTCTAGCACGTCGGCCTTGGATGGCAGGGCGTGGGTGAACACCAATTGATCGAGGCAAAATTCTTCCTTGTCGATTTTTTCCAAATCCAAGCGACAGGCCAAAACGGCTTTAATCGCCCCGCCGGAAATGCTTTCTTCGCTTTCAAACAGGTTGGACTCCGGTGCGCGGGGTTTGGCTAGACAGAATGGGCGGTCTAGGGTCAGGCGCAGCCCAATGCGAGTGGGCGAACCCGATAGCCTAGCCGGGTCAGGCGGCATGACAGGTTCGCACTCGACCTTGACCGCCAATATCTTGCCATAGCCCACGCCTTTCAACGAACCCAAGGCAGACAAATAGCTGACCGCTTTTTCTAGCCACTGCCGGGCTTTTTCGGCTTCGTCGGCCCGGTCGAAACAAGCCCTGATTTTCCCGGCAAACGCTAGGCTGCGATCCGCCGAACATGCCGCATCAATCACTACCAACGCGCCTTGTTCGACGGTCCCGGTGTCAGGGTTCAAGGTGATGCGGTTGCGTGGCGTGGACGACTGGGTAAACGGTTGGCATCGCCAGTAATAGTCGAAATTGAATGCGGCGCGGGTTTGCAGGAAATCATCGGCTTGAACCGTTTTCAATGGTTTAGGGCCAAACCAGCCTAGGATTTTAGAATCACCTTCAATCAACAAGCTTAATTCTTTAGCCTTTTTCGATTGTCCGTTTTCTTGCAGTATCTCGGCAAACCGTTCCAAAGTTTCGCGCAGATTGCCGCGTATCAGACTTCCCGGTAAAACCGGAACCTCGCCGTCCTTAAGCATCACCATGTCATAGCCAAAGCCCATTGCGCCTAAGGATTGGGTCAGCACCGGGGTTTGCAAGGTCAATGTCAGGGTATAATAGTAATCAAGCATGATCATTTACCTCCGTGGCTTGGACTTGGTCTTTCTTACGAGGGGCGAGATAATCCCACAATTCCACTAAATGCAGCCATTGCCAAGGGTCAGTCATGACAGCAGATTCATGCGCTTTAACGGCATTTTCAGGCTTCGTAGATTCTTCGCCCAGTTCAGCAGTTGCCGGTTCTTGCTTTGCGGCGTCAAACTTATCGGATTGGGTCGTAGGTTTCGGTGGCAGTCGCAACACGCCATTCTTAATTAACTCTTCCAATTGTTTTAAAAGTACTGGATTGTCTTTTTGCAGGGAATAAAAACGCTCGATTTTTTTTCCGAAAGCATCGGTTTGGGTGGCTTGGGCAATTTGGTAGGCTTGGCTTTTGGGCATGGCTTCCAAGAATTCGGCTATCGGCTTAGCCTGTTCGTCCCAGTTTAATGCCAGTGCGTTGTGCTGCGGGTATTGGGGCGGCTTACCTTCTGCTTGCGGAATTTCAATATCCGGCACGGCGGCCAAGGGTTGCAACGGAAAGCGGGATTTTGCCAGTACGCCGTATCGCTTGGCAAAAAACTCGTCTAGCGTTTCTGCCGGGTAGTCGATGGATTCCAGTACGGCATAGTCGAAATAATTGCCTTCCCGCCCGTATTCCCGTTCTTTTATTTCATCCGCCAAGTCTTCCGCCAGTTTCTTGACACGGCCTATCGGGGTTTTGTAATGGCAAAACACTAATCCGCCGGCATGGGTGAGCTTATGTTTTGTTCCGTCAAGTTCAATCGACCAATTCCTACTCTGTTGGTAAAACATCTGCGCCAATGCAAAACCTTTCGAGGCGGGGACGACAAACATCATCTCATCGCCGCCCCACAGCAGGGTTTCCAATGGAAGTATGCCTTTGCCGTCTTCAGGCATCCATTGCTGCAATAAACAGGCGAGGAATTCCCGCCTGTAGGTTTTCAACGTATGGTCAAAATGCTTTTGATCTTCTACCGATTTGACCCCATTGGCCTGAATGCCGCCAAAGCCATTGCCGTCGGCGTAGAATACGGCGATTTTGTTTTCCAAGTTGACGTATTTTTGGTCATAGGCGATTTTGTCTATACTCTCGGAAGCTTGGCAATCATCCGATTGCAATTGTTGGAGGAGTTGCCCCCGCTCTTCAGTTTTGGGAAGCTCAAACGTTTCTGCAATATACAGCCCGTGGCGGAGATAACGGCCCAACAAAAAGCGGTACTGGCTGGCCGGGGCAAGAAGCTTACCTTCAAAGCCCGTTGGAGGATATTTCATTGCACTGACGGCAGGGAGTATGCCTTGCAGAGTGCAGGGTTGAGCGGGGTTGTCCGATGGCTCCAATATTGGCTGAGGGGCAAGGCTGATTTGATGAATTTGTTGGCTGCGGGATTTGCCAAGCAAGCATTCTTTGACTAGGGTGAAGTCGTTGCTTTCGTCAATCAACCCAACCACAGTGAACGTGAAATAGCGGAAATAGTCATGGTTGCTGAGAAAGTGGGCAATTGCCTGGGCATATTTTGCAAGTGTTTCACCCATTTTTCCGTCAATGTTGGGGAGCTTGTCGATATTGACTTCAAAAATGCCACTGGATGCCCCCGTGGTGATGGCTGTCAGCGGTTTAATAAGTTCGGGTAGAGGCAATACAAATTCAGCCAGACGGTTCAGTTCTGGTATATGGTCTGATTCGTATTTGTTTCGGATAGTCTCGTTATAAACTTGAATGATAGAGTATAAAGGCGGTTCATCTTGAGTTTTTTCGATATGCGCCCCATCCAGCAATTCCACCGCCCATTTCAATAACAAGCTACTGCCACGGACGATGCTGAGTTGAGAGGTATCATAGACTGAGGCATAGATATTCACCCCGCTGACTTGAAGATAGGCTTGATAGTGTTTCGTGTCCTGCATGAGTGTCCCCTTATTATTAAATTCAAAGCCTGGCATTTTAGGCTTTTGGTTTTCTACGGCCTTTGCCAGCAATTTTGTCTATCCATTCGGCCAGCCTCTCTGAATATCTGACTGTCAACGCCAATCCAATTATGACTAAAGACACAACGGAAATCATAATGGGACCGTCTTCCACCAAACCTTTCCAATCCGGCCATCGGTTGTCAAGTCGATCCCAATCTATAGCCAAAAAGGCGGCGATCAAACCAACGGGCAACCCTATGATAGCGATCACGCTTAAACGCCTTGCGGCTTCGGCAAGCTTTCTTTGCTCCAAACTTAATTGCACCGAAGCTTCGGCAAGTTTCTTCTGAGCCTCGGAAAGTTTTTTCTGTGCTTGCGTTTCCAGAAAATCATTGGCGTCTTGCGCCTCTTGCTTGACTTGGTCAAACAGGGCTTGTGTTTCCAATCGCTCGGTCCACCAAGCGAACAATTCCCTAGGCTGGACTTGATTGGAGACTTCGCGGAACCAATAACGGTGGGTGAAATGCAGCAAGCGTTGCAAGATGGCGCTGATTTCTTGATGGAATGCTTCAGTGTCGGGGTCATACTCGGCCACAGCCCTAGACAAGGCATCTGAATACAGCAGTAATGCAGCACGATGAAAGTGGGCGATCAAACCCATTTGGAAATAATGGCGGCGGAAGTGAGAGAGTTCGCCATTCTTGGCATCGGTGAAAAAATCTCCGCCATCATCCTTGCCCACCATCGTGAAGCCATAACCGCAACATAGATAACGGGTAGTCAGCCAATGACCGTCAGATTTGAAGACCCAAGGGTTTTCCCAATGATCGTCCCGTAGATATTTCTTCTCAGGGTCCCAATAGCGGTCATAGCAATATTTATCCTCAAAGTTGTGCAGGAAAGCGTGGGCGTAAGGGAGACGGGCGGAGGTTCCGCGACCGTCGGCAAAGCAGAGCCTGACAAAATCGCCGCGCTTGAGTTGACCGGGATCGTCCACGACAATATAAGCCATGAATGACAGACGCTCGTCTTCGATTTGGCGGTAGGTGAATGAGTCATCCTTTAGGCCAGATTTCCAAGGCTCCAAGGGGTCTAGCAGATATTGCCAATGAAGGGAGGGAATTGCTGCATGGTTTTTAGTTACTGAACTAACAAAATATCCAGCTTTTTCGTAATTCGATTTAGATTGTTTAGAACGGTTAAGCCATTGAACTTTTAACGGACAATGACCCGCTGCGCCATTGTGGGTTTCCCAATATGGTGGATAAGCGCGGCGGAAACGGTCAAGAAAATCTTCAACTTTTTCAAGTGAAGCTGGTACTTCGCAATTCACTTCGACCACTAAGATACCTACACCGTGGTCAAACAGGTAGAAATGGATGCGATCCACTTTCAGCGACAAATGAGTCTTGTCGTCAAGAGAAACAAATACCCATTTAATGTCATCGCGCTTGTACAAGCGTATTGGCGGATGCTTCTCGTCTTGAACTGGATACAGGAAGCGCTGCACGAAAGGATGAAAGAAAACGAATTCCGCGTAGAGGCTTCCGGCATCTGTATTGACATCGCCTCTTGCCAAAAGGTCGTGTTCACGCTGCCAATGCATTCCGTTTGCAAAGAACCTTTCGAAATCATCAGCTTGTTTCTGGTTTTTGGAATCGCTTAAACACGGGATTTCCAAAGTCCAGAACAGTATTTCTCGAAATTGCTTGATCTGTAATTCCATCATGGCTATCCATCCAAAATGACCCTACATAAATTTTATAATTTTACTCCCTTATCACTTATTAATCAGCAATTCTCATTTTAGCGATTATGCGTTGTGGAGCCATCCCACCCGGCTATCAAAACGGGGGAGAGGCGATCATGGGAAGATGGCAGGCGATTGCCGTTGACCCTGAATCGACATCG